>OMCQ01000567.1_pt1 | contig 20630 bp, 19 predicted proteins | sample 1673761 | NCBI WGS metagenome assembly OMCQ01 (sample SAMEA103958126, study PRJEB25191) | human gut metagenome | reverse complement strand
TTATATATTAATATGTTGATTATTAGGCGTAAAAGCACATTCTAAGGGGCGACTAATTAGTAAAAAATAGAAAGGTATTCTTATGGGACAATTTTTGGAAGTATTTATTGCTGGTTTGAAGATTTCTTTGGGTTAGTGCTTGCAGATTATATGTGGGGATTGGCTTCTCCTGTGCAAACTGCAAATCTGTTTATAGGCGTCGGTTTGTGGATGTTTGGAATTACATTTGCGATGTCCGTATTCTTTTATTATGTTGTAAATCATCCGCAACTAAATCATTGGTGGGGATGGCTTATCTTTCTTATAATTAATGCATTGATTAATGGATTTTTAGGATGGCAATGGGTACTTGCTGACTACTATGCAGGAAAAATGCATACTATATGTCCGTTGACAAATCAAGAAATTCCTTTGGATATTGATAGTTCGAATTGCATCTGTTTTGGAATTTCAAATATGATGTTATCAGTATTGGTCTTTTTTATAATTTCATGTATCATTAAATGGTGGAGTACTAATGTTTCGGCAGCACCATTTGTAAAGTAAATATTTTATGTCTAAACTGTATGTTTTTGGAATAGGAGGAACAGGTTCAAGGGTGCTTCGTTCTTTTACAATGATGTTGGCGGCCGGAGTTAAGATTGGAGCCAATGAGATAGTACCTATAATAATAGATCCGGATGTATCAAATGCGGACTTAACCCGTACGGTTACTTTGATGAATACTTATCGTGCTGTACGTTCGGAATTGCAGTTCTCAGATGAAGATGAAAACATGTTTTTTCGAAAAGAGCTTTCTCAAGTATTAGGCAATTACACTTTAAGAATACATGACACTGATGATAAGACTTTTCAGCAATTCATTGATTTGCCTTCAATGGATAAGGCTAATAAAGCAATGATGAAAATCTTATTTTCAGACAAGAACTTGAATTCGTCAATGGATGTAGGATTTAAAGGCAATCCCAATATTGGTAGTGTTGTACTGAATCAGATAGTCAAGTCAGTGGATTTTGAAGATTTTGCAAATTCATTTGAAGTTGACGATAAAATATTTATTATTAGTTCTATTTTCGGTGGAACTGGAGCCAGTGGTTTCCCGTTGTTGTTGAAAACGTTGAGAACTGGAGACTCGTTTTCGAATCATGATTTAATTAATAATGCGGAAATTGGAGCTATAACAATTCTTCCGTATTTTAAGCTGAAAAGTGATGATGCAAGCGAGATAGATTCATCAACATTTATTTCAAAAACAAAATCGGCATTGGCTTATTATGAGAATAATATTAGTAAAAATGGGTCAATAGATGCTTTATATTATCTTGCGGATGATATAACTAATACTTATGACAATCATGAAGGAGGTACTGCGCAAGAAAATGACGCACATCTAATTGAATTTTTGGCTGCTACTGCTATTGTGGATTTTAGTAATAAACAACATCCGAATACAGTAAATAAAGAACTTGGATTGAAAGATATAGAAGATGTTGTGTCATTTAATTCATTTTACGATACTCAAAAGCATTTGTTGTTTGCTCCACTAACGCAGTTTATTTTGATGACCAACTGTTTGGATAACAAATTTGACTATTTTAGTTCTACTGCTTTTAATGCCAATAATGGAAACTTTGAAGATTTGTATGATAGTACATTTATGTCAGAATTAAGAAATCTGTTGGTTAAATATTATGAGTGGCTTAAAGAAATGAAAGGAAATAAACGCTCGTTGGATTTATTTAATCTAAATACTGGCGATAAACCTTTTGAATTGGTTACTGGAGTTAACCCGGTCAAAATCATGAGTATGTATTCTAATTATGATTTAATTATCGGTCGACTTAATTCTTCTGTGAAAAAATGTAAGAGTAAAGGGCAGAAGAATAAGTTTTTGGAGATGTTTTATATAGGTACAAGAACGTTAGTGAAGGACAAATTTAAAATGTAATTGATATGTCAAAGGTTTTTAGATTATATAAAGAGGGAACAAGTACTTATACTGGTTGGAACGAAACCCCTTCTTTCCCATACAATTCGGCAAATAGAGATACTATTGACGACCCGGATGGAGCTTCTGCAAAGAATGAAATAACTTCTATACCTTCTCCTTTTGCTCGTATTGATTTGGTAAAAACGGCTTTTAAGGAAGTATGCAAATTAGACAAAAAAACTAAGAAACCGGAACTTGATGGAAAGACTATTTTTCATAAAATGGTTTCAGATGCATTGGATATTGGTGAGATTTTCTTCAATATAGATAAGTATAAGAATAAAATAGAGATTCTGACTTGGGATCCTTCTATAATGATTAGCTCATTGGAAAATAATGGCAGTAATGGTCATCTATATCTTGCGGATGCTTTACGTAAATACATGAAATCGGACTCAAAAACATATAATTTCGATAAATTGCAAAACATATATTTACTTAATTATATTGATGGACCTGACGAATTGAATATTATTGGTGCGACTTCTCCTGCGACATTGTTTTTCAGTTCTGCAAATAAATTAGATTATATCAATGATATATATTTTGCAGAAGACAAACCGTTCGATTTGGACTTTCAGCCATTGTATAAGAGGGACTTTGAATATGTAAAAGCATGGTTTACCCTACGTAAAGTTATCCCTTATTTTTCAACTCTTTTTCCTGAATTGGAAACATATTTGAATCTGACTTTTAAAGCTATTACAGATACAAAGCAAAAAAACGAATTAAATAATCTGACAGCAGCAAGCGGTGAACTGTTTTCTACAATTGATGTTGTTTCCGACCAACAGAATAATTCGGTAGAAGTGCTTGGATATGTTTTATTTAAGAAGTTGAATAAACCGGTAACAAGAGAGAGTGATTTTGCGATACGTTTGAATAATAATTCGATGGAAGGTATTCTTCCTTTGGTATTGCCGGTGGAAGCAGGAAATAAATATAGTAGGCTGCAATATACAACAGGGAAATGGGGAAAAAGCAATGTAGCTCCTTATGTGGCTGAGGTGATAGATTTGAATAAACGTATTCTTCCATTCGATGGTGTTCAAGCTCCTTATTTAACCATTAGTGATTTCTTGGAAGATACCATAATTAGAGTTCCACATACATTGAATAAGAATAGTTTTTATGGTGGCAATATAATGATTGATGAACCTAAATTATCTTATTTATTGCCGCTCAAGACTTTATTCTTTAGATATTTTAGTGTTTCGGATTTACAGACTCCTTTATCCGATGGGAAGCCTATGTTTGAGATGCAAATGGTGGCTGGTGGTTCGGTTAGGGCAATATTGAGAGTACCGATTGTAGGGAATGCTGGTGTTTCATATATAGAATATAGCAGAATTTATTATAAATTGAGAAACGCCAACATCGAGAAAAATGAAGGCGGAATGGTTGAATTTGATTTCACCGGATTGATTATGCCTATTGTTCGGTTTACTAATCCGGAAGATGCTTATTATACGGTTTCTTGTATTTGTACGTATTCGAGAAATTTTAAAATGGAATTCTTTAATGGTGCTGATAAGATTAATTCTGTTGCAAAGCCATCATGTCGGAATGAGAGTGACTGTGAAACAGGTAAAGCTGAAATATATACCATAGAAAAGAGCAATTTTGATTATATTCAAGTAAGTGATAAAAATGGTTTCTGTGGGGTACTGATTCCTAAATATAAAGTTCAGAAGGATATTGATGCGTATGAGTTTGCTATTGATTTAGGCACATCCAACACTCATATCGAATATTGTAAAGAAGGAGAATTTCCTGAAGTTTTTGGCTTTGATAAAAAGGATAGCCAAATATGTGAAATATTCGTGCCTTCTTTGGTGAAAGGAATGCAAGCGCAGGATGACTTGATTTGGGAAAAACAGTTGATAGAAAAAGATTTCTTACCGGAAGCACTGGGGGAGGGGGATTTCAAGTTACCGACACGGACAGTATTATCCTGCTCTAAAACTATAGATTGGACGGGAGTGGTGAAACCTTATGAATTAATTAATATACCATTGACCTATGAAAAGCGTCATGATCTACCATATAATAACATTAAATACAATATTAAGTGGGGAAGAGGCAATGAACAGCGTGTTATTGAGTCATATATTGAATGTTTGATGTTAATGATTAGGAATAAACTCCTATTGAATAATGGAAATCTGAAACAAACTAAAATTATTTGGTTTTATCCCATTAGTATGGCTCCTAAAAGATTGCGAAGGTTGCAACAGACTTGGAACACGTCTTATGAAAAATATTTTGGAAAAGGCTCTACTAATTGTATGACAGAGTCAGCAGCTCCAATACAATACTTTTTTAGAAGATATGCTAGTGCCACTAATTTGGTCAATGTTGATATTGGGGGAGGTACTACGGATATTGCATTTGCTAAAAATAAGGAAATACAGTTTGTAACTTCTTTTAAATTTGCTTCCAATGCACTGTTTGAAGATCCTTTCTCTGATTTGAATAAAAATAATGGTATTATCGATTGGAGTAAGGATAGTATACTTCAATTGATTAAAGATAAAGGACTAAATGAACTGGAACGCATCTTTAAGAGTCCTAATAATGCAAATCCTGCAAATTTGGCATCCTTCTTATTTTCATTGAAAGATAATTCAATGATTAGAGGGATTGATTCTAAATTGATTGACTTTAATTATATGTTGCAAGAAGACGAAGAGTTTAAAATTGTATTTATATTGTTTTATACTTCCATTATATATCATATTGCCAATATTGTTAAAGTGAAGAAACTATCGTTGCCCCGGCATATAACCTTTAGTGGAAATGGAAGTAAAGTAATTAAGGTGGTGTCTACTGATCGTATGCTGTTAGCAAAATATACAAAATTGATATTCGAAGAAGTGACAGGCGAAAAATATGTGGGTGAATTGGATATCTTAGGCTTGGATAAAAATGCTAATCCTAAGGAAGTTACTTGTAAAGGAGGAATAATAGGTTTTAAAGAGAATAATGAGCGTGATAAGATTATTGTATTCAAAGGATGTGGTAGCGGGTTTGTAGATGAGTCAGATACTTATGATCAGGTTGATGATGATTATATCCGGAATACGGTTGAGGCGGTGCGCAAATTCTTTGATTTTGCTTTGAATACAATGAATGGCGTTTTTAATTTTGATGAAAACTTTGGCGTAACTCTAAGTTCGTTGAATATAGCTAAAGATGTTTGTTATAAAGACATTTCAACTTTCTTGGAGAAAGGAATAGCTCAACGTAGAGAGGAAGCAGAAGGGCAGGACAGAATAGAAGAAACATTCTTTTTCTATCCGATAAAAGGCGTTTTAAATGTTCTTTCGCAGGCAATATATGAATCATTGCAAAATAATATAGAAAAATAGAATATGAAAAGTTATGTAGTATTGTTTTTATTCTCATTTTGTTTATGCATTGTGGGGTGTGAAGCTAAGCAGGCTACCGATTCATCTTCGATTAAAGAAAGTCAGGTTATAGCTTCTGTTAATGATATAGTGAGTTCTAAAACAGATTCATTAGGAAAATGTATAGAAAATTTAAAAGAAAAAATAGAAAATCAAAATGTTGAAATATCTAATCTTAATGCCGAAATACGCAATCTTAAGAAGGATGAAAAAGGGATAAGTTATTGGTGGTTGATTGGTACTGCAATGTTTTCTGTTTTTATATCTGCTTTGCTATTCGTTTTACTATTCGTTGTATGGATGAAAAAGAAATATCATTTTTTGAAAGAAGATATTCGACGTATTAGTGATAAAGTAAGGGGATTTGAAAAAACAAAATCTAACAACGGAAAGGAAGCGAAGGTTAGACTTATAGAGAAAGAATTAGGACAACTCAAAAATGAACAGTTTAAACTTATGACCGAATTATCGAATATTAAAAATAAGGTAGATGATAATCAATGTCGTGTTGTTCAGGAACAACCTAAAATGGTAGTATCTAAAGAAGTAATGCCCAAAGAAGTTAAACCTACTAAAATCGGATACTTTGGTATGGTAAAAGGAGAAGGTTTTTTCAACGATGTATATACTTCTAATCAAGATGAGTGCCGTTTTAAGGCCTGGTATAATGACACTGAAACGGAAGCAGAGTTTGAACCTGTAAATTTGAATCGTATCCGTTCTATTGATGGAATAGAAAAGGCTGTGGATTATAAGGATGACGAGGTTTCGTTGTCTGACGCTTCTTCGTTTTATGTAATAGCGAGAGGCAAAGTGACTAAAAAAGATGACCTTTGGAAGGTTGAATCTCCTGTAGAGATAAAATTAAAAAGATAGGATATGAGTATTATAGTGCCTATAGTGGTATTTGCAATTATTTGTGTACAAATATTGTTTTTTGTACTCAATTTGTATCGTATGTACGAATTTAAAGATGTTTTTAAATTTGAGTCATCTTGGCGTATTGATAAAAATGAAGAGACCGGTTTTGTGTGTGGTATAGAGGGGAGTGGTAACAGGATTTTTAGCTCAATAAAATTGTCAATCAATAAATATTTGAGTAATAATTCGGGTTCTGTTATTGATTTTCATTTGTTGAAAGATGCAGCAGACCGGCATTGTGATTCGGTGGAGAATGACATAAGTACGCAAACTCCTATTCCTCTGTATTGCGGGCTTGCAGGAACGATGGCCGGTGTGATTTTAGGCTTAATACCGTTGATATCCTCTGGAGCATTGATTTATCTTTTGGGTGGTGAACTTTCCTTGAATATATCAAAAGAGGAAATGGATAACTTGGCTGCTTCCGGAATAAATGAATTGTTGGCGGGAGTAGCTTGGGCCATGGCAGCTAGTATATGTGGTATTATGTTGACTACTATTAATTCTTTGTTATTCAAAAGCTGTAAATTGAAGGAGGAGAATGGCAAAAGTACTTTTTTAGCTTGGATGCAATCTCGCTTGTTGCCGGAACTCCCCTCGGATACATCAGATGCTTTGAATAGATTAGTTAAGAATCTAAATATTTTTAACAGGACTTTTGCCGAGAATACATCCGACCTTAAAGGCACCCTTATTAAGGTTAATGATGCATATAAGATTCAATCTAAGATTATACAAACAGTGCACGACATGGATGTCATGAAAATGGCAAAAGCTAATGTTAGGGTTTTAGAGGAATTACAGCAGTGCACTGATAAATTGGAACTGTTTAATTCATATCTTGATAATATTCATGGTTATACAGATGCAATAAATACTTTTACAGCTTTGTTTCAGCAGGAGAGCAATAGGTTACATGTTCTTGAGGAAATACAACAATTCTTCATGCGTCATAAAGCGGAAATAGCAAAAGATACGGCAGATGCAGATGTTGCTTTAAAAGAAGCTTTGAGCGTAATGAGAGATTCTACAGTTGCTAACGTTGAGGAGTTGAATAAACATTTTGTCACTCAATCAGAAACATTCAAAAGAATATTGCAGGAGGAAAAAGAGGCTTTTGAAGAATTGAATAATGACATTAAAGGGAGATTTCATGAATATATTAGTGAAAATATTACATCGTTCAAGGATTTTAACAAACAAATGAAAGCTCAATTCAATAGTCAAATGCAACAGAACTCGATGCTAATGAAGAATTTGGAGCCAATAGCAAATATACCTGTTCAATTGGATAATTTATTTAATAAAATGGAACAATCGAATAGTTCGTTGGCGAAAGAAATATCGCAAGGTATGGATAAAGTGGCTCATTCTATGGAACGTGCTGATGATGGAAAAGGAAAGAACAGTGTTTCTCTCCAAGTATTTCCTTCTTGGATTAATTGGGTTATAGTAATTTGCATAATAGTAATGGCTCTAGCCTGCGTAATTAATACTGTATATAATATGATTCCTCAAACAGCCACAGAAAAGGAACTGGTAGATAATAATATAGGAGAGAAACCTGATATGGAACAGGTTAAAAAAGACGATTATGCAATAGTCGGAAAAGATAGTGTAGATGTGCATAATGATACGATAAGCAATACGAGATCATTAAATCCATAACATTGATAAGGAGGAATTTATGTCTCAAAAGAAAGAATCATTTTTTTGGACGAGTTATTCGGATTTGATGACAAGTCTTTTTTTTATAATGCTTGTGCTTTTTATTTTGGTAATTGTTCTGTTACATAAACGTATGGAAGTTACTGAACGTCAATTAGCAGAAATAAAAAAAGTAGAGCAATCGACTAAAGATTTGAACCGTAAATATTTTACTTATCGATCTGATTCAAAGAAATATGTACTAAATATTGCGGTCTCTTATCCTGTTGGTATTAGTGATATTACTAAAATAGACGTTGCTGATAAAGAGAAATGTCTGGAGGATTTATATCAGGCAGGTAAAGAAGTTGAATCCTTTTTGAAACGTAATCATGAGAATAAATATATTCTAATCGTTGAGGGGCAAGCATCTAAAGATAATTATTTGTTTAATTATGAATTAAGTTATCAACGAGCATTGGGGCTGATAAGGTATTGGTACGATAGGGAATTGAATTTTGGAGATAATTGCGAAATCCAAATATCAGGAAGTGGGGACGGACGTTTGAAAACGAACTCAATGAGAGAAAAGAACGAAATCTCTAATCAAAGATTTTTGATTCATATACTCCCTAAAAATATATTTGAAAATGATAAGTAAATATAGTATTGGATTGTTTATGGCTTTATTAGTTTGTTCTTGTGCACATAAGTCAGGGCATGGTGAAAGAAAAAGCGATAAAAAAGTGATAGGGTTGAATAATAAAAGAGAAATCATTCAACCTAAAAAAGATAGGGAGGATGATATTCCTGTTAAAAGAATTGAGCGTAAAGGAAACAGGATGGAAGGGACGGAGGTATTTCGAAAATACAACTCAGCTGTTTTTATGGTTTTTACATCTGACGGAAGAAATACTTATCAAGGGTCCGGCTTTTTTATAAATGCGCATGGGCTGGCAGTAAGCAATTATCATGTGTTTGAAGGTACAGGGATGGGAATCGAACAGATAAAATTAACAGGAAGTGATGTTGTTTATAAGGTGGCAACAGTAATACACAAAAGTTCAGATAGTGATTTTATTCTTTTTAAAGTTGATTGTAATAATACGAATTATATTCCTATTGCAAATAGTAAACCGAGTGTGGGGGAGAAAGTTTTTGCAATAGGTAGTCCACGAGGACTTGAAAATACTTTTTCTTCAGGAGAAGTGTCACAATGGCGTGAGCGGAATCTGATGCAAATTAGTGCACTTATAGATCATGGAAGTAGTGGAGGAGCTCTAATTAATGAATATGGGGAAGTCGTAGGCATCACATCTGGGACATTTTATGATGGTTCGCAAGCTAATTTGAATTATGCTTGGAGCATTGATGTAGTTAAACCTTACATAAGAATGACAAATTAAAATAGAAGTTTTTTCGAACATATAATTAATGAACATAAAAATGGATACAATCATAGAATTTGATATACCACAAGACCGTTCGGCCAATCTTATTAAAGTGATAGGTGTGGGGGGGAGGTGGCGGAAACGCTGTAGAGAATATGTATAAACAAGGAGTGTGTGATGTCTCTTTTGCGGTGTGCAATACGGATAGTCAAGCGTTGGTACGTTCGAGTGTGCCAGTTCGTATTCAACTTGGAGAGGAAGGATTGGGCGTAGGAGGCAAACCTGAAAAGGGGAAACAAGCAGCCGAAGAGAGCATAGGAGAACTTAGACGTTTGTTTGATGATGAAACGGAAATGGTCTTTGTGACCGCTGGAATGGGAGGTGGTACAGGGACAGGAGCAGGACCCGTTATTGCTGGTATAGCTAAGGAAATGGGAAAACTTACGGTCGGGATTGTGACTATTCCGTTTGCATTTGAAAAAAAAGTTCGGATTCAAAAAGCGTTGCAAGGGGTAGAAATGATGCGGGAGAATGTAGATGCTTTACTTGTAATTAATAATGAGCGTTTGAGAGATATTTATGATGATGGAATTACCACTGTCGAACAAGGTTTTTCTAAAGCAGATGAAGTGCTGACGGTTGCAACAAAAAGCATTGCCGAGATTATTACTATCAAAGGGATTGTAAATCGAGACTTTTGTGATGTACATACAGTGATGAAAGACGGAGGTAGTGCTATTATGTCGACTGGAAGAGCAAGTGGGGAACATCGGTTGGAGAAGGCAATGTATGAAGCGTTAAAATCTCCTTTGCTGGATAATGTAGATATAGAGAAATCACAGAAACTGCTTTACATTATTTACTCTTGTGATGATTGTCCAGTAACAATGTCTGAAATCACTGACGTGAACAATTTTATGGATAGTTTGTCTTCTGACATTGAGGTTTTGTGGGGATTGTATCGCGATAATACATTAGGAGAAGATGTAAAGGTCACTATTATTGCTACAGGATTTGACCGGGTAGATGTAGAGTTGCCGAATAAAAAAAATGATGATGTAAAACAGGAAAGATTGAACGAATTGATGGAGTACTATTATGGCAAGAAAAAGAAAGTTCCTTCTGTCGAAGATTCAAAACTAGAACCTGAACCAATGCCTGAACCTGAACCAGAAACTGATTTTGATTCTGATTCAGAACCGATGCACGTTGACCCTATCGTGACTCCATCGAATGGAACATCTTGGCTGGAACGTTTGAAGATTCTGCTTGAAAATACGATGGGGGATACTTTTGATTGATAAAGAGGAAAAAGAACGGATTAGGGTGAAAGGTTCTAGTAATTCGGAAAGATGAAGAAACGTATATTTAGCAATATGGGTTGTTTTATCTATATATGCATCTTGTTTGTAATATTTGTTGTTGTAAAGGTAGTATGGTGCGTCATTTTGATAGTGATATAGAATCTTTTGACAAAGAAAGAACGGACATTCTTCAAAGATGCAACTATTTAATAAAAAATAGTAACAGAACCACAAACATTGATTAATGAAATGCCAACGGCTATTGGCGATCAATTCCAAGGAGAGTGAACTTTGTATTCATGTTCCATGTTAGCCAAATCACTCTCTAATATCTCGTTGCTTTATCCTGAAACGAAAGAGGGTTCCATTGTACAAATTGATAGTCTTATTTCGATAGTGCTTTCGCCTGAAATCAGATGGTATGATACGTTAAGATGGGGAGAAGATCCTTTGGAGAATTTAGATGGTGATAATAGTTATATTTCTTATTTGAGTCATCTTGCTTGGATGATTGGCAATTATAAAAAGGTTGGCGGTGATGATAAATATAACGAGTTATATCATTCATTGTGTAAAACGATGAGTCGTAGAATAAAAGCAAGTGATATTTTGAATTGTTCGACATATCCGGGAGAATACATATATGTTCCGGATATGCTTGTTGCGATAGTGGCATTGTCAGAATATTCAAAGTATTATAACGGGAAATATTCGACAATAGTGAATCGGTGGATTCATAAAGCTCAAACGGAATGGCTTGATAAAAATACCGGATTGTTGGTGTCATGTCTGTCAGAACTGACAGGAATCATAGAAGATATGGATGTCAAAGGAGCTTATTCGGCTCTTAATTGTTATTATTTGGTACTTATAGATGATAATTTTGCGAAGTCTCAGTATGAACTGTTAAAAAAGTATTTCATAAAAGAATCACCGATATTCGGATTGAATGAGTATCACAACTATTCTCCTATATTGGGGTTTGATATAGATGCTGGACCTATTTTGTTTGGCTTAAGTCCGTCAGGAACTGCTTTTGCTGTAGGAAGTGCAACTTATTTTGGAGACTCCGTCACACGAAAGAAAATTCTGAAAACTGCCGAAATAGCAGGTAGCACATGTGTATGGAATGAAGATAGGCATTATTTGTTAGTAAATGTGGCATTGGTAGGAGAAGCGATTATGTTAGCTATGAGGACTACGGTTAATTTCTCAACGACTGTTAGTAAGTAATTCCCCATATTCATATTCTCTTTGCCTATCTCATAGAGTTACTTCCAGTATAACTTAACCTTAAATCCGCGACTTAATCTGATAAAACAACCTCTTTGGGTGGCATTTTTTTGCTGTAATGGATAATTTGTCAGTTTGATGACCGACCTTATATTATATAGTGAACAATTGGTTGATTTCTGCCACCAATAAAAACCGGTAAACCATTTGTGAGACGAATTACAACGTATTTTTGTTTTGTATACGAAACAAAAATACTATATTTGTATTTTATATATAGAACAATACCGGATATGGACAAGGAACAAATAAAGCAAATAATTGGTGAAAATCAAGAGTTTGTCAAAGATATAACATTTATGGAACGTCCTTTCACTTTTGAGGATGCAGGTAATTATGTATTTTTAGGTATTCGCCGGGCCGGAAAATCCTATTTGATGTATCAGCGGATACACCAACTTCTGAAAAAAGGGCATAAGATAGAAGAAATACTATATATCAACTTTGAAGATGAACGTTTTATCGGCTTGAAATCAGTAGAGTTGGATGATATAAAATTGGCATACGAAGAGACTTTTTCCTATCAGCCTATTTTCTTCTTGGATGAGATACAAGTTGTAGACGGGTGGGAAAAGTTCGTTCGTCGGTTGGTAGATAAAAAATATCGTGTATATGTGACTGGAAGTAATGCGAAGATGTTGAGTAGTGAGATTGCTACGACATTAGGCGGGCGTTTTCTTATTCAGGAGGTATATCCGTATTCTTTTCGTGAGTTTCTTCTTTCGCAGGATATAATATTAAAAACAAACTGGCTTTATACTCCAAGTTTACGTAATGAAGTGGTGCGCACTTTTGATGCTTATTTTTATAATGGAGGATTTCCGGAATTGATTGCATTTAAAGATAAACGTTCTTGGTTGAGCGGGCTTTATCAGAAAATATTTTTTGGTGATCTAGTGGTCCGTTATGCGCTACGTAATTCGGATTCGATGAGTTTGTTGGTGAAAAAACTTGCGGAAAGTGTCATGCAACCTTCTTCTTACAATCGACTTAAAAATATAGTATCTTCAGCGGGAGAGAGCGTGGGGGTGCGAACAGTTATTGACTATGTGGGATATTTGGAAGAAACTTGGCTGATATTCAGTATTGAAAATTATGCAGCTCGTTTTGCGGAAAGAGAGAGTAACCGGAAATACTATTTTATTGATAATGGCATTTTGAATCTGTTTATCTTTAATCCGGAAACTTTGTTGTTGGAGAATTTAGTAGCTGTCTCTTTATATAGAATGGTTGGAAAGGAGCTATATTTCTATAATCAAAATGTAGAAGTTGATTTTTATATCCCTGATCAGAAATGGCTTGTTCAAGCATCATATAATATTTCTGATACTCAAACTTTTACTCGTGAAGTAAATGGGCTTTTGAAAACAGCAAAGTTCTTAAAGGCGGAGAAGTTACAAATTGTGACTCGTAATGAAGAACGTACGGTGGAACAGGATGGTTTTATAATAGAGGTGATTCCCATTTGGAAATGGATGATAATGCTAGAGAATAAGTGACATCAGGGTAAAGTGGATGAGACAACAAAAAGAAAATTGGAAAAATAACTAATACAATTTATATATGGGCTGTTTAATGAATTTATTGTGGTTGTTGCTTGGTGGTATCTTTACTGCTGTTGAATACCTCATCTCAAGCATATTGATGATGCTTACCATTATTGGTATTCCGTTTGGTATGCAAACCTTGAAACTGGCAGGACTTGCTTTGTGGCCTTTCGGTAAAGAAGTAAGAAGTGGGAATCGCTCTGGCGGTTGCCTTTATATATTGATGAATATCCTGTGGATATTTTTGGGTGGCATTTGGATCTGTCTGTCCCATTTGGTTTTCGGGGCTATATTATGTATTACTATCATTGGTATTCCTTTTGGCTTACAGCACTTTAAATTGGCAGCTTTGGCATTATCACCTTTTGGGAAAGACATTATAACAGTGTAAGAGTAGTTGTAGGGAAGCGTATGCTTATAATTAAAAGTTATAATGCATAATTAGAAACTATTGGCGGGTCTTGATTGTTTACCGTACCTTTGCACCCGGAAAACAATTAAAGATAAAAAGATATGATTTCAACAGCTACAAAAACTTTGCAGGCAAATAATAAAATGATTTATGTTGCACTGCTTTCTACTCTGACTTTCTTTCTTTTTTTAGACTATATTCCAGGATTGGAAGCATGGTCGGCTTGGGTAACTCCTCCGGTTGCTTTGTTCCTCGGACTTATTTTTGCATTGACTTGTGGACAAGCGCATCCAAAGTTTAATAAGAAAACCTCTAAATATCTGTTGCAATATTCAGTTGTAGGATTGGGATTTGGTATGAATCTTCATTCTGCTTTAGCTTCCGGTAAGGAAGGCATGGAGTTTACGGTCATTTCAGTGATCGGAACCTTGGTAATAGGTTGGTTTATCGGACGTAAGTTGTTCAAGATCGACCGTAATACAGCTTATCTTATCAGTTCGGGAACCGCTATCTGTGGTGGTAGTGCTATCGCAGCAGTGGGACCAGTGTTGAAAGCGAAGGACAGTGAAATGTCTGTGGCATTAGGTACAATCTTTATCTTGAACGCTATTGCACTTTTCATTTTTCCTGCCATTGGTCATGCATTGAATATGGATCAACAACAGTTTGGAACATGGGCAGCTATTGCCATTCATGATACCAGTTCTGTAGTAGGTGCAGGAGCTGCTTATGGCGAAGAAGCATTGAAAGTGGCAACCACTATTAAACTGACCCGTGCGCTTTGGATTATCCCGATGGCTTTTGCTACTTCCTTTATTTTCAAGAGCAAAGGACAAAAGATAAGTATTCCATGGTTTATCTTCTTCTTCGTGTTGGCATTGGTAGTAAACACTTATTTGCTGGATGGAGTACCACAATTGGGAGCGGCTATTAACGGTATTGCCCGTAAAACTCTGACGATTACCATGTTTTTCATCGGTGCTTCTCTTTCTATTGATGTATTGAAAGCAGTTGGAATAAAGCCTTTGGTTCAAGGGATTTTGCTTTGGGTAATAATCAGCTTGAGCACATTGGCATACATTTATTTTGTATAAGAGGAAAAAAGAGAGAATTATATAAAAGAGAAAAAGGTGGGAGAATGATCGTAGTAAACGATTTTCTCCCACCTTTGTTTATTCAGTTTTAGTCTGTGGATAAAGCAGAATTAAAGCAAATTATTTCTTCTTCAATTCTTCAAAGATTAATCCTTCCAGTTCTTCAGCTAGTTCAGGATTATCCATGATGCATTGTTTGGCGGCATCACGTCCTTGTCCTAACTTAGTGTCGTTGTAGCTATACCATGAACCGCTCTTCTTGATGATTCCCAGGTCAGCACCCAAGTCGATGATTTCTCCGGAATGGGAGATGCCTTCACCGAACATGATGTCAAATTCTGCTTTGCGGAAAGGAGGTGCTACTTTATTCTTCACCACTTTCACCTTAGTCAGTTTACCGAGAATCTCTTCGCCATCTTTGATCGGTTGGCTACCACGGATATCCAGACGTACAGAAGCGTAGAACTTCAAAGCGTTACCACCGGTTGTTGTTTCCGGGTTACCGAACATAACACCGATCTTCTCACGCAACTGGTTGATGAAAATACAAGTAGTACGTGTCTTGCTCACAGCAGCTGTCAACTTACGAAGAGCCTGCGACATCAAACGTGCCTGAAGGCCTACTTTGTTATCACCCATGTCGCCTTCGATTTCCGCTTTAGGAGTCAGTGCGGCTACAGAGTCAATAACGATGATGTCAATAGCAGAAGAACGAATCAGTTGTTCCGCAATCTCCAACGCCTGCTCTCCGTTATCCGGTTGAGAGATATAAAGATCATCGATATTTACGCCCAGTTTAGATGCGTAGAAACGGTCGAAAGCGTGTTCGGCATCAATAAAAGCAGCGATACCGCCGGCCTTTTGTGCTTCAGCAATGGCGTGGATAGCCAATGTTGTCTTACCGGAAGACTCCGGGCCATAGATTTCGATGATTCTACCTCTAGGGTAACCTCCAACGCCAAGTGCCACGTTCAGGGCAATAGAGCCTGTCGGGATCACTTCTACTTGTTCAACACTATCATCACCCATTTTCATGATAGAACCTTTACCGAAGCTCTTTTCTATCTTTTCCATGGCAGCCTGTAAGGCTTTTAGTTTTTCGCTTGATGCCATTTTATTATCTGTTTCAAAATTAAGTTCGTCTTTTTTTGCCATACCTTATTCTTATATAATTAATGGAGTTATTGATTTAAAATCTGTGAGGCATGTTCTTTGGTCTTCACTTCTTTGGGAGTGATAATCCGTTCTACGATTCCCTCTTCATTAATCAGGAAAGTAGTGCGGAAAGTACCCATGTAAGCACGTCCGTACAGTTTCTTTTCTCCCCATACTCCAAATTCTTCTACTAGCTTTTTGTCAGTGTCAGCAATCAGAGTGAAAGGAAGATTGTTCTTTTCGATGAATTTCTGGTGCGACTTTTCATTGTCTACGCTGACACCGATTACTTCATAGCCGGCTTTACGTAGTTCGGAATAGTTGTCGCGCAGGTTACACGCTTGTGCGGTGCAACCTGATGTACTGTCCTTTGGGTAGAAGTACAACACAATTTTTTTCCCTTTATAAGCACTTAAACGGATTTCTTCGCCTTTCTCATTGATACCTAAGACTTCCGGTGCTTTATCTCCTACGTTTATCATAACTTTCTTTTAATGAATAGGTGTACGCTTATAATTCCAAATCCTTGTCGAACTCTTCATGCCAGGGAAGACCTTGCTTATTGAGTTGTTCCATGAACGGATCCGGATTGAATTCTTCTACATTGTTTACACCCGGACGGTTCCATTCGCCTTTGAAGAACATCATGGCTCCAATCATTGCCGGAACTCCGGTGGTGTAGCTTACTCCCTGCATACCGGTTTCCTGATAAGCTTCCTGGTGACTACAGTTGTTGTATACATAGTAAGTACGTTCCTTACCATCTTTCAGACCACGGATACGGCAACCGATAGAAGTTTCTCCTTCGTAGTTTTCTCCTAAATCCTGCGGGTTAGGCAATACAGCCTTCAAGAATTGCAATGGTACAATCTTCATTCCGTTGTAATCAACCTCGTCGATTCGTGCCATACCGATGTTTTGGATAACGCGTAAATGAGTTAAATACTCCTGTCCGAAAGTCATCCAGAAACGTGCACGTTTGATAGTCGGATAATGTTTCACCAAAGATTCCAGTTCTTCGTGATAAAGAAGATAAGAGTCACGCGGACCGATGTTCGGGTATGTCAGGTCTTTATGGATTTCCAGCGGACCGGTAGTTACCCATTTGCCATTTTCATAATAGCGTCCGTTTTGTGTAATCTCGCGAATGTTGATCTCCGGATTGAAGTTTGTAGCAAAAGCCTTATGATGGTTACCTGCATTGCAGTCTACAATGTCCAGATATTGAATCTCATCAAAATAATGTTTAGCTGCATAAGCAGTATAGATACCGCTTACTCCCGGGTCGAATCCGCAGCCGAGGATAGCTGTCAGACCTGCTTCTTTGAAACGATCGTGATAAGCCCACTGCCAGCTGTATTCAAAATGGGCTTCATCTTTCGGCTCATAGTTGGCGGTGTCCAGATAGTTCACTCCGGCTTTCAGACAAGCTTCCATAATCGTCAGATCCTGATAAGGGAGAGCCACATTAATCACCATTTCGGGTTTGAAATCGTTGAATAAGGCTACCAGCTCCTCTACATTGTCTGCGTCAACTTTAGCTGTTTTTATATTGGGGTTACCTATTGCCTCGACGATTTTATCGCATTTCTCTTTCGTACGACTGGCAATCATGATATCTGTAAATACATCGGCATTTTGTGCCACTTTGTGTGCAACGACAGTGCCAACACCGCCTGCACCAATAATAAGAACTCTACCCATTTCTGTATTTAATGAATTATAATTTATGATTTATTGGTTTGGCAAATATACGTGATTATTTTCAGATAATCATTGCGCAGCTACTCCTTTTTATTTGTAACGTTGCAAGGTTCCGTTTTCGAATTCCAGCGTTTTGCCATTGTAGAACCAAGTTTCGAAACGACTGCCTTTTTTCAGCTCGATTTCTATCGGATCACCAATGGACAAACGACATTCTACCGTACTCATCCCTGCCTCCAAATCTCCCCGGGAGATAATCTGCCAACGTTTTTCTGTAATGCCCGGATATTTCTTATGTATATCCTCGAATCCGAAAAAATCTTCGATATAATTATCATTTTTGACAATCACGTCATATTTCAGATCTGTTTCCAATTCATAGATTGCCCCGTCCCTGTCCGTTAATGACAGGGTGGCCAGGCTGCCGGGGGGAGATAATTTAATCTCTTTTATTTGCAGAACCGTATATCGGGGCAAGTGAACACGTGATTCGGTCTGCTTATCTTCAAAAGATACGATTCTTTTGGCCGGCAGCATCTTTTTAGGATAAACGGTCATTCCCAAGTATTTATTTTTCAGGCTTTCAATAGTACCCAGACTCTTGTTAGTGAAACTGAATGCATTTGAAAAATATTTCATTCTCTTTTCGCCTTGAAAATCATTCAGGTCCATGCCGGAGTTCGTTCGCGAGAGAGCGACTTCCAGATAATAAGAATGTCCCTGTGTATCTTTGAATACGATTTTCACTGGATATGCCTGACTGCCTACTCCAATAGCGGTAATTGTAGCTTCCGTATTGACAGGAATTGCTATATCCCGATAGCCGGAATAATTGTTGGCGTCGTCTACCCGGGCACTTTCAGATTGTATATAGACTGTTTTTCCTACTAACAATTCTTTGGCAGTATCTACATCTTTCAGATAAACCAATCCATTGATACCGGCACGGGGAGCCTTCTCGCAAATCTCGTCCAGCCTCATGTTCTTTATGTCATAATAATATTTTTCTCCCTCACATTCGAATACGAAGCGAGTGGAATAGTTAGTTCCGGTTGATATATTTTGAGCCTTCTCTTTTGTTCCCGTGAAAGTGAGAATCTTGTGCTTCAGCAGGCTGTTGTCTATTCCTTTGTCGGTGTCGTAGCTGGAAAGAGTAGGAAGGAACATGTTCCGTGTAGAAGGAACAAACATAAACTTCATTCCGGGTGTCCATTTACACAGCGGTTGCAGTGGAAAGTTATTCTTGATGAATTGTTCTTCTTCACCTACAGGGATTTCCTGCGTGGAAGGAGTAGTGACAATGTAATCACTTTGAGCTGTGATAGGACACGTGCCACAACAGAATAGAATTAAAGACAGGACAATTATTCTCATATTTGTTTACTTTAAGTGAACTATGTAAATTGTTCGTTTGTTGTATATCTACTGGCAAATGTATATATTTTATGTTGTATTGGATGTTATTTTCCAATCTTTTTGATATCTTTGCCCCCGATTTTAACTTAAACGTTATAACAATATGAAGAAAGTATTTGTTTCAATTTGCATGGCTGGTGCAGCACTTGCAATGTCTTCGTGCCGTTCGGTTGAGAAGGCAATCCCCCTGTCATCTATCAATGGTGAATGGAATATCATAGAAGTCAACGGCTCGAAAATTGCTCCGGGCGAAAGTAGAACCCTTCCTTTTATCGCTTTTGATACAGCGACCGGTCGTGTGTCCGGCAATAGCGGATGTAATCGTATGATGGGCAGTTTCGATGTAAATGCGAAGCCGGGAAGCCTTGAACTTACAGGGATGGCTAGTACCCGAATGATGTGTCCGGATATGACTACTGAAAATAATGTATTGAATGCTTTTGCGCAAGTAAAAGGATACAAGAAGGCAGGTAAAGATAAGATGTATCTTTGCAATTCGTCCAACCGTCCGGTTGTCGTTCTACAAAAGAAGGAGGCTGATGTGAAACTTTCAGTTTTAAATGGAGAATGGAAAATTAAAGAAGTGAATGGTGAGGCAATTCCTTCCGGTATGGAAAAACAACCTTTCATCGCTTTTGATGTGAAGAAAAAGACCATTCATGGCAATGCCGGATGTAATTTGATTAATGGTGGTTTTGAAACCAGTACAAGTAATGCCAAATCTATTTCTTTCCCGGGAGTAGCAAGCACAATGATGGCTTGTCCTGATATGGAAACAGAAGGTAAGGTGCTGAAAGCTATCAATGAAGTGAAATCATTCGATGTGTTGTCCGGTGGTGGCATTGGTTTGTATGACGCAAACGGTGCATTGGTCATCGTGCTGGAAAAGTAATAAAGAAGAGTTATATATAATAGGATATGCCTGTGTCGCACTTGACGATACAGGCATATTTTTTTTCCTTTATCGAACCAGAGTCGCCTGTATTTGTTTAAAGAAACAGTTGTTGATTGGCTTTGAATATGACTATGTCAGCAGTGTTTATTTATTAAAACTGTCTTTTTGGCAGATATTATGTCATGCATTCGTATAATTTCCTTTTGGCACACGGTTTGCTTTTTAATAAGCGTCCGTTCGCGGCGAAGCTCCCTGATAAGAGCAGAGAAACAACCGGACAAAAAGAAATCATTGAATAAATAATAAATAAAAAAATAACGATCATGGGAAAAATTATTGGTATTGACTTAGGAACTACAAACTCTTGTGTTGCCGTATTCGAAGGTAACGAACCTGTAGTAATTGCAAACAGTGAAGGTAAGCGTACAACTCCTTCTGTTGTCGCTTTCGT
>OMCQ01000551.1_pt1 | contig 21296 bp, 9 predicted proteins | sample 1673761 | NCBI WGS metagenome assembly OMCQ01 (sample SAMEA103958126, study PRJEB25191) | human gut metagenome | reverse complement strand
GGCCCGCGAAATGTTGGTGAAGTGGGAAGCCGGTGATCCGGAAGTACGCGGATTGTGGGAAATGATGAACAACTGGGTATATGCAGGATTCGACGAAACCTACAAGAAGATGGGTGTCAGCTTCGACAAGATCTATTACGAATCCAATACTTACCTCGAAGGAAAAGAAAAAGTAATGGAAGGTCTGGAAAAAGGTTTCTTCTACAAGAAAGAAGACGGTTCCGTATGGGCCGACCTGACTGCCGAAGGACTGGATCATAAGCTCCTTCTCCGTGGTGACGGTACTTCTGTCTACATGACTCAGGATATCGGTACGGCTAAACTTCGTTTTGCCGATTACCCGATTAATAAGATGATTTATGTAGTAGGTAACGAACAGAACTATCACTTCCAGGTGCTTTCTATCTTGCTCGATAAACTTGGTTTCGAATGGGGTAAGAGTCTGGTACACTTCTCTTACGGAATGGTGGAACTGCCGGAAGGTAAGATGAAATCCCGTGAGGGTACGGTAGTTGATGCTGACGACTTGATGGAGGAAATGATTGCCACTGCTAAAGAAACTTCACAAGAACTAGGCAAACTGGATGGTTTGACACAGGAAGAAGCTGATGATATTGCCCGTATTGTGGGTCTGGGAGCATTGAAATATTTCATTCTGAAAGTCGATGCCCGTAAGAATATGACATTCAATCCGAAAGAATCTATCGACTTCAATGGTAATACAGGTCCGTTTATTCAATATACTTATGCACGTATCCAGTCTGTACTTCGGAAAGCTGCCGAATCAGGTATCGTGATTCCTGAACAGATTCCGGCTGGTATTGAATTGAGTGAAAAGGAAGAAGGGCTGATTCAGATGGTTGCCGACTTTGCTGCTGTTGTAAAACAAGCCGGTGAAGATTACAGCCCGTCTATTATTGCTAATTATACTTATGACTTGGTGAAAGAATACAATCAGTTCTATCATGACTATAGTATTCTGCGCGAAGAGAATGAGGCGGTGAAAGTATTCCGTATCGCTCTGTCTGTTAATGTAGCTAAAGTTGTTCGCTTGGGAATGAATTTGCTGGGTATCGAAGTTCCTTCCAGAATGTAAGACTTTCTCTGAACAAAATAGACTTCTGCGGGGTTTCTTTTATATATATAAAAGGAACCCCGTATGTTTTACTCCCCCCCATCCATTGCTTCGGAAGAGAGAAACGGAAACTGCTACTGTCTCTTATTCCGAACTGCTGTTTGACCTGATTTATGTTTTCTCGGTCACGCAACTTTCACATTATTTGCTTCATAATCTCACTTGGGAAGGATTATTGAAAGAAACAATCCTGTGGTTTGCAGTCTGGATGTTGTGGCAACATACCATCTGGGTGACTAACCGGTTTAATTCGGATACCAGGCCGATTCGTATTCTTCTTTTTATCGCATATTATTGCTGTGGTTGCTTTAGCTTTACTGCTTTCCTGGCCTTATCACATTTCTTTATTGACAATGAATATCCTGGTGACATCCGTTTTTATATTTGTGATTGTGTTTGATATATTATTTCCTGATAAAGGTTTTAAGATCAAATGAAAAAGCCAGACTAAGTTTAATCCTAGTCTGACTTTTCATTATTGTTGATGACTGTTATTTTTTAGGGTATTTGTACCAGTCTTTGGCTTGTGCCCCATTAGATTTAACCCATGTTGCAAATTTCGGATATGATTCGTCTATCCTTACGCCTTCTTCAGGGATAGGGAATTCGCTAATTGGCATATTGAGAGCAAATGGCATTAAGTCTATCGAAACATAATATAATCCCTCGTCAGGTCTGGAAACATCTTTGCCAGTGCCTAATAGTGATGGATTGGCTTTATCTGTAGGGGGATATTTTACCAAATGCACTTCTCTACCTCTGGTTTTATCTGACTCTACGAAAATAAACGGATTATAAGGTGGTAATACGTTTTTTGAGCTTACATCATTCACTTGAATTGTTACAGTATACTTTTTGTCTGCTTCTTCTTTTCCGTCAAAAATCCTCATGTTATCAAATAATAAAATTGTAGGATGAGATTGGCCGGTCTCTGTTTTCCCAGGCATATATTGAGATTTGGAGGCATAAGAAGGGCCTTCAATAGAAACGTCACTAATATCGCTGTTAGCGATGTTATGTAATTGATAGCCAAAGCCGTTTATCAAATAACCTCCTCGGTGAAACGGAGTGAATTCATCAACAATTTTGTATACTCGATTTGTCAGTATGGATTTATATACTTTACTCTTATATCGTATCATGACATCATTCATGTCATAATCTCCCTGTTCCGGCCATAAGTCCTCGAATGTCAATATTCCGGAGTAAGTGGTGTAGTTGTCTTCATCAGTTGGAACTTCAGGATCTTCGGGCAAAGGAGGAACTACTTCTTCATCAATCGCATTTTTTTCGGAAGTATGGATATAGAAAATGGCATCGCAATAATCTAAGTCTATATTATCCTCAAATCCTATTGCTACAATTTGATTGGATTCTGTATCTCGCAGTGATACGGTTCTTTGTCTCTTTATGCCATCACTTCCCGCTTTGTTCAAAATGGTAGTAGAGTATCGGGTTCCCATGCCTTGAACAAGGTCACCTTGAACGTATTCATCTAAAGGCTTGCTTCTGAATCCCATGCCTTGCAGACACCAACCAATAGTGATCCCAGCAGGAAATTTTTCTTCAAATTTACCTTCTTTTTCGTTCCAGTATTTCAATTTAACTTCATCGCCACAAACTAAAGCACCTACTCCGGCTGTTTTATAAACAGGAGAAGCATTTGGAAATGCCAGTACCTTTTGGATATTTTCCAGAGTTGGTGTTTCGCCAGTAGGATAAGTGTAATATCCCACAGTGTTGTACCAAGCGGCAGTACTATTGACAAATACAAGACTTACTTCGGTTTCTTTAGTGATAGGGATGTCTGATATCATTTTTCCGTTAAAGAATTCGGGATAGTTGTCACGAATGCTTTTCCCGTCCGTTTTTCTAAAAACGTTTTTTATATTATAAAGTACGCTGGCAGGCGGAATGTTTTTTTCTGCAGATAAGTTATTGGGACGTCCGTTGTCGTTCCAGTCTACATTGGGTAGAAGCATCCAGTCATCCTGATATTTATGCTGATTGGTTGTCACTCCTCTGCTGACGGGTGTTGATGCTTTTGCGAGTAGAGATTGAATATACTCATTTTGGTTGAAAGAAATACGGTGGTCTTCGCCAATTGTGAGTTTTACAGGCGATGCTGCACCTAAATAGTCGGATGATAACCATACTTCTGAAATATCTGCCCGTATAGTTATTCCATCTTCATTGAACGTTCCCTTTTTGCTGGTGGCGGCACGGTAGAAAGGTTCTATGTCTTTTTTCTTCCAGCTACCATCTTTATCGTTTACTTCAATCGGGTCTTGATCATAAATTTCAAAAAGAATCACATAATCTTCTTTGAAGCCATAGTCAATGTCTATAGCCAGATTCTGGTTCATGTTGAAATCAAAAAAGCTTTCTTTGGGAAGTTTTTCCGGCTCTTGAAATAAATCACGCTGGTCGTCTACACAACCACATATTAATGGGGCACAAAATAGACCCATTAATGTTTTTACAAATATTGTTTGTCTCATAAGTTTTTGAAAATAAGTAAAATAAATGGCAAATATATAAAAAGATTTATATATCTGCCATCATTCTTATTTTATTTTCTTACTTCTTTTTCGAAAACTTCTTTTTGGGTGCTGGATTCGCTCCTTTTTCGTCTTGAAGCTTGATTAAGTCGAGACAACTTTTCAGCGTTAAATCCTGTGGGACAATATCTTTGGGGATTTTATAATTGGAACCTTTATAGGTAATATAAGGTCCATAGCGTCCGTTCAAAATCTCGAGTTCCGGTTCCTCTTCAAACTTCTTGATGTGGCGTTCCACTTCTTTCTGGCGTTTGTCTAAAATGAGTTGTTCCGCCTCTTCTAAAGTAACTTCCATCGGGTCGAGTCCTTTAGGGAGCGATACATATACCTTATTATGCAGGATATACGGACCGAAACGGCCTACACCGACACTGACTGTCTTTCCTTCATATTCGCCCAATGTACGAGGCAATTTGAATAATTCCAGTGCTTCTTCCAATGTAATGGTTTCCATGGACTGGCCCTTCTTCATTTGTGCAAAGCGTGGTTTTTCTTCATCTTCTACAGTGCCAATCTGTACAACAGGACCGAAGCGGCCAATCTTAACGGAAATGGGTTTTCCTGTCTCCGGGTCTTCTCCCAGGATACGTTCGCCTACTTTATGTTCCGTCTTGATAGCCAACGTGCTTTCTACAGACGGGTGGAACTTATCATAGAAATTCTTCATGATAGAAGTCCACTTTACTTCTCCTTCTGCAATTTCGTCAAATTCCTTTTCTACGCTGGCGGTAAAGTTGAAATCCAGAATGTCCGGGAAATATTCGGTAAGGAAATCATTTACCACAGTGCCAATATCCGTTGGTAGTAATTTAGCCTTTTCTGCACCGGTAATTTCAGTATGGTTTTCATCCTTAATCTGACGATCTTTCAATGTCATGACATTAAACTGTCGTTCTTCCCCGTCTTTATTACCTTTCTCCACGTATTCGCGTTGTTGGATGGTAGAGATAGTAGGTGCATATGTAGACGGACGTCCGATACCCAGTTCTTCCAACTTGCGTACAAGACTTGCTTCCGTATAGCGTGGAGGACGTTGGGTGAAACGTTCGGTTGCGATAATAGGCCCATGTTCCAACTTTTGGCCTTTTTTCAGAGGAGGAAGCAGGTGACTCTCATCTTCTTGTTCGTTGTCATCATCATAAGATTCACGGTATACGCGCAAGAATCCGTCGAACTTAATCACTTCACCGATAGCTGTAAATACATCGCTGCTGCCACTTATTGTTATGGTAGCAGTTGTCTTTTCCAGTTCCGCATCTGCCATTTGTGAGGCAATGGTGCGTTTCCATATCAAGTCGTACAGTTTCTTTTCCTGTGCTGTTCCTTCAACGGACTGGTTTTCCATATAGGTAGGACGGATAGCCTCATGCGCTTCTTGTGCACCCTTAGTCTTTGTTTCGAAATGACGGAGGTGTACGTAGCGGTCACCCATCATTTTGATGATAGCGTCTTTACTGCCTGTTGTCGCAAATTCCGAGAGGTTGACAGAGTCCGTACGCATATAAGTGATGAATCCCGATTCGTATAAGCGTTGCGCGAGCATCATGGTCTGCGCTACGGTATATCCCAGTTTGCGTGCGGCTTCCTGTTGCAATGTAGATGTTGTGAACGGAGCAGGAGGCGTTTTCTTGACCGGGCGGGTAGTAATATCGTCGATAGCAAAGCTTGCTCCCTGACATGCGTTGAGGAAGGCTTTTGCTTCTTCTTTTGTTTTAATGCGGCGAGCCAGTTCAGCTTTCATTTCTACCAGTTTTCCATCCGTGTCCGGGACGAGGAATACGGCAGTGATGCGATAAGCAGCTTCCGTTTGGAAAGCATGTATTTCACGTTCACGTTCAACGATCAGGCGGACAGCAACTGACTGAACACGTCCGGCAGAAAGTGCCGGTTTCACTTTTCTCCAAAGCACGGGAGAGAGTTCGAAACCTACGATACGATCCAGAATCCGTCGTGCTTGCTGTGCATTTACGAGGTTGAGGTCAATGTCGCGTGGTTGTTCAATTGCTTTTAAAATAGCGCTTTTCGTAATTTCATGAAATACGATTCGTTTTGTGTTTTCCGGTTTTAGTTTTAAGACCTCATACAGATGCCAGGCTATCGCTTCTCCTTCGCGGTCCTCATCGGATGCGAGCCATACGGTTTCTGCGTCTTTAGCTTCTGTCTTCAGTGTGTTAACCAGAGCCTTTTTGTCTGCCGGGATTTCGTAGCTGGGTGTAAAATTCTTCTCTACGTCGATGCTGAATTCTTTTTTCTTCAGATCGCGTATGTGTCCGTAACTAGAAAGGACTTTGAAATCTTTCCCAAGAAACTTTTCAATCGTTTTTGCTTTTGCCGGAGACTCGACAATGACAAGGTTTTTCTGCATAATTCTTTCTTTTATAATGGCTTGTACCACAATATTCGGGGACAAAAGTAAAAAAAAAGATTCTCCTTACCTTATATTATAAGGAGAATTTAATAAAATCTTAAGATTTACCAATGTTGATGTTAACTTTTACATCTGTAAATCTTAAGATTTAGCTTAAAGGGAGGATGCTTGCCGGCTTATTTTGTTGCGGATGAGGGGTCTTCCTTTATTTTTTTGAGAAACTCTGTCGGTAACATTCCAAATTGTTTCTGAAAACATTTGGCAAAGTAGGAAGAAGAACTGAACCCGACGAGGAATCCTATTTCGGTAACCCTATATTCTCCCTCCACCATCATTTTGCAGGCTTTCTTTAATCGAGTGACCTTGATGAAATCATTGGGAGTCATGCCAATAATGCCTTTGATTTTGGTAAATACAGAGGTACGGCTCATTCCCAGTTCCTGTGCCAGTGTATTTACCGAAAATTCGGAGTCCTCAATATTATTCTGGATGATTTCGGTACATTTATTCATAAATTCTTCATCCAGTTTATTGTGGACAGCGGAGTGCAGATCGGACAACGGAGTAGAGGCATACGTTTTCTGCTGACTTTCCCTTTTCTTGAGTAAGTTCAGCAATTGTGCTTTCAGGTGGAAAGGTGAGAATGGTTTCTCTATATATGCATCCGCACCGGCTTCCAGTCCTTTGATTTTACTTTCTGTATCCGTTTTGGCTGTCAGCAGAATGACAGGAACATGGGAAATATTGATGTTACTTTTAATTTTCCCACAGAGTTCGAACCCGTCCATTTCCTCCATCATCACATCACTGATGATGAGGTCAATGTTATTCTTTTCAAGGATTTGCAACGCTTCCTCTCCACTCGAAGCCGATATGACAAAATATTCCTCGGACAGAATTTTGGAAAGGAAATCCAGAATCTCCGGGTTGTCGTCCACAACCATAATGGCATATTGTTTTTTCAACGGTTCACTGGGAAGAGTGCTTTCCAGTTCATTTTCTTCTATGCTGTTTTCTGGAATAATCGTATCTTCCACTCGTTTGGCCACTTGTGGCAAAGCAGTGATGGCCGCTTGTTTGGGGAAATATACAGAAATAGAAACACCGTTTTCACCGTCTTCCCTATCGCTGACTTCGATCTTTCCGTTCATCAATTGGACGAGTGAGCGTGTCATGTGAAGCCCGATACCAATGCCCAGTTTATTTATTTCACTGTTGTTCTTAACCTGATAGAATGCGTCGAATATTTTAGTCTTTTCTTGATCGGTGATGCCTATACCGTCATCGGTCACGGTGACTACTATCTCGGAATCCTTTTCTATAGTCGTAATACGAATCGTGCTTTTGGCATATTTCAAGGTATTGCTTAGTAGATTGCTGATAATCTTGGTAAAAGCTTCTTCATCTATGACGATGCTCAGTTCTTCCGGGATAGAGGAAGTGTCAATCGCCACTTTCTTTTGTCTGGCAGATAATTCAAAAATGCAGCTTACTTTGCATATTATTTCTTTAATCCGGTAACAGTCGTACGATAGTTTATAAGATCCCGTATCTACTTTGCGGAAATCCAGCAATTGGGTGACAAGCGCATACAAGCGTTTGTAATTCTGTTCAATAATACTTAGGTATTCCCCATACACATTGTTGATACTTGAAGTTTTCATCAGGTATTCCAATGGGCCGATAATAAGGCTCAAAGGAGTTCGAATCTCATGGGCAATGTTAGTGAAGAAATCTATTTTGGAGTTATAGAGCTCTTTTTCTTTTTCATCGTTCAGCCTCTTGATGCGTTCTTTCTGATGTTTCTCCGTACGTTTTACGTAATACCATACGGTTAACATAATCGCAATTAACAGGACGAGGGCATAGATCAGATAAGCCAGTTGCGACCGGAAGAATGGAGGCAGCACCTTGATTTTTAGCTGTACTTCATTACTGCTCCATAGTTTATCGCTGTTCGTTCCCTTGATCCTTAATACATATTCACCGACGGGTAAGTTTGCATAGGAAAGATGGTTGTTACTTCCTTTAGTGAACTGCCATTCGCTATCCAGACCTTCCAGCATATATTGATAATCATTCTCTTTGGGAGCAATGTAGCTTAGTGCGGCAAAATCGAATCCGATCATGGACTGGTTATATTTCAACACAATCTCATCTGTATATCCTATGGATTGGCGAATGGGTGAATGGGATGTATCGGCCTGTATGTCTTTTCCGAAAATGGTCATATTAGTGAGGACGACAGGTGGATTGTATGTATTTTCTCTTAAGTCTTGCGGGAAGAAATAACAGAAACCGTCTGTCGAACCCAAAAATAGTCTACCGTCAGAAGATTCAAAGCCTGAACATGGTGTGAATTGTTCATTGTATAGTCCGTTTGATTTCGAATAGGTTTTTAGATATTCTGTATCCGGATTGTATACAGCAAGTCCCTTATTGGTACTAATCCATAATAAGTCTCCTTTAGGGATAATGGAAGTGATGATTTTATTCGGCAACTTTAGGTAGTCGTATCTGGTAAAATCATCTGTTTCATCATTATATCTACAAAGTCCTTGCCCATAAGTTCCCACCCATAGTCGTTTCTTGTTGTCGATAGCTAGCGTGGTGATTACATTCTTTGTTAGTGAATTCGGATGGTCTGAACGTTGATAAGATGTTATCTTTTGGGTTCTGACATTGTATGAATATAATCCACTGATGCTTGTTCCTATCCATATTCTTCCGAAATAATCTTCAATGATATCCGATATTTTGCCTGTAAAAGAACCAATTCTGATGAAATTGTTTTTTTCGGGGTTATAGTAACAGAATCCTGCAGAAGTGCCCACGTAAATACATCCATTACTGGCTTTATATAGAGTGAATACCCGTGAGGAGGGGATAGATGTTGAATCTTCCGGATTATCGAGAAAACTTTCCACTTTTCCTGTTTTTAAATTAATCACCTCCAAACCTCTTCCATAAGTGGCGGCATATAGTTTATCTCCGTCTACCAGCAGATCGTGTATACAATAGTAAGTTGTGCCTATACTAGCTGCATCCCGGAAAGGGGTAATTTCTTGAGTTTTGGCATCAAATCGGAAAATGCCATTGTCATCCGTACCTATCCAGTATTTATCATCTTTGTCTTCTTTGATAACATTGATTACTTTTCCTGATTGTGGCGTGGACGATGATGAACAGCTATAATATTTGAAATTATTCTGAAATGCCGAATAGAATTTGATTCCATCGAAATAGGAGCCCAGCCAGAGGCTTTCTTCCTTATCCATATAGATGGTATATATAAACTTATTGGCTCCGGTTCTTATTTTCAGATTCGGATTGTCGGATTGCATAATTTCTCCTTTGTCTGCTTTAAAAATTCCCATACCGTTGTCGGATGAAATGAACAACTCGCCAGGTCTGTATTCTTTAATGTCGTGGATATGATATAATAGGTTGTTTGGACTTCTGTCCCGGTAGTTGGTGAAAGTTTTAGTCACTGGATTGAACAGGTCGAGCCCGTTCTGAAAAGTTCCTATCCATAAATTGCCGTGTGAGTCTTCAAACACTTTCTGAATGGAATTATCTGATAAACTATTAGGGTGATTGCTCTTTTTGTAAGTGACGAACGTGTTTTTCTGTTTATCAAAGCAGCATAATCCTTCCGAATAGGTTCCTATCCAAATGTTTTGTTTACTGTCTTGCTGCAATGTCATGATAATGTTTTGGGAGATGCTATTAATCTTTCCGGGAATATTCCGGTATACTCTAAGCCTGACTTTATCAGATGGAGAAAAACGGTAAAGCCCTTCTCCACTCGTTGCAATCCATACTTCTCCGTCACTGTCTTCTATCATATCGGTGACGTAGGTTTGTATCATTTCTTCAGTTTCAGTTTTGGCATGGAAAGGTTGGAAAGTGTCTGTTTTCGAGTCGTAAATGACAATTCCGGTATCCAATCCTATCCACATTCTGCCCCTGCGGTCGATAAATATTTTCTTGACGCTGTTGCTGGTTGTTGCGTTGATATATTCTGATAGATAGTAGTTCTTGAATGCAATACCGTCGAATCTGCTTAATCCATCATCGGTACCGAACCACATGAATCCGCATGAATCTTGCAAAATGCTGTATACTCTGTTGGCTGCCAGTCCATCATCCATTGTATAGGAGGTGGAAAATATACGCTGCGCATTCACGACGAATGAATGCATGCACAGGATTTGTATGGTTATCAAAAGAACGATTTTTTTCATGGGGGATTCATTTTATGTGTATTAGTTTTCATTAGTATAGGACAATATTAGGAAGAATTAGTAGCAAAAGCAAATGATAGGCTGTCTTTTTAGGTGTGGAATAAAACTTTTGAAAGTGAACAAAAAAATCGTTCAAATCTTGGATAATTATTGGTGAAAATGCATACGGATTAGTCTGTGGCTATCCTTAAATGAGTATAGCTTAATAACATTGTTGTTTTTCTGTACAATATTGTTTGTGTTCTAATAAAACTTCGGTTACATTTGCAGCTATCGTTAATGCTTAACTAATTAAAATTTAGTACTATGTCCAGATTCTTGTTGATCGTGTCATTTGTATGGTGTTGTTGTTCTTGTATTTCTTTACATAAGGATAATAATATGTCGCCCGAAATGCCTGGAGGGGAATATACCCATGCAGATGTAGAGAATCTGGCTTTGTTGTGTAAGGTTTGGGGATTTATGAAATACTATCACCCATCGGTACGTGCCGGAGAATATGATTGGGATCGTGAACTGCTTTGTATAATGCCTTCTTTAGTATCTCTTCCCTCAAAAGAAAAGCGGAATGAGGTTTTAGTAAAATGGATAGATCAATTTGATTTTAAAAAGAAGAATGGGATCTATAGTCTGTGTGCGTCGGATTCGATAAAATTACTTCCTGATTTGGATTGGATAGAAGATAAAAGTAACTTGGGAACGATACTGTCAGATAGGTTAAAAGAAATTAGGGATGCAGAAAGGGATACGGCAAGTTATTATGTGAATTTAGGGGTGATAAATATGGGAAATGCAGTATTTGAGCACGAAGAAAGATATTCTAAATGTACTTTTCCGAATATTGACTATCAGCTCTTATCTTTATTCCGGTTATGGAATGCAATTCAATATTATTTTCCTTACAAATATCTTCTTAAGGACAATTGGAATGAGATATTATTGAATCATATACCTTTATTTCTGGAAATTACCAGCAGAATGGATTACGAGAGTGCTTTAAAAAGATTTATTGCAGAAATCCATGATACTCATGCCGGTATTTATGGCGGACCAACAAAAAAATATTTAGTACCCGTTGTGATACGTTTCATTGAAGGCAAAGCTGTAGTAACAGAATATTATGAATTAAAATCCGAGTTCAAGGAGGAGAAGCAAATTTTGCAGCCGGGAGATGTGATTCTACGTATCAACAGTGAAGCGGTAGATTCCATCATAAAACGTATCACGCCATACATATCAGCTTCTAACGAAGCTTCTTTGTTGAGAAGGATAGCTGTTGATGAACTTTTATGGTCCAATGATACACTATTGTATGTAGACTATGAAAGGAATGGTGTTGTAGAAAAATCAAGAATCAAATGTTTACCGAATAGAATGCGTGAATCTACTATCTTCGAAAAGCCTCATCCACTTGTTACAGTTCTCCCTTCTGATATTTTGTATTTATATTTGGGGAGTAACATTGGTGGAAAAGTTCCCCAAGAGATAAAAGCAAAAAAGATGATTATTGATTTGAGAGCATATCCTGTAATGAAGAAAATTGAAGGATATTGGGAGTATAATACTCTGTATCCATCTTCTACAAACTTCTCGATATTTACTCACGGAAGTCTTTTGCAGCTAGGATTGTTTACCTTCGGTCCTATAATAAAAGCTGGAAAAGAGAATGAAGATTATTATCAAGGTAAAAAAGTTATCCTAGTAAATGAGGTAACACAAAGCCATGCAGAATTTATGACTATGAAATATAGATGTACTCCCAATACTGTTGTTATGGGAAGTACAACTGCCGGGGCTGATGGCAATTGTTCATCAATCATTTTGCCTGGTAACTTCAGAGCAACATTTACAGGACTTGGAGTTTACTATCCTGATAAGTCGGAAACCCAGCAAATCGGCATTCTTCCTGATATTGAAGTTAAAAACACAATTCAAGGCATATGTAAAGGACGTGATGAAGTTTTGGAAGCTGCTATAAAGTATTTAAACAATAAATGAAAAGCAGTGAAAATCCTTTGTTTAGTAAATATAAGGTTGGAGAACAGTCAAAGGTCCGTTGTTGGATGAGAGTTAAAGATGAAAAGAGCATTGGCAAATAACTAAGGACAAATGAGATTCAGAAAATAAAATCTCACTTTATATAGATTAGTATACGTTTATTCTACGTACATTTGTTTCATTAGTACTCTGTTTTTCGTTTTACTTAAGTTGAACGAAAGAATGACTTAAGTTAAACTATCGATTGACTTAAGTCAATCGGAAACTGGAATGTGTTTTAGAAAATTAATTTATGGGAGAGAGGTTATCAATCCTTCCTAATGAAAAGCTAATAAATAATGAGTGTAAATTATGATCTTTATGAAACTCCCGATCTTGCTAAAAGCGGGGAAGAACAGCCTTTACATGCACGGGTCGTCTTGAAGGGCAGTTATACGGCTGAAGAGTTTGTGGAACAGGTGACTGCGTTTCAGCATATGCCTCATGCGCAAGTGGTGGGCATTATAGAAGCTATATCAAAAGAACTGCGGCATTTACTCTTAAAAGGGTTTTCTGTAGAGCTGGGAGATATTGGTTATTTCACTCTTTCATTGAGTGTTGACAAGAAAGTAATGGAATCAAAAGAATTGCGTTCACCGTCCGTATCTCTGAAAGATGTTAATTTCCGTGTCAACCGGCAGTTTAAAAAGGATATTGAGAGTGAACTCAAGTTACAACTTTATCATTCGCCGTTTCGTGTAAAGAATCCGTTGTCTGAAAAGAAGTGCCTGCAACGTTTGACAAAGTTTTTAGAAGAACATCCGTGTATCAATCGGCGGGATTATGCACAGCTTGTCGGAAAGACAAAAACGCAGGCATTGCAGGATATCAACTCTTTTATCGAGCAAGGGATATTGAAAAAGTATGGATACGGACGTTCGGTAGTATATATAAAAGGGGCGTAAACTTACATAATCCTGGTGAGTCAAAATTAAGCAACTATGAATTATCGTACTATACTTCTACTTGTTGGATGGGTTATCACATTGACCGCCTGCCACTCTTCCCCGTCTTCAGTTTTGAAAAAGGCTATGCAGATGGAAAATGTTTCTGTCGATAGTATTTTCTTTTATCTTCAGCAAATAGATAAACCGGAGAATTTATCTTCTAAAGAGCAGGGAGATTATTACTTTTTATCCTATAAAGCAACTTTGTGGAAAACCGGGAAACCAGTAGAATCGTTATTGCAGACTGCCATCCATCGCTATATGCAAAATGGGCAGTTATCTCAATGTCTTCAAGCGCGTATAGCCCAAAGTGCTTCCTATTTATATAGTAACCAGCCTGATTCTACATTGCTGATTTCGGATAATCTTCTACGACAACAACTGCTGAATGATACATTAAGAACACAATTGTATGGCCTTAAAAGAGTAGTCTATTCAAGAAATCAGAATTATGGGCAGGCATTGAATATGGCAGACAGTAGTCGGTGGTTAACTCGTAAAAACAAAGATACTCTTGCCTATTTTTCAGCAAGTAGACTTTACTTGAATCTTCTGAAAAAAGTACAGGGCTATGACAGATATACACAAGAGTCTCTACAATTAATGGGAGAGTTTGCAGATTCTCCCAATTACCAATATTTAAATTATCATGTACTGGAGAACTTATTGACTACCAGTTTGGAGGCAAAAGACTTCCAAACATCACTATTGTATCTCCGTCAATTATCGGCTCAACGGCATAGCCGTCATGTCATACCTCACTATTTTCTTCTTCGTGGCAAATCTTATGAGGCATTGAATCAGACGGACTCTGCCAAGTATTACTATCAACAGGCCGCGACCTCTTCTTCGGATTTTATTGCCGTGGAAGCCAATGCCCTCTTATTTGACTTAATCAATGAAAAAGAATATCCGGAACAGGCTTTCTATATCAAACAAAAGGAGAATAAGATTAAGGACGATATACTGACTAGTACCAAGACGGAAATACAAAGAAGAGAATATAATGAGCTTAAATTAAAAAACGAACTTTTTCAGTTGCATTTGAAACAACGCGGAAAAGAACTATGGATGCTGGGCATTGTAACAGCTTTGCTTAGTGTCGGTTTTATAGTGTTTTTCTTTTATCAGAAGGAGAAGAAGAAACGGCTGCAACGGGAAAATCTTTTGCTACACAAAGAGGCGGAGCTCAGCGGACTACGGGAGCAAGAAATCCGTTTGCAAAATAAAGAAGCAGAATTGCGTGAGGCCCTTTTCAGGCGGATAGCCTTTTTTCGGAAGTTACCTTCGCTCCATAATGATGAAAGTCAGGATGAAGTGGCTTCCAGTCGTAAAATTGTAGTGACGGATGCGGAGTGGGTAGAGGTGATTTCTGTTGTCAACGAAGCTTTCGACCATTTTGCGACAAGACTGGAACAAATTTATCCGTTATTGAACAATAAGGATATTGGTTTCTGTTGTCTCGTCAAGATTAATGTTAACATACAAGACCTTTCAGATATTTATTGTGTCAGTAAAGCAGCTATTACCAAACGGAAATACCGTATTAAAACAGACAGGCTGGGTATTACGGATGAAAATGTAAGTTTAGACAGTTTTCTTAAGGCGTTTTAGCTGTTGATTTTTGGGGATTCAATGTATTTGTCCGCCTCTTAAAGAATGCGATAGATGCTTATTTCATTGATAATCAATGATATGTATTCGTCTGGCGTCATCTTTTTTGTCCGCTGCTTTTTTTGTTGCCTTATTGCTTTCCATCTACTTTTGTCCCAATATTCATTTGAAACTAACTAAATACATGTTCGTATGAAAAAGAAAATTATGATTTTGAGTTTGTGTACTTTGGGGCTGTTCGCGCTGGTTGCTTTTATCTTCAACAGTGAGGTAACAAAAGATCCTTTGGCTTTGTCGCCAGTTGTAGGTAAGCGAATCTCAACACCTACCGGAACACTGATTTCCTGTGACTTGAAAGCATTGAAAGACACCGTGGATATTCCACTCAGTTATTTGACCGAAGAGCTTCAAATTGTGAAACTGGACAATCGGGATGAGGCGTTGATAGGGGGATGGGTCCGTACCACAGTGAGTGATAATTATATCTTGGTGAGTAATAAAAAGCAGACTCCATATAAACTGTTTACTCGTGACGGCAAATTTGTTACTACTATTGGAGCTTATGGAGAAGGTCCGAACGAGTATGCCAATACCTATGCCGAGCAATTGGATGAAGCGCATGACCGTATCTATATCTTACCCTGGCAGAGTAATAAGCTATTGGTATTCGACTTGAAAGGAAACCCTCAACCTTCCATCCCTTTGTGTTTGCGTGTCCCTAAAGGACAATTCAAAGTCGACACAAAGAAGTCGGAAGTAACGGTGACGACGCTACCTTTCCAAGGTACTCCGGCTGTAGTATGGACACAGGACTTTGAAGGTAAACGCAAAAATTTTATTCCTGCCCTACATCTGATGGTTCCGTGATTTCAGTAATGAAGTTTTTATGGATAAGAATACTTCCGATTACAGCGTTATGCTGATGACTATCGTGCCTTCTCCGCGGGTAGATAGTTTGATCATTATAATTCACAACAAAACAGGCTTGAAGCCCGGTTCACAGTGAGTTATCCGAACAAGGAAGAAATCCCATGGCATGGCTATACTGAATATCCACGTCACTTCGTTAGCGATGTTTCTGTTCCGGTACAAGTGTCAGCAAATACCTGGAGTGGAAGTAGACCTGCCAAATATATCGTTGACAAACAAACCCTGCACGGCAACTATTTCCGCTTATATAATGATTTCCTGGGAACGAAGAAGATGCAGATATGGCCCTCGTTTGCCAATGGCTATTATATTAACAATATGGAACCTGCCCAATTAAAAGAAACATTGGAAAAAGAATTGGCCCGGAAAGATCTTCCGAACGATGTGCGGAAACGTATCCAAACATTAGTGAAATCATTGGATGAAGGGGGAAATAATGTGGTTCTCTTTGCTAAAATGAAAGATAAATAGCGGGTTCGTCGATAGAAGATATCTGGGGTTTATAAATCCTGCAGTAAGCAGTCGCTTAGTGTAAGATGCCTTACTTCAATTAGTTTAATTCCATTGGGATGCTAATTGGGGTAAGGCACTTATTGATAATAGAAGCACTTAAATATGGAGTTTGGATAAAATAGTTCAAGGCTTGGATAATAATTGGTGAGGAGGCTGTATGCGTGCGAAAAAAAAGTATAGCTTTACGATATTCTTGTTCTTTTGTACGGGATTCGCCTGGAAAATTTATTTTCTCGTTTATCTTTGTGAACGTTACTTTAGAATTTGGTTGCAACAATCTAAAACATCTCAAACTTAAATTAATAACATTAAATCATGTATTATGAATGAAATTGCACGTAAGTTAGATTTCTCATTACGACGATTGGTTAGTGCTCTTATCATCATTTATTTTTTTGCGGCACCTTTTGCTTCGACGTATGCGTCAGGTGCAGTGACTGAAGTATTCCAGGAAGGGAAGAAGGCTGCTACTAGAAAATTAACAGGTAAGATTATAGATAAGAATACGAAGGAGACTCTTATCGGTGCTAGTGTGTGGTTGAAAGATACTAGTATCGGAGGTACTACGGATATGGATGGTAATTTCAATATCAACGTTCCGGGGGGTAAGACCGTAACATTGGTAATCAGCTATTTGGGATATGCTAATATAGAAAAGGAGATATCCCCTTCGGCAAATAATTTGCTTATTGAAATGAGTACCGATGATACAGTGCTTGAAGAAGTGCAGGTAGTAGGTTACGGTACGCAACGTAAAGAAAGTGTGATTGGTTCTATCAGTACATTGAGTGTTAGTAATCTGAAAGTTCCCAGTGCTTCTATATCTACCAATCTGGCTGGTCAGTTAGGAGGCGTTGTTTCTATTCAGCGTGATGGTTCTCCGGGTAGCTCGGCAGAATTTTGGATTCGTGGTATTTCTACTTTTGGTGCGAATAAGACACCTCTGATTCTTGTTGACGGTGTAGAGCGCTCGCTCGACCTGCTTGATCCGGAAGAAATTGAAAGTTTTTCTTTATTGAAAGATGCTACTGCTACTGCTCTTTACGGTGTACGCGGTGCAAATGGTGTTGTATTGATTAAAACAAAACGTGGTTCTGAAGGTAAGCCGAAAATCTCCATCAAAATGGAAGCGGGTATGGTAGCTCCTACCAAAATTCCTGAAATGGCGGATGCTGTGGATTTTGCCAATATGTATAATGAGGCTGTGCCGGGAACTTATAGCCAAAGTGATATTGAAAAATATAGAAATCATACAGACGGAGACTTGTATCCGAATGTGAACTGGCTGAAGTCTGTTTTCAAGAAACATACGTTCAATCAACGTGTCACTGCCAATGTGAGTGGTGGTGGTGAAATTGCACGCTACTTTATTTCTGCCGGCTATTATCATGAAGATGGCCTGTTTATGACCGGAAAGGGAAACTCCTATAATGGTAATCCTGATTATCAGCGCTATAATTTCCGTTCGAATGTGGATATAAACCTACATCCCACTACTGTTCTTTCATTGACTTTAGGAGGATTTCTCACAAAAAGGAGAGATGCTGCCGACTCGGATGGTGTTTGGAAAAGTGCTTTCATTCTGAATCCTAATGCTTTTCCTATTCAATACTCCAACGGTTACTGGGGTGGAGAGAAAGGGGTTACCAATCCTTATTGGCAGGTAACCAGAGCAGGGTATGTAGAAGACTGGCAAAGTACACTCAACTCAATGGTCAGTCTGGACCAGGACTTTTCTTTTATTACTGAAGGATTGAAAGCCAATGTTAAGTTTGCATTCGATACGCAGGCATGGCATGGCAATAAATATACACAGCAGGATGAAATTTGGCATGCTGTACGTCGTGACGCAAATGGCGATCTGGTATTCAACTCTGAACCGGAAAGTGCCAAAGGAGGTCCATGGTTTGGTAATAAGTCAGGTGGTAATAATGCTACTTATCTGGAGGCTTCTATTACGTATAATCGCTTATTTGGAAAACATCGTGTGGGTGCTTTGTTCCTGTATAATCAACGTGTTAAGAATGAAACCTACCGGAATAAGGATTATAAGGATAATATATCATCTATCAAGTCATTGCCTTATAAAAATCAGGGTATAGCCGGACGTCTGACTTATGATTACGATAGTCGCTATTTTATTGAAGGAAACTTCGGTTACAATGGTTCCGAGAACTTTGCAGCCGGTCATCGTGTCGGTTTTTTCCCGGCGGTAGCTGTCGGATGGTATATATCCAATGAAAAGTTCTTCTCGCCATTGACAGACGTCGTTTCAAAGTTGAAATTGAAAGCATCTGTCGGACAAGTGGGTAACGACCAGATTGGTGGAGATGTTCGTTTCATCTATTTAGGAACTGTATCTACTACTAATGATTATGTATATGGCAATTATTCGAAGACAAGTGGTGAGCGTGTTAATGAAGTAGCCAACCCAAATGTAGGTTGGGAAGTCTCAACCAAACAGAACTATGGTTTTGAACTAGGCTTGTTCAATAAACTGGAAATTCAGGGTGACTGGTATCATGATGTACGCGATCATATCTTTGTACGCAATAATAATATCCCGGCTTATGTCGGTATGACTACCGTACCGATGGTGAATGTAGGTAAGATGAAAAGCTGGGGATTTGATGGTTCGTTAGAGTATCGTGATAGAATCGGTCAGGTGAATATAACCGGACGTGGTACGTTTACTTATGCAAATAATGAAATTCTTCGCAATGGAGATGCGTTGAACAAGTATCCTTGGATGAATTCCGTAGGACAGAAAATTTATCAGAAATTCGGATGGGAGGCCGTTGGATTGTTCGAATCACAGGAAGAAATCGATCGCAGTCCGATACAGTTCAGTGAAGGTAATCATAGTCGTTTGCGTCCGGGTGATATTAAATATCGCGATCTGAATGGTGATGGTGTTATTGATGATTATGACAAAATGCCTATCGGATTCTGTGATATTCCGGAGATTACTTATGGCTTTGGTGGTGCTATCGAATGGAAGGGTTTTGATGTTTCTATCTTCTTTCAGGGTACAGCCCGTGTGTCACTGTTTGAAGAAGGTTCTACTATTGTACCCTTCTCTTCCGGTTATAAGAATAATGACGGATTCTTGAGAGGAGTGATGGAAAACCGCTGGACGGTGGACAATCCTGACCCGAATGCGCGTTATCCGCGCACGATCCGTCCGAGTGACGCTTTGGATAATAACAATACGAAGAAATCATCATTCTGGGTACGTAATGCCGCTTTCCTTCGTCTGAAGAATGCGGAGATAGGCTATACCTTCCCGAAGAGATGGATGGAAAAGATGGCTATACAGAATTTACGCCTGTATGTATCAGGAGTAAACTTGTTGACTTGGGCACCGGATGTGCATCTGTTCGACCCGGATCTGGGTTCCGGTGACGGAAGAAAGTATCCGCCGACACGTGTATTTAATGTAGGTTTAAATATTAATTTCTAATACTAAAAGACATGTTTATTATGAAATCCAAATATATGAAACGTATTATGCTTTTGGCTACCGCAGTCTTGACTATGTCATCTTGTGATTCGTTTTTGGATACGTCTCCCGAGGATTTGCGCTCTCCGGAACAGATTTATGAGACTTACTCGTCTACACAGAACGCAATGTTTGGAGTATATTCTTATATTCGTGGCACTTATCCTTTTGATATGCCGGATACATATAGTACTAGTGATGTGGATGTGGCTTATACAAATACGCATACTTTTGATATGGGAGTGTGGAGTGCTTCGTCTGCACAGTATGATAGATGGTATACTTTCTACAAAGCCATTCGTGAAGCAACTTATTTCCTGCAGAATGTAGATAAGTGTCCGGATCCTCGCCTGACTTATGATACTCGTGAGCAGTGGAAAGCTGAAGTGCGCTGTGTGCGTGCTTATTATTATGCACAATTGATGCGTATGTACGGTCCGGTCATTTTATTGAAGGACGAACAACCGGATTTCTCCGGTACGGATATGTTTCGTGAACGTAATACTTGGGATGAATGTGTGCAATGGATTACAGAAGAGTTTACGGATTTGATAGAAAATTCTCCTTTACCTTTAAAGTCAGAGGGTGAGACTTATGCTCGAATGAACCGGGGAATTGCTAAGGCTTATCTGGCACGCATTCTGTTGCAATCAGCCAGTCCACAATTCAATGGTAATCCGAAATATAATAATATCCGCAATGCGGACGGAACTCCGTTATTCCCGACAACGTATGACAAGAATAAATGGGAATTGGCTCGCCAGGCTGCTCTGAGCCTTATAAAGGATGGTAATTATGAATTGGTCAAAGTGAATTATGAAAGTGGAGCTAATATGGGTAAAATAGACCCTTATACCTCTTATAAATCTGTATTTACCACTTCACAGAATAAAGAAATGATTTTCTCTTACCTCGAAGATGGTGGCGGTATTGATAAGCGTCTTGCTCCTAACAGTAATGGTGGCTGGGGAGGAGGCTATAATCCTACCCAAGAGATTGTCGATGCATATGCGATGGCTGAAACCGGTCGTTTCCCAATTACCGGATACACGAATGAAGATCGCACCACGCCGGTTATAGATCCGGAGGCTGGATACAAAGAAGCTGGATATTCTCAATTTACAAATCCATGTGAAGGTAAGGAGAGAAAGACTTATAATATGTTTGTGGGTCGTGAACCTCGTTTCTATGTGTCGATAGTGTATGGCGGTATGTCCTGGTTTATTCCAAAGAAAGCAGGTGAGAGAATTTTCCTGGAGATGTATAAGAATGGAAATAATGGTCCGGATGCTTCTCATAACCACTTTACAACAGGATATAACCTGGCAAAACTGGCTATGCCGGAATATGAAGCCAGCCCAACGAAGAACGTAAAACGTGAATTACCTTATATGCGTTACGCTGAAATCCTGCTGAACTATGTGGAGGCTACTATCGAGGTA
>OMCQ01000523.1_pt1 | contig 22398 bp, 23 predicted proteins | sample 1673761 | NCBI WGS metagenome assembly OMCQ01 (sample SAMEA103958126, study PRJEB25191) | human gut metagenome | reverse complement strand
AGCATCATAACGGCGACGATAGTGTGAAGACGCGACAATAGCAAGCTGCCAGGTCCTTTCTGTTTATGCCTTCCAGTAGGAGGGCTTTTTTTATTGAATTCGTTTACTTCTTCTTGTATCATTATGGGAGGAGGGTATATCATATGAAAAATATAGTTATTACTGATAAAGACATTCCTTTAGAGTTATTTAAAGAAAGTGTTATTGTAAATCTGAATAATATTAAATATAGTGCTTGTACAGGAGATTATACATGCCTAAAAAAACAAATGCCTTGTCGTTATCACGACGATATTTCAGTCATTAATCAATGGATTGGTCAGGCTTCTTTGATAATTCTAGTGACTCATATTTATTGTGGATGCTTTGATACTCCCCTAAAATCATTTATAGAGCGTAATATTGCCTCATATGAGCCTTATTATACAACAGTAGATGGAACAACCTGTCATGCATCTTTAGCTCAGCAATCAAAGAAAATCCTTCTTATAGGTTATGGTGATATATCAGAACAGGAACAGAAGATGCTGATGAATTATTTACATGACTCACTTCTAGGTTATTCTATTTCTTCTATTAATTCTTACTTCTGTACAGAAGAAGAATTAGATAATTCTCTTAAGACATTTGGAGGTGTTGATCGTGGATAATACTCTAATCATCTTATCTGGTTTAATATATACAAATAAAGTTATGTATAATCAGGCATATAAGCTTTCTCACTATCTTAAAAACAATGTCACTATTAAAACATTACAGGTCATAGATAATCAAGATTTAGAAGATAATGGTACTCTTATTTTTATGTTTCCTATCTCTTCTCAAACTATCCCTTCATGTATGCTTGATTATATGAAAAATAATGAGTCTTTAATGAATCATAAAACAATTTATTGTGTCATGTATTGTGATGAATATGAAACAGATTATTGTGACTATGCCCAAGAAATTATGGAGTTATATAGTAAGAAAACAAATGCAATTTATAAAGGTACATTAAAAATTGGTGCATACTTTTTATTAGACCATATTCCTTATACGTGGCGTGTATCCAATGAATTAAAAACATTTGCATCAGATATAAGAAAAGCGAAAGAAAGTGCCTTAGATATCACATTTTTTTCTAAAAAACAGTTCTTAAAAGAAGGAAATAAGTTCTGGGAAAAAGCCTATAAATCAAAAAAATAGTAATTCATTTTATGTCCTTTATTACGTGCTTTTTTTGTATTTTATCTCTTGAAATAGAAGATAGATTTTGTTATACTACTCAAGGATAATTTATTAGGAGGCATTACAGAAGTGAATAAAAAAGAATTAATCAATATCGTTTCTGAAAAAAGAGATTTAACAAAAAAAGACGCTGAAATTCTTGTGAATACAGTTTTTGATACGATGGTAGAAAGTATGATTGATGGTGACAAAGTTCTTATTTCTGGCTTCGGTACATTTAAAATCAATCACTGCCATGAACGTAAGGGTGTTTCACCTAAGACTAAGGAACCTATTATCATTCCTGCAAGTCGTACAGTTTCTTTCAAACCAAGTAATAGATTAAAAGATGCAATGAACTAATGCATCTTTTTTGTTTATATACAGTTAATAATTTTTATGTATAATAGTATCAGGAGTTGATAAAAATGAGTTATTATTTAATGACAAATCCAGGTTATATGCTTGGTACAATTTTAGTTGGTATTGCGATGGTTTTTTCTTTATACTGTCAGGCCAAGATCAAATCTACATATGCGAAATATCGTCGTAAACAAAATAGTCGTGGTATTACAGGGGCACAAGTGGCTAGAGAAATATTAGATTCTCATGGAATGACTCATGTACCAGTTTATGAAGTACATGGGGAATTAACAGATCACTTTGATCCTTCTAATAATAGTGTATCTCTTTCGAGTGACATATATCATGGTACAACCATTGCATCATGTGCTGTTGCAGCACATGAATGTGGTCATGCCATTCAATATCATGAAAACTACATGCCAATACGTGTAAGAAATGCGATTATTCCTTTATGTAATGTAGGAAACTATTTAGGATGGATTGCGATTATGATTGGACTTGCATTAGGATCTACTAAACTTGCCTTTTTAGGTTTCTTCCTTATGTGCGGTATCTTAGCTTTCCAGATTATTACATTACCAGTAGAAATTAATGCATCAAAAAGAGGACTTGCGATATTACAATCTCAATACTTGAATGAAAATGAATATGCAGGTGCATGGCAGATGCTTTATGCTGCTGCATTGACTTATGTTGCTGGAGTATGTGCAACTCTTGCAAGTATGTTAAGAATTCTCTTTATGATATTAAGCAGTTCTAATAGAGATTCAAATTAATGAATCTCTTTTTTTTTAATCTTAAATGCGCTATAATAGTGGCACTATGGAGGTCGTTATGAATTATAATAAGAAAGATAAAAACTGGATTTATCATTTAATCATTGCAGTATTAGTGGTTATTTTGATTGTAGTCTCTTTCTGCATGTTAAGCATACATGTTCCTTATTTTAATCATGAAAATGATATCGCATTAGAAAGAAATAAGATCATTAATAAATATAAACTTAACTATGATGATTACTTCAATGAATACAACAGCTCTAAGACCTACTATATCATTCGTATTAAAGACAAGAAGAAAAAGAAGGTCTATCAGGTTTACAATACTAAATATAAATTAGTAGATAGCTATAGTGGTTCTATCGCTAAACAGGAAGATGTCATCAATACAATCAATAATGAATATAAAGTAAATGTAAGTAGTTTATCTATAGGTTATGAAAATGGTGATCTTGTTTATTTTGGAAAATATCAGAATGATGAGCACCTCTATTATTTCTATTACTCTTTAGATGAAGGAAAGTTTGTGAAGTATTATCGTCTATGAGTACAGAAATGTTGAAAGATTATCAGTGTATAGACTTTAAGAAACTATTATTACTTAAAGGAAAGTCTATAGGGCTAAAAGATGAAGAAACACACATATTATTATTGATGATGACTTTAGGTGATTTAGGTGTAAGACCTATATATCCTCAAAAGATTGCAGAATTCTCTTCTCTATCTATTAAAGAAATTGATGATATTATGATTAGACTTGTTGATAAACATTATCTTGATCGTATTAACTTAAAAATTGATTTCAAACCTTTAGAAAAGCTATTACTAGGTATGAAGGTAGAAAAGAAAGAAGAAGTCAATCTTGTAGAAATATTTGAAGATGCTTTTGGACGTACAATGAGTACTATGGATATTGAATATATCAATCAGTTTAAAAGAACTGGATATGATGATGAAATGATTGTATCTGCTTTAAGAGAAGCAGTGAAATCTAATGCACTCTCTTTTAGATATATTGAAAGAGTATTAGAAAACTGGGCTCATTCTAAGAATTATATTAAGAAATATCAAGAAGAAGAGCCAGAAGTAAGTGAAGAAGTAAGAAATTATAACTGGTGGGAAAATGATTAAAACAAAACAAGATCGAATACTCAATACATTTGATGCAATGTTTCCAGATGCACGCTGTGTATTGAATCATTCTAACAATCTAGAATTACTTGTTGCAGTAATGTTATCAGCACAAACAACAGATGAAGCAGTGAACAAACTGACTACTCATCTATTTAAAAAATATCAGACAGTAGAAGACTATGCGAATGCATCATTGCCTGAATTAGAGTCAGATCTCCATTCTATCGGCCTTTATAGAAATAAGGCTAAGAATATCAAGGCTATGGCTGAAACTCTTCAGACACGCTTCAATGGCGTTGTACCAGCTTCTCATAAAGAATTAATTACACTCCCAGGAGTAGGAAGAAAAACAGCCAATGTTGTCATGGCAGAAGGATTTGGTTATCCCGCTATTGCAGTAGATACACATGTAGAACGTATCTCTAAAAGACTTGGATTTGCGAAAGCGGATGATACAGTATTGACTGTAGAAAAGAAGCTCATGAAGACTATTCCTAAAAATAGATGGATCAAAACACATCACCAAATGATCTTCTTTGGAAGATATCATTGTAAAGCCATGACACCTCATTGTAAGGAATGTCCACTAGTAGACATATGTAAAGAAAAGAACAAGAAACTATAAGAATCCTTAGGGATTCTTTTCTTTTTTATCATAAAAAAAGGATTCCATTTTTGGAATCCTTACTGGTTTTGTGTATCAGTTGTCTGTACTGTGAAATGGATAGAACCAATTGTCTTAGTTTCACCACTTGAATTCTTTTCAGTAAATGAAATCGTATATGATTTTCCACTAGATAATCCACTAATTGTTGCACTGCTTCCACAATTCAATGATTGACTATTTCCATTACATGTTACAATCATTGTATGTCCACTTGGACCAGATGTGCTGACATTAACTGAAGTGGCTGAAATAGTTGCTCCATTTGATAAAGCTGCACCATTTGCAGTAACACTGAACGTTGCAGTACCTACAGCTGTACTTCCAGTAGATAATCTTACTGACTTCTTATTAGAAGTTGTGTCACCGCTCTTTAGTTTATAATAACCAGTTACTGTGTACGTCTTACCTGATTCAGTGTTATATTCAAGTGTTCCACTTGTAGAAGATAATGTTTCAGTCTTTGTAGAAGAACCGTCACTGATTTCTACAACACAAGTGATTTTTCCTTCATATTCAGGATCATAAGAACCAAATGTGACAGAAATTGAATTATTTGAATTCAATGAAGCATTAAATGATGTCAATTCAGGTACTTTATAGTCATCGGCATAAGAAGAACCATCATCTACACCACTAGGACCATGTCCCTTAACAAACCAAGCAGTCATTATCTTTTCTTCTGGTGTAGAAGAACTTGGAGATACATATGGATATGCACCCTTAACCATACGTGCCTTTTCAACAGTACTTGGTGTTTCATAGCTATTTTTCATCTTACGAGTGGCAAGCTTCTTCGTAATCTTTGCGGCAATTGATTTTGCATCATTCATACCACTTGCAAGATATTTATGTTTCTTTGTAGATATTTCTGCAGGGAAACCATTCCAACAGGCCCATGCATAATCAGGTGAATAAGCACAAAGCCAATGGTCTTTATCCTTGCCAGCTAAAGCTGGGATAGTTGCATCAAAGTTAGAAGTACCAGTCTTTGCACCAATCTGAGAACCGATGTCAAATGCTGAGTAGCTTCCATTACTCTTTACATAGCTTGTCATAACCTGACGAAGTAAGAAAGCAGTAGAATCTTTCATTCCTTCACTTGCCTGTTTCTGAATATCATCATCTACATTAATCGTTTCACCAGTTGTATTAATCACAATCTTCTGAATTGTATGTGGCTTAATATATGTACCACCATTTGAGATAGCTGCATAAGCAGCTGCCTGCATAGTAGGTGTTGTACCATACTTCCAACCACCAATGGCATAGTTTAAGTTGAAATCTTCATCATCCATGTTATAGCCTAAACCTTTTAAGAAGCTAACAACCTGATTATTACCAACCTTCTTAAGAACACTATTTAAAGTATGAATAGCAGCTAAGTTCCATGAATTTGCGAGAGCATCTTCAAGAAGTACATCATTATGGTAATTGTTATCCCAGTTCTTTGGATGCCAGCTACCCTGAGTGAACTCTGAGTCATCTACTGTATGTCCAGTAGACCAGTTGAGATATTCAAATGCAGTTGCATAGTCAAGAATAGGTTTGATAGAAGAACCTGGCTGTCTTCTATTCTTTAATGTATAAGCATAATCTAGATAAGTCGCATTAGAATTGTTTGAGCGATAATCCTTTGCACTCATTAAACCAATAATACGTCCAGTCTTTGATTCAAGCACTGAAGCAGCTGCCTGCATCTCACTGTCAGTAAACTTATAGTTCTTACCTGAAGAAACATCATCAAGATATTCCTGCATATCATGATCCATATAAGTATAGATTGTCATCTTTGTCTTATTAGGGTCATAACCTAAATCTTTAGCTTCCTGAGTAACACGATCAACATAAGAAGCATATTTACCATTTGTTTGGATTGGATCATATTTTAATATGTTTTCAACCTTTACGCTTTTCGCATTGTCTCTTTCTTTTTCGCTAATATATCCATGTTCATACATCAAGTTAAGGATAATATTTCTTCTTTTTGTTGCAAGAGTTAAATTCCTAAATGGGTCATATGAAACAGGAGAATTAATTGTACCAGCAAGTAATGCAGCTTCTGGTAAAGTTAACTGATCAGGGCTCTTTCCAAAATAATAGTAGCTTGCCCCATAAATACCAATAGAACTATTTGACTTACCAAAATAAATCTTATTGAGATATAGTTCAAGTACTTTCTGTTTAGTAGTCTGCTGAGTCGCTTCAATAGAAAGAATGACTTCTCCAACCTTTCTTTCGATTTTTTTTTCTTCATCTGGATAATATGTCTTTTTGATGAGCTGCTGAGTAATTGTAGAACCACCTGCAACAGTATGACCTGCTAAGATATTTGACATAAGAGCTTTAATAATACGTGGAATATCAAAACCATTATGTACAAAATAACGTGAGTCTTCTGCAGCAACTACAGCATCAATCATTACTTCAGGAATATCATCATAACTTACATATTTCCCAATAGAACTACCATACTTATAATAGGTTTCTCCATCTTGAGAAACCTGAGAAGAGTAGGAAGTTGTTGTAAGATTATCAATATCAAAATTACTGATTTGCTGATAAATCTTAAATCCAAGGTAACCACTACCGCTCGCTACAAGAACACATAATGCGATAATACATATCTTAATTGTTTTCTTTATCTGCTTAGGGTCCTTGGTTGATTGAACTTTCATAAAGTGTCCTCCTTAAGGTAAAATTCATCGATTACATCTAAATAAGCGAGTCTTGGCTGATAGCCCTGCTTAATAAGATGTCCACTTTCTTTCACTTCATCATAACTTATATGCTGCTTCTTGTCATGAAAAAAGCGCTCTACCATAATCGAAGCATCTAACAAATAAACTTCTCCTACAGATGTGATGGCAATAATAATAAAGGCAATTCCCCCATGACGTGAGACACGTGCGAGATGATTGATTTGATGCTCAGAAATATTACGAAAAGGAAATCGTAAAGATTTAGTTTCTTTTGCTTCAAAATCAATATATCTTCCTTTATAAATTCCATTATAATCCGTAGTAGAAGGAGCCTGATAGTATGCTTCAACTATACGGGCTTTATTTCGTGAAGGATAATCGACTTTTACAATCTGGATAGGTGTCGGTTTTTTATATATGACAGCCTGATCGACAGATAAGTAATAGGTGTTAGATAGGTTGATGTCTTCTTCTAAGCTCATCCCACGAAAAGCAGTATAATGCTTACTTGTAGATTTCTTAGGGATAGACATATTAGCCGGTGCCTTTTTAAGGTTTGGATAATTAACCATACTATTTCTCCTTTACCAAATCATTATAACATATTATTATTCAAAAAGAATGAAAAATGATGGAAGAAGATTGATGAATAGGTTTAAAATAGTTATCATGTTTCAAAGAGGTGATTAAAAAATGAAATATCGTAAATGGATTACAATGATATGCGCTGCATTCATGCTTTGTGCATGTACTTCAAAGCATCCTGAAAAAAAGAAAACAAATACAATCTCGCATGCCGCAAAACAAAAAGAAGAGAAAATCAATTCCATCCCTCAACCAGCACTTAATACAGAAGAAGTGTCAGCAGTTGTGATGGATGCGGAATCAGGAAAGGTGTATTATGCGAAAAATGAACAGGAATCACGTTATCCTGCTTCTACAATTAAACTATTAAGTGCCCTTGTTGCAATAGAGTATTATAAGGATGATGATCTTCTTACTACAAAGAATATTATGTCTTTACCAGATCGTGTGTTTGCCTATACTGAACCTGTACATGATGGTGAACAGATTCCTTTTAAAGATGTTATTCGTGGTATGCTTTTAAAGAGTAATAATGAAATGGCTTTAACTCTTGCTGAAAACTATCAAGGTGGTTATGATGCTTTTATTAACGCAATGAACAAGAAAGCAAAAAAACTAGGTTGTCAAAAGGTAGAGGTGTCTAATCCTCATGGACTTAGTTATGCCGAAAAGGGATGGCTTAAAGAGACATGTAGTACAAAGGATATGGCACTTATTGCGAAAGCATTTTATAAGAATTATTTCTACACCAAGCTATACTTTTGAATCAAATCAATATCGTACAATGCAGAATGTAAAGATGACCCAGCAGGCTTCTCCTTATTATGATGAAAGAGTCATTGGGGGAAAGACAGGCTTTACTAATCTTGCGAAAAGATGTTTAGTTACTTATTCTAAAGTAAATAACAAAACAATCATTACAGTTATATTTAAAGAAAACTCACGTGAAGAAACTTTTACAGACACTAAAAAGCTTCTTGATTATGTGAATGAGGTTTTAGCAGCATAGAAAAAATGCTGCTTTTTTGTTAAGCAGCATGAAGTAAAGTACGTATTAAATCAAATAGATAAGGTTTATAGTCCTCAATAGGGCAGGGAACCTTATTGACAATACAGCTAAAGCAAGTTGAACCTACAAGCTCTACTATAGTAAAGAAGGTAATATCAATATTTTTAATATTAAGATTCTCTCTTTCTACACCTTCCTTAAATAATTCATATAGACTAAGATGATCTGTTTCTTCTAGAATCTTTGTAAGTTCCTGTGAGTAGACACCAAGAGATAAGTCTTTATTCATTAAGGTCAAGAATGTAGGATTGGCTACAAGAGCATCAATTACATGATTGATGATAAAGATCATAGAATCATCAAAATGGGTGATCTCAGGATGTTTTTTTAATTCGTTCACTGCATTATCGAATAAATCAGTACTGATTTCCTGTACAATCTGGTTTCTAATATCATATTTGTCTTTGAAATATAAATAAAAAGTACCTTTTGCAACCTTTGCTTTATTAACAATGTCAGAAATAGATGTATTATTAAAATTCTTTTCTGCAAATAATGCAGTAGCACTTGCTAGAAGACGTTCCCTCTTTTCTTCTTTATTCTTTTCTATCTTAGATTTAATATCACTCAGAGCATTCATATAAATCCCTCCAATATTTATTATACCAATAAATGACCGCAAGTCAATTTAAGTCACATTTTCATTGCAACAAATTTGTAACAATAAATTCGCTTACACTTACATTCTCTGAAACATAGAAAGCGTTAACATCAAAAAAGTATGGATTTATCAACTAAAATCTAATGAATTTTTTTGTTTAATTAGCAAATATTTTATTGTATTTGGGAAATGATTATACTATACTTCTAGGTATAGGAGAGTGAAATGAATTATGGCAATGACAGATTATTTAAATGATATGCCAGCTCAGGGTAACCGTAAAGTTGTTCTAGTTGGTACAGGTTTTGTAGGTATGAGTATGGCTTATACTTTAATGAACCACAAAGGTATTGATGAACTTGTATTAGTTGATGTTAATACTGAAAAGGCAGAAGGGGAAGCAATGGACTTAGTTCATGGTTTACCATATGCAAACGGTAAATTAAAGGTTTATGCAGGTGATTATTCTGACTGTACTGATGCAAACGTTATCGTTGTAACTGCTGGTGCAGCTCAGAAACCAGGTCAGACAAGACTTGAATTAGTTGCAATCAACACAAAGATTATGGCTTCAGTTGGTAAGTCTATTAAAGAATCAGGATTCAATGGTGTAATCGTAGTAGCATCTAACCCATGCGATATCATGACTTACGTAATGCAGAAGGCTACTGGTCTTCATCCATACCAGGTTCTTGGTTCAGGAACTATGCTTGATACAGCAAGATTAAGATATGAAATTGGTAACTTCTTCGAAGTAAACCCAGCTTCAGTTCATGGTTATATCATGGGTGAACATGGTGATAGCTCATTCGTATCTTGGACAAATGCTTATATCGGATGTAAATCACTTCTTGAAGTTGTAGAAGAAAGAAAAGTACCATTTGATCAGTTACAGAGAATTTACGAACAGGTAAGAGATGCTGCTTATGAAATCATCAATAAGAAGAGAGCAACTTACTATGGTATCGGTATGTCTCTTGCTAGATTAGTAGATGCTATCTTAAACAACGAAAATACAGTACTTCCATTATCATGCTACCTTGAAGGTCAGTATGGTCATGAAGGTTTATATATCGGTGTTCCAGCAATCATCAATAGAGCAGGTATCCGTGAAATCTTAACATTACCTTTAACTGAGTCTGATCAGGAAAAATTTGACAGATCTTGTAACACATTACAGGAAATCATTGATACTACTGTAACTCCAATTCTTGAAGGAAAAGAATAAGATTGATTTTCACTTGAACTCTTAGGCTTGCGCCTAGGAGTTTTTTTGCTTCACATGAAATTAAGAGTCATACTAAGTAAAGTGTGCTATAATAGATGGACTAGGAGGGAAATTCATGAATAATAACGAATTTGAATATAGTGAAAAAACAAAACGTCGTGTTAGAATCTTTAAGAGAATTTTATCGTTTATTGTACTTATTCTTGCAATTGCGACAATGGTTGCTTTATTCTATGTAAAAAAAGAAAAGATGCGCGTCCGCTTGTTCTTCTCACTATTACAATATATTGCGATGAGTATTGTCTTAATATCCCCAAGACTTTTAAAGAAATTCGCAAACTTTGAAGTACCTGTTGAAGTACATATCAGTGTTACTGCCTTTGCGTTTTTGGGACTTGTGCTTGGAGATGGTTTGAACTTCTATGGAAAGATTGGCTGGTGGGATTCATTACTTCACTTTACTTCAGGTATTATTCTTTCATTTATCGCTTTATGGCTATTACAGATGCTTATTCTACGTAGAAAATACCTTTTTATGCATCGTGCATTATTATATATATTTGTAGTTGCCTTCTCACTTGCCGTAGGGGCGGTATGGGAATTATGTGAATATACAGTAGATGATATTTTCCATACAAATAACCAGCAATATATGGCAACTACACGTGCGACTATCGTATCAAGTGATGATGAACCATTAGAAGGACATGATGCTCTCGCTGATACAATGAAGGATCTTGCACTTGATCTTGCAGGGGCTATTTTAGTAGTATGTTATGAATGTTCTAAGAAAGAAATTACACAATATTATGTCTCAAAGAAAGACTAGTATTGGATTTATCACATCTTGGTGTTAGAATAGATGCGATTATAGGAGATTTAGTTATGAAAGATATTGTTTTAGCTAGGCGAAAGCATTCTGGCCGACTTTCTGCACCAAAGAAAGTATCACTTTCTTTTCTTGCAGTAATTATAATAGGTGCTATAGTACTTTCTTTGCCATTTTCAAATAAAAAAGAAGCTGCAAGTTTCTTGGATAACCTCTTTATTGCAACATCTGCTGTATGTGTAACAGGGTTATCACCTTTGACAGTTGTGGATCAATATAACCTCTTTGGTCAGACAGTTCTTATTATTCTTGTTCAAATTGGTGGTCTTGGATTCTTAACTTTCTTATATCTTTTCTTGTTTCTTGCAAGACAAAGAATTACTTTAAGTAGAAAACTTGTCTTTACTGAAGCACTCAACCAGAATTCTTTAAGTATGCTTCCAAGACTCTTAAAAACTATTTTTATTTATACTGTTTCAATAGAAACGATTGGAGTAATCTTCTTCTCAATGTTTTTTATACCTCGTTTAGGTGCTCTTAAAGGCTTATATTATGGTATATGGCATTCTATTAGTGCATTTTGTAATGCTGGATTTGATTTATGTGGATCTACATCACTTGTTGCCTATAACACAAATCCGATTATTAACTTTATTGTACCATTTGAAATCATCATGGGTGGTCTAGGCTTTATTGTAGTATTAGATATTCATGATAAATATATTAAAGAAAAGAGAAGATCATCAAGCTTTTCGTGGCGTCATCTATTTGGCAGCTTTGCCTTACATACAAAGATAGTATTAATGATGACTGTATCTTTGGTTGTTATAGGAACATTATTATTCTTTATAATGGAATTCAACAATCCTGCAACTATTGGAAAAATGAATTTTGTAGATAAACTTGTAGTCTCATTCTTCCAATCAGTCACTACACGTACTGCTGGATTCTCAACAGTGGATATGTATTCACTTAATAGAGTTACAAAAATATTGATGTGTTCTCTTATGTTTATCGGCGGGTCTCCTGCATCTACTGCCGGAGGTATTAAAACAGTTACTTTTGCACTTGTATTACTATTAATGAGAACAACTTATCGTGGTATTGAAGAAACAACAGTATTCCAGCGTCGTATCAAGAAAAGAACGCTTGTAAGAGCTTTTTCTATCTTTTTCCTTGGACTTATGCTTTGTATTATTTCATCTTCTATTATGCTTATAACAGAACCTAAACAGGATTATCTAAATATCCTAATGGAAGTATTCTCAGCATTTGGTACAGTAGGACTTAGTGCATCTGTTACACCTGCATTAAGTATAGTTGGTAAATGCGTAGATATTATCTTGATGTATGCTGGACGTATTGGCCCTATTTCATTAATGATTTTATTTACTAAACGTTCACATGATAAAAATACAAAAGAATTTAAATATCCAGACGAGGATGTACTTGTTGGCTAGGAGGAGTAAACATGAGTAATAAACCAAAACAGGTCGCTATTTTAGGATTAGGTATCTTTGGAAGCACACTTGCTGAAACATTAGAAGACTTTGGAGTAGAAGTTCTTGCAGTAGATATTGATCCAGTATGTGTCAGTAGAATTAAAGACAATGTTACTAAAGCAATTGTAGCTGATGTTACTGATCGTGAACAGCTATTAGAACTTGATATCAATACATTTGATGTAGCTGTTGTAGCTATTTCTAAGCATTTTGAAGAAGCAGTAACATGCACATTATTATTAAAGGAATTAAATGTTCCTTATGTTATTGCGAAAGCACGTACTAAACGTAAGAAGATCATTCTAGAAAAAGTAGGGGCTGATCGTGTTATTAATACAGAAAAAGAAATGGCTTATAAGCTTGCTAAACATTTATTAAGACGTTCTATTGTAGATTTAGTAGAACTTGATGAAGAATATTCTATTGTAGAAATTAGGACACTTAAGGATTGGGAAGGCAAATCGCTTTCTAATGTTAATATCCGTCGAGTTTATGGTATGAACGTTGTAGGTATTAAACCTCAAGGTTCACTTAAGATGACAATGGACTTTAGTGCTGATTATATTATTCAGCCAGGAGATCATTTCCTTGTCGTAAGTAAAACAAAAGAAGTAGAAAAATGGGATTTTCTCACTAAGGAATAGCTTTTTGCTATTTCTTTTTTTATCAGAGTCGCATTAAAAAAGATCATTATTAGAAGTCGCATTAAAAAAGATCATTATTAGATTGAAGTTATAATAAAACTATGCTACATTTTTATCAGTGGAAGATAGTTTAGGCTGGCAGAACGTGTTGATGGACGAGGCATCGGTTCAATTCCGGTTGACCACTATTAATCAAAGTGCTCATTAGGAGCACTTTTTTTTGACTTTTATAGTGGCCTTCTTTATTTCCTTTGCTTATCCGGTCTATTATTCCTATAATGGTAATAGGAGGACATTATGAACCTATTACAACTCACAATTGAAACATTTGATAAGAATGTTGAGAATGACTTCACTTCATTAAAGAATCATTTAAATTATATTGAAAATTATAATACAGTCATCAATGGTCTCACATTCGCTTTTTTTGGCTTAACAGAAATTATTATTAAGAGAGTTTATCTTACATTTGAATTAAACAATATCATACATACTATTGAACGTGTATATCAATCAGGAAGATGTATTCTTCGATGTGATGATCTAGAAAATGAAGAAGCCCAGCACCATATCCACAATATTTTGAATATGAATTATAATCAGTTCCTACATCAATTTATTATGCCTTCTTCTTTTATAGAAACTTGGATTCAATCACCTACAGAGGCACTTATGCGTTCCTTTGTATCTACAAAACCCGTCATGACGAGTGATACAAAAATGATAGAGGAACAGATTAATGACACAATGGCTTTCTTAAATAGTTATGAAGATTATAAGAGTGCATGTGCTTATATTACTAAGAATAAGCCTTATCTATCTCTCTACTCCAATCATTTAGATCAACTAGAAAAATCATTAGAAGATAAGAAAAAGAAAGTATTACGTGAAATTGAACTAGTTACTGAATTAGATGATATGGAAAAGAAAGCAGCTATCAGAAAGCAGCAACAACAGACAATAGATAAAAGAAGAGAAGGACTCAATGATTTATCTTTACTCTATGATGAATACTTAATATCACAGGATCATTTATTTGATTTAGAAGCATCTTATACACGTGCTGTGTATCTTTATGGTAGTGAAAATGATGATTATATGCGTATGTATCATCATTATATGAATAGTATTGCGGGCATACTTGCAAAGGATTTAAAGGGTGGAACACCTTGTCCTGTATGTGGCTCACTTCATCATCCTAAACCTTGTTTAATAGAAGGAAGAGAAATATCTCAGGAACTTCTTTTTAAGAAAGAAGCTATATTAGAAAAAACAAGAACAGATTTAGAAAAGAAACGCTTAGAAAAAGCAACCTATATGGTACGTCATCAAAGACTCATAGAAAAGATTATAGAAAAGAAAAAAGAATTAGATATTACAGAAGATATTTCTAAAGAAATGTTTATTAGAGAACTCAGTGTATTAAATACAGATTATTTATCTCATTATAAGAAGGATAAGAAGCTCTTAGATGAAATAGGTTATCTACATAAATTAGAAAAACATCTTCCAGCACTTAAACAGGATTATCATGAAATACTTATGGCAATTGAAGAAGTCAAAGAAGAATATCTTACATTACAGAAGAAGATTAAACATGCAGAAAAGTTCTGTGATGAAATCATTCAAAAATATCCTTTTATTATGTATGTTGATGAAAACGTCATAGAAAATAAGAAGAAAGAATGTTTGAATAACCAAAAGATACTTACATTACTTCATAAGCAGACAATACCTCTAGAAGAAGATGTCACATCTTTTATCACTCAATTAATGAATACTGCTAACCGTTTACTCAAACAAATCACCCATGATCGTCTTCAACTTATACTTGATAATAAACTTTATCTTCAAGAAGAGGATCATTTCTCTCTGGTGGAGGATTCTTCAATGATTGGCTTATGTATAATTGTTTTAGGATATAGTCTATCTTCTATGATTTCATATCAGGATATATTATTCATTGATCACTCATTACAGGAAGATTATCACGAAACATTAATCAATACACTCTCTATATCCCCTTATTTTTCAAGACTCTATATCACTAAATAAGTGAATATAATACATTATTATCACCATGATTTGGATTAATCCTTTTCATTTTCACAAAAATAGTTATAATATTATCGTACAAGAGAGGAGAAAGTTATGGCAAAAAATAATATTAAAAATGATGCAATTACACCTAGAGACGTTGACTTTGCACAGTGGTATACAGATGTATGCCGTAAAGCAGAATTAATGGATTACTCAAGTGTAAAAGGATTCATTATTTATCGCCCATATGGCTATGCATTATGGGAACAGATTCAGAGTTATATGGATAAGAGATTTAAGGAAACAGGACATCAGAATGTTTATATGCCAATGTTAATTCCTGAATCTCTATTAAATAAAGAAAAGGATCATGTAGAAGGATTTGCACCTGAATGTGCAGTTGTGACTAAAGGTGGTTTAGATGATTTAGAAGAACACTTAATCGTTAGACCTACTTCAGAAACATTATTCTGTGAACATTATGCTAAGATTGTAAATTCTTATCGTGATCTACCAAAGAAATATAACCAGTGGTGTTCAGTAGTAAGATGGGAAAAGACTACAAGACCATTCTTACGTGGTTCTGAATTCTTATGGCAGGAAGGTCATACAATTCATGCAACTGAAGAAGAAGCTCGTTCTGAAACATTAATGATGAGAGATATCTATGAAGAAACTGCAAAAGAATTACTTGCAATCCCAATGTTAACAGGACGTAAGACAGAAAGAGAAAAGTTTGCAGGTGCAGAAGAAACTTATACTATTGAAGCATTAATGCATGATGGTAAGGCTCTTCAGTCTGGTACATCTCATTACTTTGGTCAGGGATTTGCGAAAGCATTCAATATGACATTCTTAGATAAGGATAACAAGTTAAAACATGTTTATCAGACATCTTGGGGTGTATCTACAAGATTATTAGGTGCTATTATCATGGTTCATGGTGATGATAATGGTCTTGTATTACCACCTAGACTTGCTCCTACACAGGTAGTTATTATCCCTATTCAGCAGAAGAAGGCTGGCGTACTTGAAAAAGCAGATGAAATCGCTGAACAGTTAAAAGCAGCAGGCATGAGAGTGAGTGTAGATGCAAGTGATAAATCACCTGGATGGAAGTTCTCTGAAGCAGAAATGCGTGGTATTCCAGTACGTATTGAAGTAGGGCCTCGTGATATCGAAAATGGTCATTGTGTTGTTGTAAAACGTAATGATGGTGTCAAGACTCAGATGGACTTAGATGAAAACCTTCCACAGGCAATTCATGATACATTAGAAACAATTCATCAGGAAATGTATGATAAGGCAGCAGCATTCTTAAATAGCCATATTACTCGTGTTAATACTTTAGAAGAAGTAGGTCAAGTATTAGATGAAAAGGGTGGCTATGTCAAGATGAACTGGTGTGGTGAAGAAGCATGCGAATTAAAGATCAAAGAACTTTATCAGGCAACTTCACGTTGTATCGATGAACATGAAGAAGCAGACGGCGTATGTCCATGCTGTGGTAAAAAAGCAAAACATGTAGTTTATTTTGCAAGAGCATATTAATAAAAAATCCCAACAATTTGTTGGGATTTTTTATATTTTTCAAATAGTTAACTTCTCAATTCTGAGTGCTTTTTCTAAGCTTGTACTTAGCTTTGATATGCTTGTAGGAAGATTAGAAATATTCTCGATGTTGATGATTTTTTCTAAGACATTATGGAAGTCGGGGCAATTATGTCCCTTTTTTTCATGCATTTTTATTACATTGTATAATGTTATTTTTTTGTTAAGATGATATAATATTTAGCGTTAGATAAAAAGAGGAGTAAATAATTTGAAAAAGACACATACAGCGCATTTATCTTTAATAATAGGGACTCTACTGATGCTTCTTGATCAGCTCTTTTGGACATTCCATGCAAAACATATCAATATAAGTAAAGTAGGTACTTTAATGAGTACCATCCAGGTTCAGCATATCATCACACTTATAGGGCTAAACCTTGTTATTATATCCTTAGGATATATTTATTCTAAAAAAGAAAATAGTCTTGCAGAAGCACTTAAACTATGGCTTTATACAGTTGTTGTAGGACTCATCTCTACAATCATTTGTTTTTTGCTTACCAAAAAAATAGATACAAATGCAATCTATTCAATCTTCTTACCAATAATTAGAAATGTATCACCTGTAATCACCGGTGTTATTCTCTCTTTGATTTGTTATCCATTCATGAAGAAGATAAACCACCGCTATTTAAAATGGATTCTTTTAGCACTTCTTCTCTTACCAACACTAAGTGGTATTGACTCACTAGGATTAAGTGATGGATATAGTATCTCCTTCACATTTATATTATTTTATCTAGGTGTAATCGAAGCATCAGAAGAAAAACGTTTTTCAATTATTTCTTTAATTCTCCTTTGTATAATAAATGTGCTATGTGTCACTATGATGCCATTATGTTCTAAGATTGTACATGGAGATATGTCCACTGCATTACGCTTTACTACATCTACTTCATTCTTTGAAGTAATGATTGCTATTTATTTTATTCGTCTTTTAAGAAATGTTCCATTCTTTAATAAATGGTCTTTTATACGCTATATTCCTATTGCTTCTCTTGTTTTAATTGGAGCAGGACGATTAAAAAACATTGTATCCTGGAATGAAGATCTTGTAGGAACATCATTTAATAAACTGTTTAGACAAAGCGAATTAGAAGCTTTACTCATTGTCTTTGTTATCTTCTTAGTCACACTCCTTATTAAACAACTTCCACAGGTTAAAAGAGTAGTTAAATCAATAGAAGAACATTTTAGTGACTTTGAATTAAGTAATCAATGGTTCGCTAAAGAAACTCAATTAATTAAGCAGTATTTAAAGAATCATAGAATCAATATCATTATGCTGCTATGTGCTTACATTCTTTCTTTTGCATCATTTATCGCAATGAATACAAGTTATAATATTGAAGTCAATCCGATAGAAACATACAATATTTTCTGGTATACACTCTTCGCAAGACAATTCTTTGTCTTGCTTAATACACTCATGCTTGTCTTAGTAGCGCGTTTCCTTATGGCTATTACAAGACATTATTGGGTATCTGTCTTAGTTACTGGTTTTGCTCAGATTGTAATTACTGTAGCCAATCGCTTAAAGGTTATTTATCGTGAAGAACCAATTATTCCAGGAGACCTTGCAATGATTAAAGCCTGGAAGAGTTTACTTGGAATGATGGGTAAAAATATCATTATTGCGAGTATTGTATTAGTCGTTTTAGTCATTGTTTTGATTATTTATTTAGAAAAGAAGCATCCTCATGCTATTTATATGACTCTTAAAAAGAGTATCATCTGGGTTCTTGTAACTTCTATATTCTTCAGTGGTACACTTCTTTTTAATCATGATGGCTCTTATGTTAATGCACTAATGCGTGATCTAGGAGATCAGCCTTATTTCTATAATCAGTTATTTGGTGCGAAGGTCAATGGTCCTCTTTTACAGTTCCTCAATAATATTGATGTTTCTGTTATGGATGAGCCAGAAAACTATAGTAAAGAAACAATGACACAAATCTATAAGAAATATGCACAAGAATCTGCAAGAATTAATAGGAGAAGAAGAAATGACTGGGATGATCAGATTGTAATCATGGGCCTATCTGAAAGTTTTGCGGATCCATATCGTATCCCTGAACTTACTCTTGCAAATGATCCTATTCCTTATATTAGAAGTTTAATGAAAACAACAACTTCAGGACTTATGTATAGTACAGGTTATGGAGGAGGAACAGCAAATATGGAATACATGGCTTTAACTGGTTTAAACCAAGGGTTCTTCTCTGCTGCTTTAACACCTTATACGCAGCTTGTCACAACACAAAATCAAGCCTATGCTTTTTCTCGTCTATTTAATCAGGCGGTTGCGATTCATCCATATATCGGTGTTTATTATAGTCGTCAAACAGTTTATCAAAACTTTGGTTTTAATAAGTTTATGTATTTAGGGTCTAAATATCCAATCAAGCATCAATCTTCTATTGATCGCAGTGCTTATTTATCAGATGAAACAGCTTATGCAAATACAATAGATGAAATTTTAGATGCTCAAGGTAGTAAATTCATTAACCTTGTCACTATGCAGAACCATTTACCATATGACAACAATTACTATAACGGTAAAGAAAAATATGCAGCAAGTGGTAATGCAGTCACTAACGACTATGTTAGAGGAATGGTTGAAGAATATGTGATGGGGCTTCACTATACAGATGAAGCAGTGAAGAACTTTATTAAAAAAATAGATAGTATTAACAAGCCTATTACATTTGTCTTCTATGGTGATCATTTACCTGGCATTTATTGGGATACAAACAATAATAATATTCTTCATCAGACAGACTATTTTATCTATTCTAATAAATATGCAAGAAGACATCTTGGTAGAAGAATTTATAAACAATATGATCTTGTAGCACCTACTGATTTCATGTCACTTGTACAAAAACAAACCTTAACTAAAACAACACCTTATAGTGCATTATTAGAAAAGGTTCTAGATGAATTACCTGTTATAACTACAAAAGCCGCAACAGGTTCTAAAGAAGAATCTGATGCAGCTATGATTAATGATAATGGAGAATTGATCAAATATGATGATCTCTCATCATCACAAAAAGAATTATATAATGACTATAAGCTTGTCCAATATGATATGACAGCAGGAAATAATTACCTTGAGAATATGAATTTCACTCGATGAGGCATTTCATTATGCCTCTTTTATTTTGATGTTTAGTAAGTGAATAAAAGCAGATGCTTGCATTTCATCAATGATTGCACCACTCACATCCTGAGGAGTTGCTTCAATTGCTTCTATAAGACATGTTGATAAATCAATGTTTTTAAGTGGTGCATGAAGAAACGATGTTTGAATCATTCTGCATTCCTCATATTTTGTCTTATTCATTGTAGTATCTTGAAATATAGCCTGACTCAAATCACATTGATTAAATAATGTCTCTTTATTTCTCATAAAAGAGAAGTTTGCAAAATGACATAAACAATTATTGAAGATCACATGATCAAAGCTAGATTCAGAAAAATCACTTCCTAACAACTTGCAATTATTAAACTGCACCTGTCTAAACATACAATTATCAAATTTGATATTCGATAAATCACATTGATTAAACACTGTTTGATAAAAGTAACAATTCTCAAACACAATATCCTGTGTTGTAATATTGTTGAAATGACATTGATGGAAATCACTTTGTCGATATGTTTCTTCTATCAGCCAATCATTCTCATATATTTGATTTATTAACTTATTTTCATTAAAATCCATTTCCTTCACCTCATCTCTATTATATCGTTGTTGAAAAAAAGTGTCGATATGATAAAATACTTGTACGAGGTAAGACTATGAGACAAAAAAGAATGGCTTTAATCAATGACATAACAGGCTTTGGAAGATGTTCTATTGCGGTTATGGCACCAATTATATCAACTATGCGTATTCAGGCTGTACCAGTACCTACAGCTATATTATCAACCCATACGCAGTTTCCTGTATATCACTTTGATGATTATACTAAACATATGCCTGAATATATTCAGACATATAAGGATTTGAAACTAGAATTTGATGGGATTGCGACTGGTTTTCTAGGCTCAAAGGAGCAGGTGGAAATTGTTATTGATTTCATTCAATCCTTTAAACGTAAAGAAACATTTGTATTAGTAGATCCAGTGATGGGAGACCATGGACATTTATATGCGACATATAGTAAAGAAATGGCAGAGAGTATGAAGAACCTTGTTCATTATGCAGATATTCTCACACCTAACCTAACAGAACTAGTAACACTACTTGATCGTAACTATCCTGAAGTCATTCCCTCTAAAGAAGAACTAGGTCAAATGTGTCATGAACTTTCATTAAAAGGACCACAGATGATTGTAGTAACAGGAATACCAATAGATGCCTCACATATCATGAATTTCATTTATGATCATGGTAAAACGTCAAGTATTATTGTGGATCGTATTGGACCAGATCGTAGTGGAACAGGGGATGTTGTATCAAGTGTTATTGCGGGAGGCTATTTAAATAATCATTCTTTTTATGAATGTGTCAAAAAAGCAACTGAATTCTCATCTCAATGTATCGCCTATAGTGAAGAAATAGGCACACCAACTTATTATGGCTTATGCTTTGAACAATATTTAAGTGAATTAGGAGATTTCTAACATGACTATTTTATATACACTTTATAAAAATACTTATATTGATCTTTCACATTTAGACTCTACTAAAGGAGTTACATGCTATGTGAATACAACAAATCGTTGTCCATGTGCATGTACATTTTGTTTAAGACAAACTAAAGAGATGATGGAAAATAACTCTTTATGGTTAAAAGAAGAACCTTCTAAAGAAATGATTATTGAAGAGTTTAAGAAATACAATCTCAATGATTTTAAAGAAATCGTCTTTTGTGGATTTGGTGAACCAATGGAAAGATGGGATGATATTAAAGAAGTCATTGATTATATCCGTTCTGTTAAGAAGGATATGAAGATTCGTATTAATACGAATGGTTTAGCCAATGATATTTATGGTAGAGATGTCACTCCAGAATACAAAGGACGTTTTGATACAGTCTCTATCTCATTAAATGCCCCTACAAAAGAAGAATTCCTAGAATTGACACGTTCTAAGTTTGGTATCTCTTCTTTTGATGATATGCTTGATTTCGCAAAGAAATGTAAGGCTTATGTACCAAATGTTGTATTAACTGTTGTTGATATTATTGGTGAAGAAAAGATTGAAGCATGTCGAAAAATTACAGATGAAATAGGTGTTACTTTAAGAGTAAGACCTTTTGAGGAGTAAATATGCAATATATGACAAGTGAAGAGCGTTTAATCGCTCTAGATAAGATGACAAATACAAGAGATCTAGGTGGATATGAAACACAGGAAGGATATTATACAAAAAGCCATCATTATATCCGTGCATCTTCACCCGCCAATGCGACTGAAGG
>OMCQ01000494.1_pt1 | contig 24039 bp, 22 predicted proteins | sample 1673761 | NCBI WGS metagenome assembly OMCQ01 (sample SAMEA103958126, study PRJEB25191) | human gut metagenome | reverse complement strand
AATCAGCCATTGACAATTCGGACAAGAAGCAGTCCACCAAGGACAACCTGCACTCGACACTGGCGGTCCTGCATGATTTTTGCTCCGGGCTGGACTTCAAGGATCTTACCTATACATTCTTTCGTAATTTTGAACAATACTTAAGAGAAAAGGGCAATACGGTCAATACCATATACTTATATTTTATTTAAATTTCATTTCTATTTCACAATACTTTCTTTTAACAGAATGGAGGGTTGTATGCCAAAATACGCCTTAAAACTATGGGAGAAATGTGAGAAACTTTCAAATCCTAAATCCAATAGAAATTCTGACGGCTTGATTTTCTTTTCTTTAATGAGTACATAAGCTTCTTCCAGTCGCTTTGTCAACAACCATTTTCCGAGTGTCGTACCAAACACTTTTAAGAAGTCTCTGCGGAATGTAGATAAGCTACGTCCAGAAGCCTGCGCCAGTTGTTCCAATGGCAGGTTATCCTGATAGTGACACTCCATGAAATCTTTCAAATTAATTCTCTGCAAGCTGTTCATACGAGAAAACCAATTATGTAATCCCGGACGGAGATAGGTCAGGACATTTATGCACTCCTGTATCTTGAGATAAGTCAATGGTTGGTTAGCCCGGAAATTATTATCAACACCAGCTTCAATGCCTGATATCAGACCCTGAAGGAGTACATGATTGGTTACTGTCATTACATTTATATCTTCATTTTCCACTTCATTTTCTGCATCTGTCATAGCCGGAGACGTAGCACGTAACAGATATTCTGTTACAGCCTCTTCCGATATGCGGATATGTACTACTTGCATGAAACTCTCCGTGTGAAATGAAATATGTTCGTTACGGGCCAATATCCAGCCGCATCCTTTGCTCAGCGGGTGATTAATCCCTGACACACATATTGTTCCTTCTCCCGAATAGACATATAAGAATAAAAAATCATCAAATTGGAATTTCATAAGCCGCCCGTTGGTGAAATTCATCTTATACATAATAGGATAGTCTGGAATCATTTTATTTTTCATTTGTGAATCTCCTTTATTGTTTGGTTACCTTTAAAGCGATATGCGAGGTTGCAATATGATTGCAAAACCATGTACCGATGCAACAAGCAACGATGATAATTCCGGTTGTATAGAGCATATTTCCCAATCCGGTCAAGGGAGAAAGCACTCCACCGAACAGGAACATCAAAAATCCAAGCAATGCAGAGGCGTTTCCGGAGTTCTTTCTCTCCAAATCAAGGGCAAGTGTTGTAGAACTGGGCAATATTACTCCCAGGAAGAGCATAAAAACAAACAGCGATACTTCCACCGGCCACACGGAAGTGGAGAAAAATAAAGCTGCGGCTACAAACAAACTCATTATCCCGAATCCTATAGAACCTACACGCAATGCATCGGTTGCGTCATGGAATAATGAAACCGTCAGACTGCCCAGCATTATGGCTATCGCATTGGCACCGAAACACAGGCTGTACGCCAGCGGGGACATGTTAAAATGCTCCTGAAAGATAAAGGGAGAAGCAGCAATATATGTAAACATTACCCCCATAGCGAACGCCTGTACCAATACATAGCGCATAAACTGAGCATTTTGAAACACAGGTATATAATTCCGAAATGTGGCAAACACACCGCAATGTTGTTGCTCGTTATTCAAGGACTCTTTAAAAAAGGCCAATGCCATAATCAATAATATGCCTATCAATACCAATATCCAGAAGATACCTTTCCAGTCAGTCACTTCCAATAAAACACCCCCCAATACGGGGGCACAAACCGGGGCAATGCCTTGCACGGAGCTAAGCATAGAAAAAAAGCGAGTAAGCTCTCTCCCTTCGTAGAGATCCGTGGCGATGGATTTGGAAATAACTACTCCACCGGCTCCGGACAATCCTTGTAGTAATCGGAAGAAGATAAATACATATATATCCGAAGCGTATAAACAACCTATTGTAGATATACAAAACAGGACAAGGGAGGCCATTAATGTTTTTTTACGTCCATACTTGTCACTCAACGGCCCGATAACCAACTGCCCGACGGCCAGTCCAACCATACTAAAAGTCAGGCTAAGCTGTACGAGCGATGCCGTAGTATCAAAATATCCGGCCAGCACCGGAAGGGCTGGCAGGTAAAAGTCGGTCACAAACGGACCAAAAGCTGAAACAATCCCGATAACAACCAGGATATACAGTTTTGAGTTTAAAGTTTCTTTCATCATAATTTATTTATACTTTTATTTTCTGCTGCAAAGTTCATAACATTCTGTCACATCCTTTTGTCCATTTCCATGTCTGGATTGTCCGGATAGTAACCAAATGTTGATTAGAGAAATCTATTTTAGTCTGACTTTCTCCTGTAAACGGCTTTGAAGCTGAGAGACAAATTTGTTATTGTCCATTTCGTGATATTTGCAAGCAGATAAACAATAATCCGTAAAATCCTTTTATATTTGTATGAACTTACTTGTATTATATTCGATGCCAATTAATAAAGATATGACAAACAAGTTTGGAAAATGTCCTTCCACCGGACATTTATCCGTATTATTTCCGGAAAAGGAAGCGGAACGTACTCCCTCAAATAAGATTTTTCTCGCTATAGTCTTACAAGGTGGAGCCATGATTGAAATTGACGGGAAGAACCATTTAATATATACCGGGACATTGATATATCTGTATCCAAACCATCTGGTCAGACAAATATCTCATACAGAAGATTTGCTACTTGAATATCTTTGGTTCGAGTTTGAATTCCTCTCGGATTTTCCTTTATTACTAAAGGCAGATATTTCAGAATATGTAGGAAAAAATCCTTGCTTACAGTTAAAAGATAAAGAGAGGCAACTGGTGAAGAAATACTATGACCTGATAGCTGAACGTTATCAGGAAAGCAATGAGTACATTGCCATTACCAAAGGATTGCTGTTTTCCTTTATTCTTGAAATCAGCAGGTTATATTCCGGTAAAAATGTGTCGGTATCGAATACACGACAAGACGAATTGACAGATCATTTCTTCTTTCTACTCCATCAGCATTACAAGAAAGAACGGTCTGTTTCATTTTACGCCGATAAATTATATATATCGGATAAGTATCTGATGCGTGTACTGAAGAAATCCACTGGACAGACTTTTCATTTTTGGGTAATTGAGTTTATTATGCGTGAAGCCAAGCTGTTATTACGTTCAACGACCATCAGTATTACCGAAATATCGGAAAAATTGAATTACCCGAACCCTTCATTCTTCTCCCGCGTATTCCACCAGTATGTGGGAATGACCCCAAAAGAGTTCAGGAATCAGTGACCCTGAAATATTCTATGGTCATAGACTTCTAAAGGCAAATGGCTTTGACATTTACAGACAAGAGCTAATTGTCCGAAATGACGACTTTTGCTACCGTAAACAATTTAATATTTGATGATATATGGTAGCAAAATGTTTTAAAAAAATCTTGCTCCTTCTTTTTATAACAGGAGCGATACAGGCCAATGCCCAGGAAGGAAAGAAAAGTGAATTGCAACAATGGAAAGATTTCATTGAGAATGCACGTTTAATAGCCAGACAGGAACGACACTTGATGGATTCGATTGTCCATATAAAGGCCGAAAATGCTTTGCAAAGGAAAGAGTTTGTACTGGAAAGTGACGAACTGACACTAAAGCATGGTGAACATGGATATGTAAATTCTACCACCAACTTCATTGCCTTGCATGACGGGAGAGCGACCGTGCAAATCTCACCGTTCCAATCAGGCGGCGGTCCCAACGGCGTGGGTGGTATCACAGTGGAAGGCACTCCGACCGGATTGAAAATGGAAACAGACAAGAAAGGCATCACCCGCCTTTCCATGAATGTCACCGGAAATGGTATATCGGCACAAGTTACAGTGACACTCAGTCCTTCGGACAACCGTGCCACAGCAACGATTATCCCCAATTTCAATTCTCTCAATGTTACATTGGACGGGCAACTGGTTCCGTTCAAGGAAAGTTCCGTATTTAAAGGAACAACTTTCTGATCATTAAACAAACTAACCAAGAAAAGTATGACAGCTAAATTGTACATAGGGGTATTCATGCTCCTGGCAGGAACCCTATACTCCTGCCAAAAAGATGAAGAAGTGAATAAACTGGATGCCGACTACCGCGTAATGACTGATTATGATCCGGAAACGGATTTCAGTCAGTTCCGGTCATATTATCTGGCAGACAGTATTCTGTTTATCGGACAAGATAAGATATTACAATATCTTGACAAATCTTGAACACCTGTCACCATAACATGCAGGAACGGGGTTACAGTCGTGCAGCAAGCAAGGAGAAGGCCGACTTGGGATTACACCAGTACCTACCATTTTGTGGGATACACCGCTTCACCTTATTGGTGGCGGGGATTTTCCGGTTATTGGAGTCCTTTTTATTGGGAGAACAGAGTTTGGAGGTCGCAACCGGCTCGTTGGAGGAAAATTCCAAAAACGTACACCAATACACAATGAAATACAAAGGGCGGCTTGAAAAAACCGAAGAGTTTGGAAACATGGTTATCCGGTCGTTACCCAACGGAGAAGTTCTCCGGTTAAAAGATGTGGCAACCATTAAGCTGGGTGCACAAAACTATGTTATCAACGGACAGATAGACGGGCATCCGGCAGCCACTTGCATGATATTTCAAACGGCAGGTTCCAATGCCAATGAAGTAGTGGGTGAAATAAACGATTATCTCGAAATTATAGAGAAGGAACTTCCAAAAGATGTCAAAATTGCCCATCTGATGAGTACAAAGGATTGGGGGATGCAAGTATCCTTTAGGCTCACTACGTATCTATAATTTTGTACATGTGGATGTATAACTCGTACAAAAGCGTGCTTTGTACCACAGAAAAACACTGCTCCACTACACTTCCTACATCTTGCAGGTGCTCTGTTTTATGGAAGCTGTTGGGGCTACTGATTTTTATACTGCTTCCAGTTCAACCGTTCCATTTGATCAATAAAAAAACGACTTTTAATTATCATTTATTTGTGTGGCAAAATCGAATCTATACTTCCTCCTGCTTCCAAAGAGGACTTCATTTCATTGATTAACAACTCGGAAAATAAATAAGTTATAAATAATAATTTTGACTTCTTTGTGTCTTGCTTGTTATTAGTTCCCAATATATACCCAACATTTGGGATTAGTTGGATCTCAAAACTACTCCTGTAACCGTCATACTGTTGTGAATACACAACTCAATCCGTCTGCTTTCAATTTTTTGCATACATTACTGTATTTTTGTATTCTGAAGCAAAGCGATGTTTTGATTGGAATTCACGGTTTTAATACTCTTGACCGAATAAAATCCGTTTTTCAGATAACGCGTACTTATGAGCTCTATATATTAATCCACTGGCACTTTTATCCATCCCGTAGGATAGATATCCGGGGTTTCGGAATACTGAAACCAACGGCTAGGCACAATTACTGTTTTGTCTATACTAGGATTTAACCATGCTCCCCACCAGCTGAATGTACTGTTGCAGATGATGTGATGCTTGCAATGACTCATAAGCATCATATCCTGCCAACTGTCTTCACCTGTATTCCAATCAATATATACCGCATTTTGCAATGGAAGATTTTCTCTTACCCAAACAATGTCATCCGAAAAAATATAGTAGGACGGAGAGGTAACCCTTTTGCTCATTTCCGCTATTGCGTTTTGATAGTAAGGTAACTGGCATACACTTCCAGTAGTAGCCCAATGTTTGGGTTGCAAATAATCTCCACGACGAATGTGTAGAGAAACTGCGTTTTCATCCTTATCCAAAATGTCAAGCATATCAAGACTTCTACTGTTGGCTTTGCTTCTGTCAAAAGTGAAAGCTTCCCTGACCTCATCCTTTATATCTGCAAAGAAACGTTCCGACTGATAAAACCCTTTAAAATAAAGTAAAGGCCAAAAGTATTTCTTTTCAAAAGCTCGTAAACTATTGGGAGCTTGTTTCCGTTCATATATTTTTTTGAAGAAAAGGAATTCGATAACTTTTTTCAGAGGTTGGTTTATACAAAATTCTGTATGGGGCAGATTAAACACACGATGCATTTCATATCCGTAGTGCACTTTATAATGCATCATGTCCGAAAGGTCTATGCGCACCTTTGGATAGTACTTTTTCATCCGCAAATAAAAAGCATAAATAAACATTTGATTTCCCAACCCACCTGTCACTTTTATAAGTCTCATATTTCTTTGTCATTTTTTTGTTATCTGCAATATTTCAATTTGCATTTCGACATTGTTTATGCATAAATTGAAAATGCAAAGGTATTGATTTTATCAGAGTCTACAAATATCTTAAAAAAATATTGTAAATGTTTACTTGGAAAATATTGTTTTCCCTTATAGCAGTTTACTATCTCGTTATTATATAGTGAATTAACCGTATGAAAGATATGAAGTAAAATTTAGAAGAAAAATCAGAAGATATTATGATATATCGGTTGTCTTTCTGTGGTACAGCATGTAAGTAATGTTTTTAATGGAAGTGAGTTACTTCGTCAACGGAATAAAATTTTCCAAGTTTACTCTCATTAGAATTCTTGCGATATTTCTTCAAAAATGTCGAATTCTGTCCCCCAAAAAAGGTAGAGTGAATCTCTGAAAGTTTTGTACTTTAGCTATATTCTTGTTAGGATATTTCTCTCTTTCTTGCTTTTAAATTTTATTTACGAAAAACGCCTAAAAACAAAAAAGTAAACTAATATGGAACTTTAAGTGTGAGTTTGTTGGCTGATTTTACGTTGCTTACTGAATATTTTTGATTAGTTTTATCTCATGCCGTACCTTTTTTCACTTGGTATAAGGTCTTTCATCAATGTTTCGACAATTTTACTGAATGATTAAAATTAAATATTGTATATTTATATTGTCTTGGAATCGTATATTTAATACAGGCCTTAGGTCCCTCTTTTAAGTGACAAGTTTAGTTTTATCAATTATATATGATATTTTTGGAATAATCTCATAATCCGCTAAGAATAAAAAGTTTATGCGGAAAGTTCAAGAACGAGGTAATGAGTTGGCAACTGTTCTGATTTCTACATACTTGCATGATTTGCATTGATGTACAACTCATCTTGGAACAAAGGTACAACTTTTTTATGAACGAGCAAAAGGACGGTGCATTTTTCATTATTGCAGGGTAATATTTGAAATTGGTCTATCATCAATCTGCGATATATCAGTTTCCCGATTCCGTCATTCGCCCCTTTCCTTTGCTCGTCTGCGAAGGTAGTACATCAGCCCTTGAAAGTTGAAAGGTCGGGCGGCAGGCCGTTTCGGACTGAATCTTCCTCCTGCGGAGAGTATTCAGCCCGAAAACCTTTCCCCTTTCAATGTCTGTACTCAGAAATGCAGACGGCAACGGAAATGAACGACTGACGAAAATGTAGATAAAGATAAACAGATAGCATACAAACTGGTTCTTACATTGATAACCCATTTGTATGCTGTTCTTGTTTCTATCCTTAGGAGCACTATTATTTTGCATCATAGATATAAGGGCAAGCGGTAAAATTCACTCCCTCCAAAAATATAGAGTGCTTATCCGCTGTTATTCATCAGGTGCTTGCCGTTGTACTCTCGTTTTAACGCTTGCTCTATCTCACTCCGTTTGTACAGAACTTTGCCACCGAGGACATAGTAAGGCAATGTGCCATTGCTTCGGTATTCGCTCAATGTCCTTCGGCTGACTTTAAGCATATACGCCACCTCCTTGTCGCATAGATACTCATCATCGTTTTGTAAGGCTGTCCCATCTTTGGGCATACTATCAATAATCTCCGATAGCTGGTCGATACTCTCGTGAATGGACTGCATCCACGCATCATCTTTGGTTCTCATCTCTTGATACATAGTTCAAATGGTTTTATTGTTATACATTGATTAGATTTCTCGCCCTTTCCACTTGGCTTCTTTTCGTCTGTCCTCTACCTTTGTTACAATGCTCTCTACATCTTCGGGCAAGTAGTATGTGCGGTTGCCGATTTTGGTGTAGGCAAGCGTACCATTATCACGCAAGGTCTGCAATGTTCGCTTGCTTATCTTCAATCGCTGACAAACATCCTGATGGTCGAGCCAATTGTTTGTCTTTTTCTTCCCGTTCTTGACAACGGGTGAGTTTGATACTCGCAGAATGAACTGCTCAATCTTCGTGGCAAATTCCTCAAATGCCTTTCTCTCAAAAATGATTAAATCCATATGCTTTATTTTAATTTATTACACTTGTTTTCTTGTTTCGCACTGCTAAATAAGGAAGAGATTTTCATACTTCAATGGCACTAACAACAGGTGTCATTCCTTGTCATATCGTTTCATCACAGACACGATAATCAGTCATCGAAATAGGCTCTTTCCTCATATGCAATTTCGTTTTGTAGGTGCGAAGTAATAGATAAGTTATCACACCTCAATCATTCGGTGAGCCTATTGCAGCATGTGGCACAGTTCGTGGCACTTTTAGATGTATATGATGAGATATTTCTAAGCATACATCACATTGTAATCCATATTATATAAGAATATCCCCAAAGCGACTACCCGTCTCGGATCTTGTCCGTAGCATTGTCGTTTGTCAGACCGATGCCTATCCGTCTGCCAAACTTCTGCTCCGAACAGCCGAAACGGATAGTCGCTAATTCTATAATAGCAGTATAGCGTATAGACCAACTCCCAATGTCTCGGCTGTCCGTCTATCCGCTATCTGATTTAAGTCCTTAATTTCCTCAATTAAGAATTTCGTCCTAATCCATAATTACCCGTTCAACTTGGGAAGAATTATGCAGTCTGCACTGCCTACGAATCACCCCTAAATGCAATACAATTCATAATTGCCTACATAGACCTAATTAGTTGTGGTAGAATTGTATGCACATTTTCTTTGCAGCAGATAATCGGTCAAGATTGTGCACAAAGACCATAGTATTAACTTTCAAAACATTCAAAAAATGAGTAAAAAACAGACTTTAAGTAAAACAGAGTTGCAGGAAATGACAGGTTTGGATTTCTCCGAGCAGAACTCGCAAGTAGAAGAGAACCGAAAGAAGAGTATTGATGCCGCATTGGAGGATTTCTCTATTGAAAACATCAAGCCACTTCCTCTGCCATCAGTAGCGGAGCAAGCCCAAACGGAAGCAGTGCCTTCCGTTACAGAGGTAACAGATGAAGTTCCGCCTACCAATATAGTAGAGCAACAGCCACCGACACCACCCATCCAACGCAGAGTGAGCAGCAAGCAACGCAAGCTCTCTTTGGAGGAGTACCGCAACACCTTTATGCGACCTTACAAGATTGAAGACCGCAAGCCGGTATTCATCAGTGGCAAGTTGCGGAAGATGCTCGATAAGTTCGCCTGCAAAATCGGTGAGGACAGAATGAGTATGTCGGGACTATTGGAGAACATCGTCCGTCACCACATCGAACTCTATGCCGAGGACTTCGAGTATTGGAAAGGGATGTAATGCCTCAATGTCAACCTTACCGCCCAACGGCAGTTCGGACGGACTGCATTACGGTAACTAAACCAGAAAAAGCAATCGGAACTATCGAAAACCGTAAATGACGGTGGAAGCAGCAAGACCTCAGTCTTGGGGTGTAGCGAGGTTATCTTTCGGGATGCCGAAAAATGTCGGACGAGCCGCCATTGCACCCGAAAAACCTCGCTCCACTCCCAAGTGGAGGCAATCCGCTCCCGATGGTCGCAGATTGTGAAAAGCAGAATTGAAAATCAATAACCAAGTAAAAATCGCAATGATGAATAATAAGAAAACACAGAAATCCAAGCCCAGAGGCAGACCACAGGTAAGCACTCTGAAACGCCTCACAAAATCGGTAACGGTGAAGTTCTCGAAGCCCGACTATGAGAAGCTACGCCACCGAAGTAAGAATGCCAACTGCACGCTTGCCGAGTACATTCGAGACGCAGCCTTTGACGCCCGAATAGTTGCCAAACATTCGGCTGAGGATGCAGCCATAATCCGCAACCTTACGGGTATGGCAAACAATCTCAATCAGCTAACAAAGCTATCGCATCAGACGGGATTCTATCGCACAAAGAATATAGTGATGGAACTGCTTGCCAAGTTGAAGGAGGTATTAAGCGACTACAAAGCCGAAGAAAGGAGGTGCAGATGATAGGCAAAATCAAGAAGGGAAAATCCTTTGGTGGCTGCATACGCTATGTGATGGGAAAGGATGATGCTGAAATCATTGCATCGGACGGTGTGTTGCTCGGAACAAACAAGGAGATGATTGATAGTTTCAACTGTCAATGCCTCTTAAATCCGAAGATTAAGCAACCGTTAGGACATATTGCACTGAGCTTTAAGCCCGAAGATGCACCACGATTAAACGATGAGTTTATGGCTAAAATCGCATTGGAGTATATGGAATTGATGGGCATTAAGAATACCCAATTCATCTTGGTAAGGCATCATAACACCGACAATCCGCATTGTCATTTGGTATATAATCGCATAAACTACGATGGCAAAGTAATCTCCTCGCAGAACGATTTTAAGCGTAATGAGATTGCCACGAAGAAACTAAAAGACAAGTACGGATTGACCTACGCAGAGGATAAGAGCAAGACCAATGTGCAGAAACTCCACGATCCTGAACGGGTGAAGTATGAGATTCATAATGCTGTCAAGGCTGCTTTGAAACGAAGCCGTACTTGGGGAGAGTTCAATGAGGAGTTGAAACGCAGAGGTATTCTCTTGGAGTTTGTATTTAGGCGAAAAGGTACTCGTGCTTTTGAGGATGTTCAAGGCATACGATTCCAAAAAGATGGTCTAACATTTAAGGCTTCTCAAATCAGCCGTCAGTTCTCTTTTGAGAAATTAAGAGCGCAATTGATATGGGATAAGCCACAAGCACAGACAGAGATTGAGCCTAAACAGAAACCGATAAGGCAAGAAATAGTGCAAAATTACAGCGTTACTGATAGTCTTATTGAAAGCAATGGATTGGGCTTGCTGAATATTCCAGATGCACCATCAGAAGATGAACAACCACCTTCTTGGCAGAAGCAAAAGAAAAAGGAGCGAAAGAAGAATCAAGGAATAAGATTCTAAGCAAACAAATTTTTCACACTTAAAACAAATTGATATGAGTAATAAAAACTTTAATAACAACGACAATGAGTCGTTTATGGAAGGCATCTACGGATGCTTGGAGAGAATCGAAACCGCAGTAATTGAATTGCAAAAGTTTCAACCGAATGAGGGTAATTCCACAGTTCCTAATGTGGACAACACCGCTTTAGTTCAGGAAATTAAGGCTCTTGTAGAAAATGCTACAGGTACTAATTGTAAGTACACAGAACGCAAGATTCAAGAACTTACAAAGACTCTGAGTGAAAATCTCGGTGTTGTCAATGATAATGTAAAGGGTGTTTCTGGTAAGAATAAGCCCGATTTTGTAGCCATTCAAAATGAGTTTGAGAACCTTAAAAAGTTGACAGCATCACTTATACCGATGATTGAGGAGTCCAAAGTTCTCCATAGAGAGAATGACTATAATTTCAATTTAAACTTCAATTCCAAACTTGATTGGTTTATGCTTACACTCAATACTATTGTCATCGCATTCTTAGCGTCTGCATATTACTTTGAGTCGCAACGAAATAAAGATGAAGAGGATGACTCTCTCAAATATCGCTACATCAAGATGAAAGGCGATGCTTCGGCAGAGCAGATAGCCACATTGGAGGACATCTTTGAACTCAACCGCAATATCGAAGCAATTGAGCAGATGCGTGAAGATGTGGAGACCTATGAAGAGGCCGTTCGCAAACAAGCCGCTCTTGCCGAGCAAGCGAGGCTCAAGGCGCAGGCTGCAAAGGAACAAGAGAGCAAAGCCAAGTCCATTAAGAACAAGCAGGATAATAGTAAGGTTAAACAAAATAAATCAAAACCCTGATTGTAATATGGCAACAGTAAAGATTAAGTTCCGACCATCGACAGTTGATGGCGGGCAAGGCTCAATTTTCTATCAAGTAATCCATAATCGTGTAGCCCGTCAGCAAAAGACGGGCTACCGTCTCTACGGCTATGAGTGGAACAACCACTCTTCGGAGGTGGTGTTACCAAAGTTCAACGAGAGCAGAAAACGCTATCTATCGGAGATCGGTGACAAAATCCGAATGGATGTCAAGCATTTCCAGAAGGTCATCGCTGATTTTGAGCATAGCGGTTGTGATTATACCGCAGATGATGTGATAGCGGAATTTGCATCGGATAACCCCGACAATTTTCTCTTCCCATTTATGGAGGGAGTTATTGCCAATCTGAAAACATTGGGCAAGATACGCACATCGGAGACATATGCTGCTACCCTTTGCAGTTTCAGACGCTTTCGAGAGGATAAGGATGTGCCGTTGGATGATATGGATTCCGATATGATGATGGCATACGAAGCATATTTGAAGAATAACGGAGTGAGTCCCAACTCTTCATCATTCTATATGCGTAATCTCAGAGCAGTATATAATCGTGCCGTAGAAAAGGGACTTACCTCACAACGCTTTCCATTCAAGCACGTCTATACGGGAGTGGAAAAGACCGTCAAGCGAGCCGTACCTCTGAAAGTCATCAAGCGAATCAAGGAGATGGACTTCTCGATGAATCCGTCCTTTGACTTCGCCAGAGATATGTTCCTTATGAGCTTCTATACCCGAGGTATGTCATTCGTGGATATGGCATACCTACGAAAAAAGGATTTGCAGAATGGTGTGCTTTCCTATCGCAGACGCAAAACGGGGCAGCAACTCTTCATCAAATGGGAGAAGTGTATGCAGGAGATTGTGGATAAGTACGATACTTCGCAATCCAATTACCTCTTACCCATCATCAAGCCTTTCGGTGATATAGATGAACGCACGCAATATATCTATGCAGCCCATAATATCAACCGTTGCCTGAAAATCATCGGGAAGGAGTTGGGGTTATCCGTATCGCTCACTCTGTATGTTGCCCGTCACGCTTGGGCAAGCATCGCCAAGAGCAAGAATGTACCGCTATCGGTAATCAGTGAGGGTATGGGACACGACTCGGAGGCTACCACACGAATCTACCTTGCATCGTTAGATACCGTAGCCATCGACAAGGCGAACAGTATGATATTGAAATCTCTATAAGGAGGTATTGTTGAGCGAATGAGAAAATCTCTTGATAAGAGAAATGATTACCATTGCAAATTTACGAAGAATTATATAATCGTAACCAAAAAAGGAATTAAAAAAGCAGGTTGATTTTCATTTTGTTTTGCTCCACAGGTATATTGTTGAGCAAATTCCAATGTGTCAACCTGCTAATAGACTCATTCATAGAATAGACCTACAATATTAATTGCTCTTATCAAGAGAGGTTTACTCTTTAGCTTCTTTATATGGAATTATGAACTTGTAAACCTGACGATTGCCTACCCCAATTAAGTAACGCATAAAAATTGGCAACCAAAAATTGAAAGAGCAACGAGGAATTAGACACGAAACCAGAGAAAAGTATAGCGATGCAATTACCCTCTATGTAGAGACCGGTCTTTCCATAAAACAAATATGCGAGCAGACCGGGGTCGGCTTTTCCGCGTTCAGTTCTTACCTCTCCACTCATCACCGTGACCTAATCCTCAAACGACATAATCTTACAGAATTTAAGAATGTCAAACTCAGAGGAAAGAAAGGTCAAACTACTGCCGCCCATTACAAATACAAGGATGCCATTGCCGCTTGCGACAGTATGGAGTATATTGAATACAATATATCCCAGATAGCACGTATCTTCAACGTAGATTGTTCCTCTTTGGCAAGCCAACTTCGCAGACATTACCCCGATATCGTACCACGCAGAGAACAGGAACGCAGACGGATAGGAATAACCGTCAATCTGCAATATGGAGCACGCAAGTGGAGCAAGGAAGAGTATGCTACTGCCATTGAGATGTTGCAATCATCCGATAAAACCATTGAAGAGGTTGCAGAGGCTTGTAATGTATCCTACACGGGTTTGCGAGAACACATCTTAGCCTATTACCCACAAATTACCCGTAATAGGGAGGAGAAACGTATCCGTGCAACAGGTCAAAAGGTCAGAGGTATGCGTAACGGAAATTGGACTGTATGTGAGCCAGACCGTGAAACTCTTGAAAAATATGAGAAGGCTATAGACCTGTATCGTACAACATCGAGGGATGTAAAGGATATAGTACGTATTGTTGGGGTAACCCTCGGTGGCTTCCGCTACCACTTGAGAACTTGGTATCCCGAACTGATGGTTCTTAGACGTGGCTTTGACGAAGGTATGGCATTGGAGCAAACCAAACGTTATAAGAAATCTTCTGCTGAGAAATATGCCAATGCAATCGAAAGATTACAGAATACCGATTTGCCAACGGCAAAGGTCGCAGCGGAATTCGGACTGAATCCCGAAACATTCAGGATGTATCTCAGGGAGCATCATCCCGAATTGGTTACAGCCCGTGGAATGATAAGGACATCTGACGGTAAGGTCGTTTCCAATCGTAGTGCAGAAAAGTATGCGGAGGCGCTACGCATCTATGCAACCACTTCCGAGTCCTTGAAATCCATTGCCAAACGGTTGGGACTTACCTATAATAGTGTAGGCGGTTTTATACGCCGTAACTATCCCGAAGCCATCGAAAAGCATAATTCGTTGCTTGCATCCAGTGAACAGATGTTTGCTGAAGGGATAGAAAAGTTGAAATCAGGAAACGCCACTATCCATGCCGTGATGGACGAGTGTGGCTACAATGAATATTTCAGAACTTACATAAAGAGCAAGCACCCTGAATTGCTTCATCGTAAGACGGAACGCAAGCCGATAGTTAGGAAACAAAAGACGGCAGATAAATATGCAGCTGCTATCGAATGTATGAAAAATAGCACCGATACGATGAAAGATATTGCAGAACGATTTGGACTTAACATCCATTCTTTCCGTAAATATCTCTATAAATATACTCCTGAAATTATAAAGTCAAGACACAATAAGCCGTAAGAGCCAAAAGAATAGGGATGATGTTGAAGGTGCAGAGCAGAATAGATTGTTGAGCGAATGAAAGGTCTCTTTGGAAGAGAGAACTTATCTCTTTGGAAGAGAAATGATTACCGATACAAAATTACACATTTTTCGGCAAATAGCACCAATTTACACTAAAAAATGTTATGCTCGATTCAGATTTTGTTTAGTGGCAATGTGGATTGTTGAGCAAATTATGTCGTGACTGTTCAAATAACCTACTCGTAATCAATAGCAGTATGTCGCATAAATCACTCTTCCAAAGAGAAGTGACCTATTATTCTGATTTATGCGCATTAAGAAATATTGTATAACGCTGATTCTCTTGCTGTTTGGTGTAGGTGTTGCGCATTCGCAAGAGAAACACACGGAAATCTGTATTGACTTCCGTGTGAACAGTACTGTCATAGACTCCGCCTATTCGGACAATGCCGCCCGTATGCAGAAGATCTTGGAGTTCCTACGAACTATACGCCAAGACAGTACAATCAATATCATTGAAGTATCCTTCTGCGGAGCAGCTTCTCCCGAAGGCAGTTATCAACTCAACCGCAAGTTGGCACAAGGTCGTCTCTCGGCACTTGAAAAATTCATCCGCAGTGAGGTGGATATTCCCGACAGCCTTATTACCCATAATGACAGCTATATCCCGTGGGATTATCTCAAATCGCAGATTGAGGATTCGGGACTTATCCGCAAGGATGAAGTAATTGCCATCTTGGAGGAAGAAGCCCGATTGGTGGACTATCATCACCCGAATACGCATATCGACAACCGTGTCGTAAAATTGAGAGCATTGGACGGTGGTAAGGTATGGCAGCAGATGAACAATCTCTTCTTCGAGCAGATGAGAAATGCGTGTGCGGTATTCGTAACCTACAAGAAAGAGTTGCCACCCATACAAGTGCCTGTAATCGTGCCTGATACCATTAAGGTAGAGCCAATAGTTGAAGCCGTTGAAATTGTGCCCGACACAACGGCTATTATAGAAACGGTTATTCCCGAAGTGGAGGAATGGAGCCGCAAACTCCATTTGAAGACCAATGCCATAGGCTTGGGGATGGCTATCGCCAATGTTGCCGCAGAAGTAGATTTGGCAAAGCATTGGTCGTTTACGCTTCCTGTCTATTACTCGGCTTGGGACTACTTCAAATCAACCATCAAGTTCCGCACCTTCGCCGTACAGCCTGAGTTCCGCTATTGGCTGTCGGAAGAGAATGACGGATTCTTCGCAGGAGCACACTTCGGACTGGCATACTACAATTTTGCTTTTGATGGCGATTACCGCTACCAAGACCATAACCGTGAGACACCTGCCATCGGTGGCGGTGTGAGCATCGGTTATCGTCTGCCCATCAGCAAAAACAACCGTTGGAGGGTGGAGTTCTCACTCGGAGCAGGAGTATATTCAAATCACTACGACAAGTTTCACAATACCCCACGCACAAAAGACGGTCTGATGATAGAGAGCATCAAGAAGACCTATTGGGGTATCGACCAAGCAGCGGTATCGTTCTCATATTCGTTTGACTTGAAGAAGAAAGGAGGCAAGCGATGAGAAAGATTCTGTACCTTATTATATGCTTGCCTCTGTTGCTGTTCTCAGCCTGTGATGTCCACGAATGGCCTGAAACGCCGGAGTTTGTAAAAATGCATCTTCGCCTCAATTATGAAACAGATATGACCGAATGGGAACATCTGTATGATGGGACATCGGTCATTGAGCAGGGATATGGCGAAACATACGACAATCATCGTGATTATGGAAAGATACGTTACATTGTCCGCACCTATCCCGTGTCGGAAAAGATGCGTACCACATCGGACTACACACAGGAGTTCGTATTCACGAAAGATATATCAGAGGGTTATGACCACGAAGTGACGCTCGACCTCTTGCCCGGCAGCTACAATGTGATGGTATGGTCGGATTTGGTGCAGACAAGCGGTGACAGCCATTTCCACAATGCCGACAACTTTGCGGAAATCAGACTGCAAGGCGACCACAAGGGTAATAATGACTATCGGGATGCCTTCCGAGGCTCAAACAACATTTCCCTTGTAGCGGATATTATGGAGCATTTGCCCGATACATTGGATATTGCGATGCAGCGTCCTCTTGCCAAATTTGAGTTCGTAACAAACGATGTGGTGGAGTTTATCGACAAGGAATCTGTACGTGTCGCTTCGAAAGCCAACGGAAACAAGGCTGCATCAACAGATGATACCCCGACAAGAGCCGTAAACATCGAGGATTACAAGGTGGTGTTCTACTATGTAGGATTTATGCCCGATGCTTACAGTATGAATACCGACAAGCCTGTGGACTCCTCTACGGGAGTGATGTTTGAATCCACATTGAGAAAGCTCTCTGAATCGGAGGCTACAATGGGATTTGACTATGTGTTTGTGAACGGCAAGAAGTCGGCTGTAACCGTGCAGATAGGTATCTATGACAATGAGGGTACACAACTCTCCTTGACCGAGCCGATAGAGGTACCGCTCAAACGTAGCCATCATACCATAATGACAGGTATGTTCCTGATGTCGGAGGCTTCGGGAGGTGTTACCATCAATCCCGACTTTGACGGAGACCATAACCTTATTTTCCCCTAACAGATAGACATAATGAAGAATCTACTACATAACATACAGATATTGGCAATGCTTGCCTTGACTATGATAGGCATACAATCCTGTTCGGATGAATTGCACGATGTGGGCGATGTTCTGGTGAGTTTCACCGCCACACTCCCAACGGACACCCGTACCCGTTCATTCGGCAAGGCTGAACAAGTGAATACCCTTGTGGTGGGCATATTCAAAAAGGGTGTTGCCGATGTACATACCAACAGCGGTGGTAGTTGGAACTATTATGAAATAGACCGCCAATCGTTCCCGATAAACGGTACTTCGGTTAATGTGCAGCTAACATTGGCTCAGGAACAGACATATAGTTTTGTCTTTTGGACGTATGATAACAATCAGAACATCTACGATATAGATGATCTGACCGCCATTGAAATGAATGGCCTGCCTGATCCGATAACTTTCACCCAAGCAGAAGCCGCAGACGCATTCTTCGCCACAATGGAAGATATTACCATTACAGGAGATTGCAGTTATCCCGTTGAACTTGTCCGTCCATTGGCTCAAATCAATGTGGGTACTACAGGAACACCGATGCAAGCAACATTTACTGCAAGTTGTGCTCCAAAGACATTCCACCCATTCACAAATACCGTAAGTGGAGCAGCCGAACTTACTTGGAATTTCAGCGAGACCACAACCGAGACATTCTCGGCTGACGGCACAGAATATAACTACCTCGCTATGGGATATGTGTTTGCTCCGACCACAGCCACAAATATTTCTGCCAAATTGACTTTGACTGATGGCAATAACAGCAAAATGGTAGAATTTCCACAGGTGGAGATAGAGGCAAACCAAAGAAGCAACATCGCAGGAAATTTCACAGCAACAGAATAAGAGATTTTCAATATAAGTATAACCCTAATAACGAGTTAAAAGCCGAACAGAAAAGAACAAACAAGCTAACACCGCAAAGGTGAGGAACAGTTCCGAGACCTTTACCCTGCATCAGCAGGCAACGACAGATTGATGATAATACTCGGTTCTGCCTATGCAGAGCAGCCCTCGACAATGAGTGCGACATTCACAAGGGATGTGGCAAACATTAAGAAACAAGAAAATCAAAATAACTATTTGTATAACAATTAAATTTTTCAAAGATGAACAAGAAATTATTCTTAGGTATGTTCGCAGCAGCAGGTATGTTGCTCGCAACATCGTGTTCGAATGACGAACTGGATGTAGTTCAGTCAGGAAATGAGGCGCAGGTGACGTTCTCACTTGGCCTTGAAGGTGGTATCGCTACCCGTGCCATCAGCGACGGTAAGAGTGCTGATGTTCTGATGTATGCCGTATTTGATAAGGACGGAGAACGTATCAATACCATTCAAAAGGTAAGTAAAACAGGAGTAACTTTCCCTACTACAGAAAACATCACTTTGGCTAAAGGTCAGACCTACAAAGTGGCTTTCTGGGCGCAGGACAACGATTGTAAGGCTTATACTGTGTCTGACGATATGAATGTTACTGTAAACTATGCTAATGATGAAAACAAAGTCAATAATGACGAGACTCGTGACGCTTTCTTCAAGACCGTTGAATTTACCGTAACAGGTTCTACTTCCATTGATGTTGAATTGAAACGTCCTTTTGCTCAAATCAATGTAGGTGTAACTAAGGAGGACTGGGATGCTGCTGTTGATTCAGGCATCACTATCGCACAATCTTCTGTAGTTATCAAAAATGCTGCAACTTCTCTTAACTTGCTTGACGGAAAAGTCAGTGGAGAGACAGAAGTAAGCTATTCACTTGCAAATATCCCTTCTGACCCTGCTATTTTGAAAGTGGATACAGATGGTGATGGCGAAAAGGAGGAGTATAATTGGCTTTCAATGAGCTATATCCTCCCTGCTGACGCAACAACAGGTTTTGCTAAAACTACGTTGGAAAACATCGCTTTTGTATTTTCTCCACAGAATGGCAATTATAGCAACATCGAGTTCAATCAAGGTTTGAACAGCGTTCCTGTGCAACGTAATTGGAGAACCAATATCCTTGGTACTATTTTGACCGGTGAAATTCAGTTCAATATTAGTATTGACCAAGAGTTTGAAGACGATCATTTTGTAAATGTGCTTGGTACTCCTGTAACTGTTTCAAGTAGAAAAGAATTGGATGAATTGCTTAAAAATCCAGTTGTAGGTACAATTAAATTAGATCAAGCTTTGGAATATACTCCTTCAGGTTATAATGCAGATGATGATAATGGAATTGATTTCTTCAGTTCTGATGTCACTGTTGAAGGAGCTCCTACTAACATAACATCAGGTGATAGTGAGCCCAATAAAAGTAATGGTGATTATGGCTTAATTGCAAAATTAGGAACTAAGGTAACATATAACAATATTAATCTCACATCTTTTGGTGGTGGTGTCGCAGCTGCTGATGGATCAGCTGTAACATTCAATAGTGGTAGTGTATATGTTGATTCTCCGAGTACTTCCGGTAGATACATTTTCTATGCTGTAGGTGAAGGAAGTACAATTACGATTAATGGAGGTACTTTTAGTTGGGCTAAAGACGATAATCAAAAACGTGCATACATTTATGCTGATAAAGGTACTACAGTTTATGTAAACGGCGGTACTTTCGGTGAGGCTTCGACTCGTAGTGGATATACTGAAGGTATTAAAGGTGAAGGAACTGTAATCATCACTGGCGGTACATTCGGCTTTGACCCTAGTACTTGGGTAGCTTCCGGTTACAAAGCTATTAAGAAGGGGGATAATTATATCGTTGTTACTGAAATCGTTGCTTCTTTGTCAAATGTAACTGCAAGTTCAACAGTAGAATTAAATAGCGATATTACAGTGTCAACAGGAACAACCATTCATACCGAAAATGCATCGGCAGATATTACCATTAATGGCAATGCTAATAGTATTATTTCCATAGCTGAATCTGCTGATGATTTTACTTGGGAAGGTGGTACTATTCCTGCTATGTCAACCATTCTATCTTCAACCAATGGAAGTAAAGTTACTGTAAATAATTTGACATTTGGAGGTACAATGTCTGCATTGATGCTGGGACATTATCAGAATTCCACATACAATAACTACAATACAGAGTTGAACAATGTGAATGTTATCGATGCCAAAGTCGTATCGTTCAGTGCAAATGTTTCGCCTGCCGTTTGTGTATATGGTAAAGCAACCTTGAATAATTGTCAAATCACAGGTACAACATTGTCGGAATTGGATACTGATCCTATGTGGCCTGTATATGATTTGGTCTGTGTGAATTATTCAACTACTACTATCAATGGAGGTAAAATCGGAAGTATTTATACATGGAATCAGGCAGCTCTTATTATTGAAAATAGTGCAGAAGTAGAGAAAATTGTTGTAAGAGGTAATATGAACACAACCAAGCCGGAGTGGAACATTACAATCAAGACAGGTACTACTGTTGGTACAATTGACCTTTCTGCAATTACTGACAATCAAAGAGTAAACATTACCATTGAATCAGGAGCTACTATCGGTAAGATTGTTGCAAATGGTGTGAATTACGATTCTATTGAGGATTTCAAGAATGCCCAATAATTGACATAACTAAAAACTCTATCATCCCTTTGATAGATATTTACATATAAGACGTTAGTTCGAGACCTGCCGTTCGTGAGAATAGCAGGTCTCATTTTTAATTAGCATAGCCCTTTGGGTGAAATCTGATGCCCGATATTTCCCAATGATAGCAGTATGTTAATTTCACTCTCTTTTCGTTGGCAAATACTCTCCAACACCTTTTGCCTAAATAGGTCTGCCTCATAGGTGTTCAATCTAAACGCAAGTGTAATGACCACTTCAAGGTTGTAGAATGTAGCCCAACTTGCAGTTGGGATTACATTACATCGCTGAGTTGTTGCAGAGTTAAGTGTTCCACTCTTATACAGCGCTTTTATAGCGGCTCGGAGTGTCGGGGATGTTACCCCGAACAACTCTACCAACTCTATTTCCGACATCCAAACATTACCTCTTGGGATATTCACTCTGCCTTTTTTGCTGATTGTTATAATTTCTCGTTCCATAGTTACATTGCTATTGATATTTCACTAAACGATTGATTAAGTCTGTTGCCGAACATAGTCAAATCCTTGTCGATTTTCTCGGTGGTAATCTTCGCGTATCGCTGTGTCGTGGTTATGTTCGTATGCCCCAATACTCGGCTGACACTCTCAATCGGAACACCCTTACTGAGAGCCAATGTCGCGAACCCATGGCGAGTGCAGTGGAAGGAAATATCCTTTGAGATACCGCACTCTTTTATCATCTTTTTCAGCGGTTTACAGATATTCCAATAGTTGAGATTTGGGAATACGAGTTTGTCCTCTTGAAATGGCTCATATCGCTTGATGATCTGTAATGGAATATCCAATAGCTTCACTTGGAAATTGACCTTTGTTTTGTGTCGCTTGGATAGAATCCATTTCTCTCCGTTAATCTCTACAATATCATCTGTGGTCAGTTCCTTGATATCCACGAATGACAAGGCTGTAAAACTTGCAAACACGAACAGGTCACGAATGTAAGCCAACTTCTTATCCGCAAACTCATGTGTCATTACAGCCTTGATTTCATCTTCGGTCAAGTATTGACGCTCCTTGATGTTCTGATTCACCCGATACCGAGCAAATGGATTTCTCGGTGTCAGTCCATTGTAATGAGCCTTAGAAACAATAGTCTTCAACCACATACAATGTGCCCACACACTGCCATTATGTAGTCCTGCATCAGTAGAGAGATAGATTTCATACTCCTTTATGAAGTCAGGAGTAAGTTCAAGCATAGAAATATCACTACGCTTGTAGCATTTCTTAATGAATGCAGCCAAATGATTTCGTGACCTTACACGCACCTTGTAGGAACTTGCTGCACGGTCTATGCCGATACGCTTCTTGAAACTTTCGTTGTCTTTATCAAAAGCGCCGAGCAATGTTTCATACTCTGTTCCGATACCTTGATAAGCATTGCGCACCATTTCAGCAGTAACATATGCTTCTCTATCCGAAATGCGTTGATAATGCTTGATGATTTGAGCCTTGATGTTATCTAAAGCCAAATTGATGTCTCGCGCCTCCTTGCTCTTGCCTTTTGCCCGATTGCCTTTGGCATCCCACATTGTTTTCGCGATGGTCAGCTTACAACTGAATTGTGCCACCGAGCCATTGATTGTAACTCGTCCCATAATGGGGACAATACCGTTTTTCTCCTTACTTCCGTTCACGTAGAACAGCACCTTAAATGTACTTCGCATAATCCAATCTTTTTGGTTACAAAATTAGTTATCAGCGAGTTGTACATTGTTATGCAGAATGTAGCAGAGAGTAGAAATGAACTCCAACAACCTATAAACTGACCTCTCTATCGGGTAATGATTTGAAAACCGTCCGTCCTCATTACCTTTCATTTCCTTGCACTTTTGCATCGGAGAGGCTTTCATCATAAGTCCTCATAAGTCATTGAACACCAGTGCCGCCATTATTATTTTCCCTCATTCGTTAGATTTTTCCAGAGATAAAGAATATCTTTGCAACTTTACATTTCCTACTATTAGGAAATGTAAAAACATATCGGATGATTTATTTATTGAAACATTGCAAAACTATACTATCAAGATGGGCTGGCACATTTACAATATGGCAGTGACAAGCTGATTAATTTTTATTTGTTAAACGAACAGGAATATAAATTTGTTATTATTGAATGCAGCCTCAGGTAGTGAAATTGAGCAGGTACTGGAAAAAATGGTAGATTTTGGGATGGATGTAGGTAAGGATATATTTGTCGCTATTCTGATATATTTAATCGGTCGTTTTATCATTAAGCAGATAGTGTATTGATAGCCAAAGTTCTTGAAAAACGGAAGATAGAAACGTTGGGTAGCTCAAAGTGTTAAACTTTATCCGCTGTTCGGTCTGACCATGTCCAATTGGATGTTTGATATGCATGATCTGGATGTTGACTGGGATGGAGAACATGTTCATGTTAATATGGGGGTAACCATAGTGAATTCCGTATCGGGGTTAGTCTCGGAGTCGGGGAGGAACTCGCTTTGGGACGTAACTGGACTATGAATGTTGAATTCGGATACCAATTGATTGATGATTTTGACCAAGGAATTATTAATTTCGGAACTGCATACCAGTTCTAAAAACATATCAAGAAGCAGATCAGTTCTATACACTGTCTGTCTCTTGAACTTTATTAAAATCACTATTTCTAGGTATTTCAGAATTTCTTTCAAACCTTTTACTTTGCAGCAAACAAATTAAATGATTTGCTGTATGAAAA
>OMCQ01000487.1_pt1 | contig 24305 bp, 20 predicted proteins | sample 1673761 | NCBI WGS metagenome assembly OMCQ01 (sample SAMEA103958126, study PRJEB25191) | human gut metagenome | reverse complement strand
AAATAAATATAATATAGATATATATACTTTATTGGGAATTTTAAATTCTAGTCTATTGAATTGGTATTTTAAATTAATTAGTTCCAATAATCATATCAATAATTATGAAATAGATGAATTTCCTATTCCTATAGGTTATAGTCGTATAAATGAAATTGGCCTAATGGTTAAAGAATATTTAGAATTTGGAGATGATAACATTTTGTTAAATATAGATAAAATGGTAAATGAAGCCTTTGGCTTAAATGAAGAAAAGAAAGAAATTTCTAGTTTTATATCTGCAAGAGATAAGGATTTATTTAGCATTATTTCTACAATGAAATGTGATATTCAGATTAAAAATGAAGAAGATTTGGAAAGTTTTTGTATGGATAATAATATTCAATTAAACTCGAGAGATAAGGAATTAATTAAAAATATCTTTACAAAATATAAAAAACTAGAAAAGAACATACTTCTAAACCATATAACATTTAAACTTAGTGATTTAGATATGGAAATGATTATTAATATACCTCAAGGAGGAAATTGGAAAAATATTCCAGATGATGTTATTTCTAAGTCAGAAAGACTAAAAAAGATAAAACAATCAGGAGGAAGAACAACATTATATGGAAGAATTGATTATAATAAGCCTTCTTATACTATAACTACATATTTTAATAGACCAGGTAATGGAACATATGTTCATCCTGTCCATAATAGAGTCATTTCAGTCCGAGAAGCGGCAAGATTTCAAAGTTTTTGCGATGATTATTATTTTATTGGAAATAAATCAGATATGCTGAAACAGGTAGGAAATGCAGTTCCTCCATTATTAGCATATCAAATAGCCAAACAAATAGCATCTAAGTTATCGGTAAATATATGTTTAGATTTATTTTGCGGTGCTGGAGGAATGTCTCAAGGATTTAAACATGCTGGATTTTCAACAGTTATGGGAGTTGATTTTGATCAAAGTGCATGTATGACATATAAGGTAAATAATCCTGAGGTTGAGGTGCTATGTGAAGATTTAACTAAATCGGATGTCAAGAACTATATTATAAATAGAGCAAAAGAACAAAAAGTAGATTTAATTTGTGGCGGACCTCCTTGTCAAGGTTTTTCAATGGCAGGAAAAAGATTTATTGATGATCCAAGAAACCAACTATTTAAAGAGTATTTGCACTTGGTCGAAAATATAAAGCCTAAGGTATTTGTATTTGAAAATGTAGAAGGATTACTTACTTTTCAGAATGGAGAAATATATAAACAGATATTGGATGAATTTTCTAAAATAGGGTATAATATAGCCGCTAGAATGTTAAAAGCATCTGATTATGCTGTCCCTCAGAAAAGGAAAAGAATTATTATTATCGGAATAAAAAACGATATTAATGTAATACCAGAAGCATGCTTTCCTGAAAAAATAGAGTTAGACGACGATATAATTTCAGCAAGGAATGCAATTGGAGATATAGAAACGATTCAATGTTCAGAAGATGCATTATATAGTAATACAAGTTCTTCTCTATATATAAAAATGCTAAGAAAAGAAATTTCTTTTGAAGAATTTTTAGATAAAATCAGACAAAAGAGTAAGATTGGTAACATTGAAAGTTCTAAACAATTGTCTTTATTCGCTGCATAAACGAATTTGTATTACTCCAATTAACTTGTTTAATTTTGTTAATGCTCCATCAAAATCATTATTAGATATATTTTCTAATATATCTTTTATTATTAGTTGTTCATTTGCATTAAAAGTAATATTAGTTCTTCTATTTTCTTTAGTAGTATATTCATCAATTGCATCAAAAGCGATTCTTTGAAATCTTATAAATTCAGATTTACTTGCATCTGTTTTCTTTCTGTAGCTTTTAGATATGATATGTCCCGTTGAATTAAATTTATATTCATAATTAAAATAAGTATATTTGTTTGATAATAATTTTTGTTCTAAAAATTTAGTTCCTGAAGGAAAATCTTTAATTTTTTTAAGGACAGACATAAACAAAAACATATTTTGTTTTAAAATTTCTCTATATTTATCTAAATTACAATTATTGGGATAATTTTTTTTGATATCTTCCCATATATATTCAATGAACCAAGATGCACAAGAAAAATCTTTATTGTTTTTTTCAATATCTATCAATTCTTTTATATCCTCATCTCTTAATCGATCTCTTTTTGCCGAATTATCCGAGCAAGACATTCTTCTAAGTAATAAAGGGTCATGTTTAAAACCTAAAGAAATAGGACCGACATGGTCAGCAGAAGCACCTTTAAAAAAATTACTATTCATAAATTTATTTGCAGCATATATATTTCCATCGCTCCAATATTCGTAGGCTCGTCTATCTTTGTTATATGTTTTCATATTATCATCATGACGTCCTGTATCTTCCTTTTTTCTGCAACATCTATTGTATGTATGGAATCCATCTAATCTATCAGGAAAGTTTGACATGGCACCGGGACCTAATAATTTGCAGTTTCCATTTCGACAGAGTAATTCACATCTATTACCTATTGACTCTATACTTTCACCTAATTCAACAGGAATATGAAATTTTTCACTTATTATTGTAACTAAATATTCATTTCCAAATTTTTCATTTATTTGTTCACAGATATCGTATATTGAATTCAGGGTACTGCATTCAATACCGTTTTTATTTAAAAAAGTTACAAAATTTTGATTTAAATATATATATCTTAAAGACATAATCTTGCCACAAATTTGACAAGGTTTTTCTTTAGTGGGATGAATTTGAAACATAACCTTCGCATACATACCAGGTTCGTTAGTAATAGATAATTCTGTTGCTTTGCGAACAATCCAGTCAATTCTAGCCTTCCCTGTAGCACCGACTTTAGGTGCAATCCAATTAATTTTACCTTCTGCATTTTTTGTATAGGGAATTTCTGCATAATTAGGGTGATGGACAATATATTCCATATATTTTAAAAATTCTGGATGCCAATTTTTAGTTTCAGACATTATGTTTCTCCAATTAATATATATTAGATAGACATATATTTCATTAAAAATCAAGAGATTGTGTTACATATGCTGTTTTTTTATATTGTTTATAAATTTTCGTAGCAAAATGTGATCAAGTTTATGCGTTTTAGGGGCTCGCGGATGGGAAAATATACCGCATAATATAAATAGTTAATGAGCAAAACAACTATTTATGAAAGGAAAAACAATGTGGTATGTAAAACTTAACAATACAATTCTTCCAACACCTTATCAATATTTTAGCGATTGTCTGGCTGAGTGTAAAAGATTGCAGCGGGTTATGGTGGCTGTGTTTTCCGAACCGGTATTTGTTGACTAAGTTTTTGATAAAGGAGATTTGAGATGTTGAAGAATTTTGAAAACTGGCTATTGGAACAAAATTATAAACCTTCTACCGCTTTTGATTATATGGGAAGAATAGAAAGATTATGCCGGAAAGAAGAATTTACACTTGCTTACCTAGTTGAAAATATTGCTTCTATCCTGCCTCAATATGAAATTACCGGCGAAAAATCAAGCTATGGCAAACGTTCACACACTTCTGTCAGACAAGCCTTAAGACGTTTCAAAATGTTTCTGTCGGCTGAAAAGTTAGTATAAGGCGCGTGTCATGACAGATATAAAAACCTTAAACGATAATTTCAGAAAATCTTTTAGCGGTGGAAAGGTTATGTTGACTTGCGGAATTAATGCTAAAAGTCAAAAGGAAGTTGCGGAAATTCTAAGCCAAGTCAGATGTTTTAACAATTTTACCAAAGCTAACGATCCTTATAACGAACATGAAACTTCTCTTAGCTTTGCTAGGGAGGAACGACCGCAGCAAAGGTTAGTTGTTCGCGTAAGTAGAAAGCGACAGCTTTCGTAGCGGCGCAATTTGGCAGCTTTGATTATAACGGTGAAAAGATATATTGGAAAATTGATTATTATGACAAGAGTTATCAGTTTTATTCCGAAGATCCAAGCAATCCAGATATAACAAACAGAGTCTTAACCGTTATGTTGGCAAGCGAATACTAAATTTAAGAATCTCATATTTTGACCCGTGGATGATGATTTTACTTCTGATATAGGTTTTATTATGAAAAAGCAATTCTTAAGTCCGCGGGTTGTTTATGGCTTAATGGGATAGGCTTGTTATAAGATATTTATGTAAATTCAAAAGACTAACCTAATTTAAAATGAAAATGAGGTTGTTTTTACTATCATGCTAAAATATAAATCAACTTTTGCAAAATTTAGCAGAAATCAAACATAATAATACCTATTCACAATGTGTTATAACTATCAAAAGGAATCTGATATAAACGTATTGTCGCGATTCTTGGGGATTGTAAACGATTAAATTTCCATTTCTAAGTAAAAAAATAACCTTTAACATAGCTGTGTCATAGGTTGTAAAAAATAAATTGCCGTTGATGTCAAAAACTTTTAAAGTCCAAACAAGCAATGCGAAAATATAATCCGGTCGCTATCAAATTTGTTGTTAAAATATACTTTCATTTCCTTTATACAGTAGGCTTGCGTGTGAATTGTGTTATTGTCTATCGGTTTTAAGTCTAAGCAATAAAATGGTAACTTTTCCCGTATGGTTGCTTTGAAAATGGCATTTTGTAGCTCCTGTTCGCTAAATCTTCCATGGTTAAATAATACATGAAAATGCCATTCGTCTGATATTCCCAACTCCGCAAACGCAATAAATGACAAATGATGACGCTTCCAATTATTCATCAAACTCTTTTCAAATGCCTTCATTATATTCCTTAAATGTATTTTTGAGTTGTCCAAGTTGGCAGATTTTTGATTATCCGGAAGTTGAACCGTTAAAAAATAAGTTGGCTGGAAAGTGTTGTTTAGCCATTTATTAAATTCTTCTTTGATTGGGACAGATACATAAGATTCCATTTTTTGACCGTAGGATTCAGTTGTTTTATTTGATATAGGTGTCTTAAGGTTATGATGAAATGGTTGTCTGTGCGTCATTTTAGATATCCCGTTTTAGGTGTTTTGATAAAAGTTAATTCCAAGAGATGCAAAAGACAGACATATATGCGTATAAGCTATTTTTAGGGTATAGTAATAAATTTTTGAGAGAAGAAGAAAACCGTCATACAAATATTTTTTTATTATCAATCGTAACATTAAGAAGTACCATATCTCTTATACTTTATACACTATACCATAAGACAATATAACCAAGCAGAAAATAAACCAATGATATCCGATGTCGCCTTGCTTCTTTGACATATTGGCGCGTGAGTTTTATGGATTACTTTTTTTCTTCTTTCGCGCCATGGTGTCATTGGTAATTTTGGCGACATTTACTTCTATCATCTCTCTTCTGCTTCTTGTTATTGGTGATACATCGGGACGCAAGTCTTATTGTATCTGGTTTAACATTGTCTTTTATCATCATTTCTTTTGTATTTATCTCTTATGTATTATTTCTTTTATTTATCTTTATTATTATCTTATCTATTGTATTTATTATATTTTTTATTGTTATTTATTATTTTTAATTCATTATATTTTAAGTATAATAATAACAAAGGCCGCGCTTCTTGCTTCCTTGTATCCCGGACTGCCGAAACAGCTGTACAAGATTATGATGGATCTTGATAACCGGTTTATGATGATACAATTTTATAGAATTGTTTTTTTTGCACGATTTTGATAAAAAAACTTCCAAATAGTGTATTTTTTTGCATACTTTTGAAAATTTGCGATGTATATAAAAGAAAGAATAAACTAACTTTAACCTCTTGCCCTAAGGGGCACAAGGTTGAAAAAAGAAAAGGAGAGACTATTTCATCTCTCCTGATTATTAAAAATATAATAATTACTTACTTTGGCATGGTTTCCAAAAGAGCCTTAACATGCAAAGGAGCAAAACACTCGCCTAAAACCTCACGAATTAGCTTCTCATCATTTCTGGCACATAATGGAATAAACCAGTTTTCAGGTAATCCTGTTAACAATATAATCTCTAAAACTGTTAAACAACGCTTATCCCGATAATGACAGGTCCTAAAGCCGGTAATGCTGTCACTATCTTGAACAATCGTGTTGGCCGGTTTATCTGGATCAATACAACAAGCGACGTATTGAGGTTTGAGCTTTTTATATGGAATGCCCTTCGCTGACACAAAAGGAATTTTATCGCTTGATTTGGTATAATTATGAATATAGGCAATCTGACAAGCTGGTAAATAGGGGCCATTGTGAAAAGGTATGCCACTCCGTTTTCCTGCTGGAACACGAGGAAGATGGTCAATTGCTTGGCGGACGGTTACATAATCCTTTTCATCGCACTCAATAGGATGCTGCCATACACCAACGCGCGAAATTAGAAAAATAGTTCTGCGTCTATGTTGTGGTGTTTTAAATCCAGCAGCATCTTGTATTTTTACTTCAATATGGTATCCCAAAGGCTCTAACTCATCACGAATGCGTTGTTCAATGGTTCTTGGGTCATCATCCAAAACAGCATCTTTAAATTCACGAGCATTTTCAATCCAAGCATTTTCTGCCATTGTTAATTTGATGAATTTAATAATGTACAAAAATAAAAACGCTTCTGTAGAATGTAGATGCTGCTTTCCTGCTTTGGAAAACGGCTGACAATTTGGTGAGAAGGTCGCCAAGCGACAACCTTCTTCCTTAAATCTCCGAACCAGATAAGAAAAAACTTTTGGGTCAGTAAAACTTTCTTGAACAACTTCTGCATTGGGAAATTTCTCTTGGCTCCATTTAGCACGTGTTGGATTTAACTCATTTCCCAAAACACATTCAAAACCCAGCTGCTCGGCAAACTCAAAACCAACCGAGGCACTCATAAAGCCGGAAAAATATTTAATTTTATTCTGCATTTGGAATCTCCTCAGGAGAGGTTTGCACCTTCTCCCTATTAATAAGATTAAGAACAGTTGCATCAGGATACATACGTTTGATTGAGCTTTCATAATAAGCATAACCGTTGTTTTCTCCAATTTCGTTTTCATAAACAACTGAAATATCCTTGTATGTGAACGGTGGTTTGAAATCTCCTTTCTTACCAACTAAAATTGTGCGGTGCATATCTCGAAAATATTTTCCACCTTTTGCCGTCTTGTTGCGAACAAATACAGAGCTGTCAACATTTTCAAAACCATTTTTGTTCATCAAGTCAATGGCTGTAGCAAGCTGAGATTTATCAGCCCACATATAAAACAAGGCGTTATCATTCGCCGCTTGAAACAAGTCAAAATTTTTATCAAACTTGTTGAAGTCGGCGTAAATAATATCATATTTGCCTTCTGGCACTTCGATTTTATTTGTTATATCCTCATCGCTAAAGTCATTGCCGTGAGCCATTTCTTTGGCTTTTGCTAAAACATCTTCTTTAGCTTTAACAAATTTTAACGCATGTGTAAGCGTCGGGATTTCATCATTATCGTTGGCAAATTTCTTTTCTTTATCAACGGCTTCAACTGTTAATGAAGCAAATCGTCTGGCCTGTTTTTTTGTCAAACCAAAATCTTCCCATAAAATTTGTTCTTTGCTTCTATTTTGATCAGGATATAAGTCGCTGCGATTTCCTTTATGGGTTTCAATACTATTAATGGCCATACTTAATTTTAATGCGGCGTTAAGCACTATAAAGCCTTGCTCTTTTGCTTTTTGATGAAGAGCTTGATATTCTTTTGCAGAAATATTACGCTTGTTCAAAATCTTTTTTGCAGCATCAACAGCAGTCTCTCCAATTTTTATAAAGTTATCCAATTCCTTAGGGTCATTCGGAATGACGAGAGAGTGATTTTCTTCTGGAATTACAGATAAATCAGCAGAAAATTTTTCTTCTTGACATTTGTTAGCCGCTAAAACAACTTGATAATTTAAGTCAGTACATTCCGCTTCAATTTGCTTATCATCAAGAGTTGAAGCAGATACATTTGCTTCATTATTTTCATTTTGCAACGGTGGCGGAGTAAAATCTCCGTCACCATTATCGTTAATATTTGAACCGGAAAGATTTTCAACTTCCTGCTCATTCATTGTTGATGAGATTTTAATATTTTCGGTCTCATCATAAAATTCAGCCATAGTGGCTTCTTCTTTTTGTGTATTCATATTAATCTCTCTTTCTTTTGAATACAAATTAAAATAATCCAAGAATAAAACTTGGGGTTAGAGAAGCCGAGACTGAAAAAATCGTTTACAAATAAAAATATTTGCGATATAAACTATATGAGGTATATAGTTAACCGGATTTTAACGGTCTCGGTTTAACTTTCAAAACGGACCGGATATGTATCAGCATATTTGGTCTTTTTTGTTTTAAAAGCTTTAAGGCATTAGCCTGGGGGCTTGCTTATTTTTTTATCACCTACCTTTCATCAAATTTACGAATCGTAATCAAACAGCGACAACATGCTATAAATGCTTGCAATTTAGTCATATTCACGATGTCTTTATAACAAGAGATTTTGTTTAACACTCTTTTTTCTGTTCTATTTTACCTCCTTTCGACTCTTTTGTTGCATATTTAAATCATTTTGTAAAACAAATTATAAAATTTTTTTTATTTTTTTATAATCTAGACCGTGTGCGCTTTATTTTATCTATTTACTTTTAAAATATGTATTATATAATATATTAAAATAGAGTATTCTAGGAGTTGTAAAATGGCGAACAGTGAACAGATTAAAAAAGTACAGAAACTCTTTGATACAGATGACTTGTCGGATATAAAAGAAAAGGATAAAGTAAAAATCGGAAGAGGTAAGCAGGATGTTTTCGGTCAGCAGCTTATAGAGCTGTTTATACTGGCTAAGGATGCCGGCATTGAAAAACTGACTGTCAACCAGGTTACTGTTGCTTATTATCGCCGGTATGTTGAAAAAGATGGTTGTAAAGTAAAAACCAATGTGCAGATTATGAATAAATTGTTTGCAATGGCTGCAAATGGTAAATATCCTCTTGAAAAAGTTGAAGGAGAACAAGGAACTTATCGCTTAAAATAAGTCAACCTTTTGACCTAGAGGGGAAGAGGTTAAAATTTCCTTGTCTAGGCCTTGAATATCACAAGTTACGGGATATTTCGTCTGAAAATGCCTGTCTAGCTTACTGAAAAAGGCTCAGGCATTTTTTTATCTCACGCGTTATAAGGGGCCAGTTGAAAAAATAGCCTTTTTTAAAGAGATATTATTTAAGCAGAAAAAATTTAAGAGAAAAAAATAAATTGCCGTCAACGTCAAAAACCTTCATCATCGCAAGTTTCAAATCCGGCTTTTGATAAATGATAATTCCCAAAGGCTATGAAAGGCTATTTTTGGTAACCTATTGAAAAATAAGGAAAGTTATAAAAAGTAGTCCGAAGATGATTCATATTTAGGCCGGTAACAACATAAATTTTCGGACTCGGTTAAGTTACTGATTTATAAAGAAAAAACCGCCAAAAATGACGGTTTGCGAATTATGGCTGGGGTGGCTGGATTCGAACCAACGAATGTCGGCACCAAAAGCCGATGCCTTACCACTTGGCGACACCCCAACATTATAGTAAAAAATGTCCGCATAAACGAACAAAAGTACTTTTATACTAAAAAAATATAAAAGCAAGCATTTTTTTCTATTGTTAAAAATTTTTGAATAAATGGTATGCGTAGAATAAAGTTATATAAATCATTTGACTTATGACACATGTTATGCAACTATCAAATTTAAGTAATATGAATAGGTAAAAAGGTGGGGGCGATGAAACGAATTTTAATATTTATCTTTTTTATTCATCTGTTTCTGGTGGAAACGGCAAAAGCGTTGGATTGCCGTGATACTGAATTGTTGACAGACATAGCTGCCTGCAAAGATCAAGATATTCGTCATAATTTGGCAAAAATATCAGAATATGAGAATTCGTTTATTAAAGCCCATGAGCAATGCAAAACTCAAAGCTGTCTTCGTGAATTGTATCGTAAAAAAGCTGAAATTGCGGAAGTGATGAAAGGTTTGCTGAAACCGTCCGAAAAGTTAACCGATAGGTTGCCGGATCGCGCCGGTATCCGGCAACTGGTTGGTGAAGGAAAGCTTTTGCCGTTAAACAAGACATTGAAGGAAAAATTCCTAAAATCAGATCTATGGTTTTTCCCATATCAGAGCCATAATCCTGAGCATGAGAAAAAAGGTGTCGTAAAACCGTTTCATCTGCGTTATTCCGATTGTTCCCGCGGCGTTATGGATTATAGCTGCATGAGTTTTCTGATGACAGAACAGATTGACAGTCTGCCGGAGGGATTGGGCGGAGCCGTTGCTATTGAACTGTATATTCCTAAAGATTTGGTTGCTCCCGAAAATCCGGGGCACAGCGAGTTTTATTATTTGAATAAGACGACAACCGAGTTGGGGCTGAAAAGTACCACATCCTGCCGTAACACGGATGATATTTTTAAACAAGTTGTTTGTCAGAATAATGAACTGTCGCAAATGGAACAGCAGGGAAACGAACTTTTAGCTCAGGCTATAAAAGAGATTGGTTATGAAAACGATGCCTATGATCTTGCCCGCCACGATTTTAACACAATTCAGGCGGCAAGGGAGTGTACAACACTCAGTTGTATTTTTGCAAACTATAAAGCTCGGCTGGAATATTTGCAGAACAGGGAATATCAGCAGGAATATCAAAAAGAACCATTGCCGCAAGGGTGCGAGCTTCCAGATTTTCCCGAAGCTCAGGAGATATATGCAGTCCAAGCACGCGGCTCAAGGTTTTTGGCGGAATTTAAGATAGATAACCGCAAAAGTGCCCGAAAAATAGACCTTTGGATTAATCGTCCGCAGAAAAAAATTGTACTGATTTTGAGTGCCTACAATCCGGTCGTCTGGAATTTGCATATAACGCCGCAGACAGAAGTTCAGGCAGTTTTGGCAGGAGGTTCTCACAATCAGATGATCAGAGGCGTGTCGGATAATATGTTTGCCGATACGGGACATTGTCTGAATAATTATATCGAGGGGGATGAATTGCGCCGCAAAGCCAGAAAGCTTGGACTTTTAGAGGGAAATGAACGTAAATACTATTTATGGGATAAAAGCTATGCTATCGGGGAACGGCTGGATAATCAGGCCTATGAATTTATGCCGGATAAAACTATTGGGTTGGGAATTCCTCTGCCTTTGCTGACAGGGCAGGATGGGCTGGATCAACAAGTGGAATACGGTAACCTGCTGGAATTAAACCGAAGCCTAGCTCGTTACCTGAAAAGAGATAACGTAGTAGTTACTGAAACGGTAAAAAATCCGCAGTCTCGCTACCCGGAAGATTTAAGCGGTAAAGAGCCTTGGCCTTGTGCGGAACTGCCGCAGCAATATGCCTGCAAAAATAACGGAACATATATATATTGCGGCAATGTTCCTGCACAATATCGCTGCCGCAAAAAATCTTACCTGATGTGGGAGCAGATGGATAAGCTGCCCGAAGGGCTGAACGGTGCAAATGCCGTCCGGATATATGTTCCGAAAGACCTGAAAATACCGCAGGAACAAGGGGAAAATCAGTTTTATCTGTTGAATAAAACAAGGAAAGAAATGACGGAAATTTGGGAAAAACCTTACATCGGCGGTCTTGAACTGGTGTATCCGTAAAAATCTTTAGCATAACTTTTTCCCTCTCTTTACAGCATCAAAACCTCTCCGTATACTGCAGGCGGATAATAACAAAAGCAAAAGAGGGAATGATATGGCACTTAACCTGATAAAACGCGGCGGCGCCGTGCAGGAATTTTCAATTTTTAAACTTCAAAAGCTGCTGACGGATGTCTGCCGGGGCTTTCCGCTGGATTCGCAAAAGCCGCTGTTGAATCTGGATGAATATATAAAAGACGGTATGACGACAGCAGACTTGTTTAATGCTCTGACGATGAACGTTTTAAGCCTGACGTCGGTTGAAGAGCCGGAATGGAAGAACGTTGCCGGCCGGCTGAAGATGCTTGCATTGTACAAACAGGTTTCCCTTGCCCGGAATATGCCGAAGAACGAACCGCCGTATGATTATGTGTCGTTTCTAAAGTACGCTGTCAATAACGGAATATACAGCACTGTAATTGCGGAAAAATATACGACGGAGGAAATTGCCGAAGCTGCGTCCTTTATTAATCCCGATTTTGACTTCGTTTATGACTATGCCGGTGCCAATCTGCTGCTGAAACGCTATCTCTGTGAATACGGCGATAAAATTGTTGAATTGCCGCAGGATATGTTCCTGTCCATTGCGCTGCTGATAGAACAGGACGAAGACAAAGCCGCGCGTATGGCCAAAGTTAAGGATACTTACGAAAAACTGGCTGACCGCAAAATCTCGCTCGGTACGCCGCTTTTGATGAACCTGCGCCGTCCGAACGGTAATCTCAGTTCTTGCTTCATCACCGCAATGGAAGACACGCGCGAGTCGATTTTTTATGTCATAGACCAGGTGTCATCGATTTCCAAATTCGGCGGCGGGGTAGGGATGAACATTTCCCGCGTCCGTGCCAAAGGCGCCCGCATCAAGGGGATAAAGAATTCCTCCGGCGGTGTTATCCCGTGGATTCGTATTTTGAATGATACCGCAGTGGCCGTCAACCAGCAGGGCAAACGCAAGGGCGCCGTAACCGTTTCGCTGGATATGTGGCATCTGGATATTGAGGATTTTCTGGAACTGCGAACCGAAAACGGCGACCAGCGCATGAAGGCCTATGACATTTTCCCGCAGGTGGTTGTGCCGGATTTGTTTATGCAAAAGGTGGAAAACAACGAAGACTGGCTGATGGTTGACCCGCACGAGGTGCGTACCAAATACGGTATCGAGCTGGCAGACCTCTGGGGAAAGGAATTTGAAAAAGCCTACAATCAGCTGTACCTGGAAGCCTCGTTTGGCAAATTGGAACTGTTTAAGTTTTATCCGGCCAAAGAGTTGCTGAAAAAAATTATGCGTTCGCAGATAGAAACCGGTATGCCGTATATCGCGTTTAAGGATACGCTGAACCGCTACAATCCCAACAAGCATGACGGTGTTATTGTCGGCACCAACCTTTGTACCGAGTCGCACAGTAACGTCCGCCCGAGCCATATTGGCGAAGACGTTTTGGAGAACGGCAGGGTCGTCCGCACCGCGGAGGGCGGTCTGGTTCACGTCTGCAATCTGGTGTCAATCAATCTGGCGAATATCGAGTCGGATGCGGAGCTGGAGAGCGTCTGCGAAACTTCCGTACGCCTGTTGGACAATGCGATAGACTTTACCCGCGTTCCGGTGCTGGAAGGTCAGGAGCACAACAAGCGCTACCGCACTATCGGCGTCGGTGCGATGGGGCTGGCCGATATGCTGGCCAAAAACAATATCCCGTATATTCTGTCGGCGGATTACGTTGATGAGTTGTTTGAAAAAATTGCGCTGTATAATATCCGCGCTTCCGTTAAACTGGCCAAAGAAAAGGGAACGTTCGGCGCTTATGAGGGGTCGGACTGGAGCAGGGGCATCATCTTGGGGCACGATCAGATATGGTTCAATAAAAATGCCAAATATCCCGAAGCTTGGAACGAACTCTTTGCCGATTTGCAGAAATACGGCATTCGCAACAGCCAGATAGCGGCGATTGCGCCCAATACCAGTTCTTCGCTGATACAGGGATGCTCGGCGTCGGTGCTGCCGGTTTACAGCAAGTTCTTTGTGGAAACCCACGGCAAAGGCTCCATTCCGAACTGCCCGCCGTATATTCGCGACAAGTTCTGGTTTTATCAGGAAAACCGCAACATCAGTCAGGAAACTGTCGTTGACATTATGGCGCGCATTAACAAGTGGATTGATACCGGTATTTCCATTGAGCTGATGTATAACTTAAACCGCAACATTCGCGCCAAAGACATTTACAATACGATAATGAGCGCCTGGAAAAAGGACATCAAAACCCTTTATTACACCCGCACCATTCAAAAGGACGGTTCCAGTCTGGAAAAGACGGAATGCGTCAGCTGCGCTGGATAGGAGAGAAAAATGCAGAGAAAAAAACTTTTTAACGTTAACGGAAATGACGAAATCATCAACCGCCGCATGATTGGCGGCAACGTCACCAACCTGTTTAATCTGAACAACGTCAAATACCAGTGGGCGAACAAAGTCTACCGCCTGATGATGGAAAACTTCTGGATTCCTGAAAAAGTTTCGTTGTTTGATGACAAGCGCGCCTATGAGGAGCTGACCGCCTCGGAAAAAGCGGCTTATGACGGCATCCTGTCGTTTCTGGTTTTTCTGGACAGTATCCAGACCAACAATCTGCCGAACATCAGCGAATACATCACCGCTGCGGAAGTCAACCTGATTCTGGCGATTCAGACTTATCAGGAGGCTGTACATTCGCAAAGTTACGCCTATATTATAGAGAGTATCATTCCCGCCGCCAAACGCGCCGAGATATATGACAAATGGCGTGAAGACAAGGTCTTGCTGGAACGCAACAAATACATCGCTGAAATCTATCAGGACTTTGTTGACAATAAAAGCGACATCAACTTTGCCCGCGTGCTGATTGCCAATTACCTGCTGGAGGGCGTATATTTTTATAACGGCTTTAACTTCTTTTACAATCTCGCCGCCCGCAGCCTGATGATTGGAACAGCCGACGAGATAAAGTACATTAACCGCGACGAGCTGACCCACTGCGTCATTTTCGCCAATATTATTAAGGAAATAATGAAAGAGAACAGCGGTTTCTTCAATCTGGACGAGGTGTATGCAATGTTTGACAAGGCGGTTGAACAGGAAATCGCCTGGAGTAACCACATCATCGGCCGTAACATTATCGGCATTACCGAAAAGACGATTGAGGAGTACACCAAGTTCATTGCCAACAAGCGTCTGAAGGATCTGGGGCTGAAACCGCGTTATGAAGGCTTTGACCAAAACCCGTACAAGCAGCTGGAAAAAGTTGCCGATACCAATGGCGAGGGAAACGTAAAAGGCAACTTCTTTGAAGCCAATGTGTCGTCGTATAACCAAAGCACGGCTGTTGAAGGCTGGGATGAAATCTGAGCCCGTGGCTGCCAAACTCGGCTCCCGTCTGGCGGTCACGGCACCGACTGCCCGTCCTGTCGTCCGCACAACGTGAACCCGGCCGCCCGCAGTCAGCCCATGCTGTCCGACAGCTCTTTCGGTTCCCCGCCTTCCGGCTGCTCTCCCGGCTTCCGTTCGGTGGTCGCAGAACCCGGCTGCCTGCCCGGTTCTCGTCCGGGCATAACCCAAATGAAAATACAAAGGATGGAAAATGCATTTTTTATCGGAATTTAATTTACGCGAATTGCTAAGCTCGTTTGTTGTCCTGTTGGCTATTACGGATATCCCGGGCAATCTGCCTATAGTGATAAACCTGCAGAACAAGGGGATAAAAATCAGCGCCCGCCGCGCATTTATCTATTCTCTGGTGCTGCTGGTGTTCTTCTTTTATGCTGGCGAAGCGTTTCTGAAACTGTTCGGGCTGGACATTTCCTCGTTTGCGATTGCCGGTGCGCTGATAGTCTTTCTGTTCAGTCTGGAAATGATACTGGATATTAATCTGGTCTGCGAAGGTACGGACATTTCCGGCGATGCCACGTTTGTCCCGGTCGTGTTTCCTCTGTTTGTCGGCGCCGGAACCCTGACGGCGCTGTTGGCCATCCGTTCCCAGTATGCCGATATAAATGTTTTGCTTGCCGTTTTGCTGGATTGCGTTGCCATATACGGAACAATCCGTCTGTCGCGTTTTTTCAAAAAACATCTGAGCAGCGCCGCCATTTATGTTATGAAAAAGTTTTTCGGTATGGTGCTTTTGGCAATTTCCGTAAAATTGTTTATTACCAACGTTGCCGAATTGGTCCGCCAGATAAACGCCTGAGAATGAATTTGTTTATAGGAAGGCGTCTTCACCGCGTTATTTGGTCTTAGAAGGAGAATATTTTTTTGCAGCCTCTTTTTATCTGTATTTAAATGCCTATATCCAACTCGGCAGAGGAGGTGAAAATGGTGCAGGTATCAATAATAGTTCCCTTAAGCCGCAATGCCGGAGCTGTCTGGCCCGAATTGCGGCAAATCCTAAATGAATACGGTTCGGAAATTGAAGTGGTGTGCGTCGCATCGTCCCGAAAAGCATTTCCTTTGGGCAGTTCTTTTTTTAGCCAATCTGCTTTGTCCTCGGCTTCTCCAAAGGTGTCTTGCTTCAATGCATCTTTTTCCCGGGAGAATAGTTTGCAATCTCTGCCTGAAGATATGATGCAAGACGGACGGCTGCGTTTTGTCAGGGCTCCCGGAACCGAAAAATATGCGGCAATGAACATCGGGTTGGAAGAAAGCTGGGGCGAATATGTGGCCTTTTTTGAACCCGGAGCAAAAGTTTCCCCCGGGTTCTATAGGGAATTGTACCGTTTTGCTAGCAAAAAGCGTACGGAAATTGCCGGCTGCGGCATTAAAACGTCAAATCCCGCTGGGGAGGATATCCTGGTCAATATAGCCGCAACCGGGTTCACGTCTTCATTGAAAGAAAAAGCCCGTTTATGGAGAATACCGCAGTATTCTTATGTCGGGAATAAAATCTATCTGCGCCGGGCGTTGTTGGAAAACGGGTTGTTTTTTAAAGAAGATACAAAATTTGCCGATATGTTCTGGACGCCGCTTGTCCTAAAAAAGTTAAAAAGGGCAGCAGCAGTTTCCGGAATTTGGTATATGCCTCCGCAGGAGCCATCAGCCGGTATGGCACGAGAGAAGCCGTCAACGGCGGAATACCAGCTGGCACGCCTGTATACGCGGGCATTCGCTTCGGTAAATGACCTGATACCCGCAAAATATGCCGTTACCCGGAAAAACATCTGTTTTTTGGGAATTCCAATTATGAAAGTTCTTAAATCTTCCCGTTGCGAAAAATGTTACCTCTTTCACTTGAAAGTCAAAGAAAACAAACGCCGTATTGCGGCTTGAATATATTCGGAGCGCTGCGCAATGCAAAAATCCCTGCCGCCCGGTAAAGGTATGGCAGGGATTTGGAGAAATGCGCGGAGTGCCCACAGATAGGTTCCGGCAATAAATTGCAATAATTTTGCCGCAAATTCCGGTTACGGGCGGCAAAATGCTAAATGGCGCAGTATGCGGCCAGCGTCCTTTCGATGAGCATAGACTCGTCTGTACTGCATGGAATGTTGAAAATTCGGTCAGCCATCTTTCTTGCCTCGTCGGGATGTTCGCAGTCCAAATCAAACGGCGACCATATTTTGACATAATTGTCCAAAAATTTTTCCCAGTCCGAAGCGCAGAGCGTATAGCTGTTGCCAAAAGCGGGGCTTTGGTGCAGCAGGCGGTTGAATGCGCTGTGCGAGCAAATCAGGACAATATGCCGGGCTTGGATTTTTCCGGCTTCTGCTACGGCAATATCAATAAAAGCCCGGGTATCTTGTATCGGTGCCTTATTGTTCAGAGCCGAACTTTCATGGATGCCGTGTGCCGTACAGGCAAGGTTGGCTATTCGAGCAGACTGCAGTCCCCCGTCGTCTCCCGCGGCATAAAGCATTTGCGGCTTGCCGAATTTTTCAACGATGTTTTTTGCCAGAAGAAACAGCATCTTGGCATCTTTAACGGAAATACAGCCGTCGGCTTTTACCTCGGCGTAGCGAATAAATGTAAGATAAACCATAAATGTAAATTAATGATATGAATAAAAATTATTAAACCGGTAAAATTTAGCCTGCCGCTGCCAAAAATGCAAGCGGAAAAATTGTTTTTTTTGTTAATTATGCAAGGGAATAATCGGATAAATAATTTGACAAAAATTAAAAAAAGGTTATTTAAAAGGCATAAGACAAAAACAATAAGAAAGGACAGACAATGAGCAGACAAGCCGACTTGCTTGAAGCATACCACAATATTTTGTATGTAATAAATAATGCCCCGTTGAACAGTTATCCGAAATTCGGTAAAAATGATGTCAAAAAAATTCCGTCCGATAAGGCTGAAAAGATTATCGGCAACGTTGTCGGACACCGGCTGGCATCCGTTCCGGCCGACAAACACCCGCATGTCGAACTGGTTTTGGGGTATCCCGGGTCGGGCAAAACGCTGGTGGAAGAAGACATTCTCGCGCGCTATCCCGGAACGATATTAAAAATTGACTATGACGATTTTCGCCGTTTTGACAGCCGTATGGTAGAAAAGAGCAAAGAGAATCCGCTGGTTGCCGACTATTTTGGGCAGATACCCGGTGCTATTAAAGACCGGTTGATGATGGGCGCAGCGGCCAACGGGCAGAGCGTTTTAATCAGCGCGCCTGCGTTGGATATCCAGTCTTCGCCGGAAAATTCCCTGAAAGCGCTTTTTCTGAACAAAGGCTACAGGCTGAATGTCGTCTATATTAATGCCGGCGAAGAATTGTGCTTTTTAAGCAACTTCACCCGCCATTTTAAAGCCCGTGCCAACAACCTGAATAATCCGGATGGAAATTTTGACATTCCCCGGATGGTTCGTCCGGAGGTTCATCGTGCCATTTCCGCCGGCACCCGCCAGAATATTAACGAAATCGTGGGGATGATTGGTCGTGGGGAAAATGTCAGCCTGAAGATGGTCGACCGCGATAACCGCGAAATTCCGTTTACAAACATAGAGGCTGTGCCCCACATAGCGCGCCGCAGAGAACGCAGCCCTCTGAATCCGGCGGAAATCGACCGTTTGGTTAATGAATTAAGTATAATCAGCGATGCAATTCAAAAAGTCGGCATTAACGGCCGGGAAAAGAAAATTCTGGCAGACTTTATGCAGGGTGCGCTTTACAGCCGTTTAATCGAACGGAACATTCCGTCGACAATGCCGATGTTTTTGGATAACCATCAAGGGAGATAACATAGATGCACTTTAAACCGCTTGACGACTTAAGCCGTTGCCGGATTCTGCTGTCTAACGATGACGGCATAGATGCGCGCGGCATCAAACTTTTGGAACAGGAATTGCTAAAACTGAGCAGTGACGTTTGGATTGTCGCACCGAAAAACGAAAAGAGCGGTGCCAGCCACGCCATCACGTCAGATAAGCTGCGCAGCATGCAGGGGCACAGTTCGGTAGATGCGTTTCCCAATGACATTGTTAAAGTTTCCGAACGGCATTATGCCGTCGACGGTACGCCGAGCGACTGTGTCCGTATCGCCTTGAATATGATATTGGCAGATAAAAAACCGGATTTGATTATTTCAGGCATAAACAACGGCCGCAACATTGCCGATGACATAACCTATTCCGGCACAATCGGCGTTGCGGTAGAAGGGATTTTGCACGGCATACCGTCAATAGCCGTGTCGCAGCTGGTAGACGGCGCGGAAGTTGTCAACTGGCAGATGGCGGAAAAATATCTTCCCGGCCTGCTGCAAAAAATTTGCCGCGGGACTTTCGGCGCTGATACGTTGATTAACATCAATTTTCCCAATGTGCCGTTTGAACAGCTGAAAGGGATAACCGTTTGCCGCCACGGCAGCCGCCGGTTTACGCCCGGCACGATAGAGAATGGCCGCCTGAAAGCCGATTCGCTCGAGGGCGTTCCCGCTGCGGGGCGTTACCCTGACGATTGTGCCGCCATTAAAGACAGCATAACCGTGTCAGCTCTGAAAATTGACCTGACCGACGAGCCTGGGCTTGGCGAATTGCAGCGTCTTCTGGCTTAAAAAAAGGAAACCCTGGTTCCTGCAAATATGCAGTTTTGCTTAAAGTTCGGGCTCACCGAATGCACTGCGCAACAAAATACACAAACCGACAAAATTGCGCAATGTTGGGAATAGGGGCTTGACAAGGCCGCTAAAACAGGTCAAACTAAAACACCAACAGCGAACCGTTTTCTCGGCTTCTGCTTGTCAGAGCTGCTGAAATCGTTCAAATTCGCCTGAAAGGAATAAAGAGGAAAATGTTGACCGTAACTGTAATCAGCTTCTGTTGTTGCTGCAACTCCTAAGCCCTGCTGCCGGAGCTGGTTTCAGCTGGAAAAAACAAACGAGGCAGCTGCGCAAGACTGCCTCTTTTTTTAACTTAAAACATAAGGATGATGATAATGAGCGTATATTTATACAATACCCGGACCCGCAGCAAGGATGAGTTTAAACCCTTAAATCCGCCGTTGGTAACGATGTATTGCTGTGGCCCGACCGTATATAATTATGCGCATATCGGCAATCTCCGCACTTATATTTTTGAAGATTTGCTGGTGAATACGCTGAAACTGGCCGGCTACAAAGTCAAACATGTGATGAATGTAACCGACGTCGGGCATCTGACGAGCGACGGCGACGAGGGCGAAGACAAAATGCAGGTTGCGGCCGAACGCGAAAAAAAGAGTGTTCTTGAAATAGCCAGAATGTATGAGGATGCTTTCTTCCGCCATACCGCTGAACTGGGGCTTGCCCGTCCGACGGTCGTCTGCCGGGCAACCGAACATATACAGGAGATGATTAACTTTGTCAAAGATTTGGAAGACAAGGGATTTGCTTATATTTCCAATGGCAACGTTTATTTTGACACGGCAAAGTTTCCCAAATACGGCTGCCTTTCCGGCCAAAACCGCGAAGATTTGAAACACGGCGCCCGTACCGAGCAGGATTTGAACAAGCGTAATCCATCGGATTTCGTGTTATGGTTCACGTCCTCCAAGTTTGAGAATCAGATTTTGCAATGGGACAGCCCGTGGGGCAGGGGTTATCCGGGGTGGCACATTGAATGTTCCGCCATGTCGACCAAATATCTCGGCGAACGCATAGATATCCATTGCGGCGGCATAGACCATATTCCGGTTCACCACGAAAATGAGATTGCCCAGAGTGAAGCGCACCTCGGTCATGAATGGGTGAATTTCTGGGTGCACATGGAATTTCTGAACAACAAGTCCGGCAAGATGAGCAAGTCCAAAGGCGGTTTTCTGACATTGGATACGCTGAAGGAAAAGGGGTGGCTTCCGGTACATTATAAATATTTCTGCCTGACGTCGCATTATCGCAGTTCGGCAATTTTCTCCGACGAGGCGATGGATGCCGCCAAAAAAGCGTATGAAAACCTGGCCGACTATGTTGCCTCTTTCAAAGCCGAAGCCGGTGCCAAGAATTTGTCATCGGAAGAAGAAAAGGCGCTGGCGCAGCTGGTCGGAGAGTTTGACGGCTATTTGTTTGACGATTTGAAAACCCCGGTGGCGCTTTCCTATATGTGGAGCGTTGTGAAGGACAACAGCAAATCGGCAGCGCTCCGCCTGGCGTTTTTAATGCACGTTGACGGCGTATTGCACTTATTTCTGAAAGATGTTGCCCCCAAACAGGCTCAGACTGTGGAAGTAACGCCGGAAATAGCCGCTTTGCTGGAACAAAGGGCAGCGGCGCGCGCGGCGAAAGACTGGGCGAAGTCGGATGAAATCCGCGACCGGCTGGCGGTTTTGGGCGTCGGTGTCAAGGATTTGCCGAATAAGCAGATTGAACTGATAAAACTCTGAAAGGAGACGGTATGCGGGCATTTATAACCGGAGCCGGCGGCGGTATCGGCGGCGCAATAAAGGAACTTTATCTGCACAGCGGCTACGAAGTCGTCGCTCCCCGCAGTACGGAACTGGACTTGTCGGATATGTCGGCGATACACGACTGGTTTTCGTCGCACCGGTCCGAATTTGACGTCATCATTCACTGCGCCGGCTATAACCGTCCGCTGCCCGCTGCCGAAATTCCGTTGGAAGAGTTTATGAAAACCCAGTATGTCAATTATATATCGCTACTGGAAATCGTCAAAGCCAACGATGCGTATTTTAAGGAACACGGCGGTTATATCGTTGGCATCGGTTCGCTGTACGCATCAATTTCCCGCGAAGGGCGTGCGGCGTATGCCAGTTCCAAGCACGCACTGGTCGGACTGGTAAAGACTCTGGCATTGGAATACGGGCCGTATAACGTGTTATGCAACACCGTGTCGCCCGGTTTTGTCAATACGCAGATGTTTCAAAATAACAATAACGAGGCCAAGCGTGCCGAACTTGCCGCCAAAACGGCAATTAACCGTTTGGCCGAACCGGAAGATATCGCCCGTACCGTATTTTTCCTGGGCAACCCGGGAAATACGTTTATCAGCGGGCAGGACATTATCGTTGACGGCGGTTTTATGGCCGGAAGCTATCAATCAATAAGGAGATGAAATATGACGGAAGAAATGAAAAATACGGAAACTGCCGGTGCGGAAAATACCGTGTCCGATCCTGCCGCCGAACTGCAAAATATGAGTTTTGAGGATGCTCTGGCAAAGCTTGAATCCATTGTCCGCGAACTGGAAAGCGGACGCATAAAGCTGGACGACGCCGTCGCTGCCTATGAAAAGGCCGTTGCGCTGAAAAAGCTTTGTTCCGACCGGCTTGCCGCCGCCGCCCTGAAAGTGGAAAAAATCGAAATCGGCAAAGACGGCACTTTGTCCACGGTACCGTTGGATAATGCAGAGGGGTGATAGATTCGCCGCTTCTCTCGTCAGGAAAACATTCTCTTCTCATAATAAAAAGGGAAAATGCTTGAAATCGTAACTGTTATCGGAACTGCCATGACTGAAATTGAAACCGTTTTATCCGCTTATACCCGAAAGTTTAATCAAAAACTCGAAACTTATTTTCCTGTATCCGAAGCCCCGGAACAGAAGGCCGTTGCTGCGATGCGTTATAGTATTCTGAATGGCGGCAAGCGTCTGCGCCCGTTTTTGCTGCATGAAACGGCCGGGCTGTTCGGCGTGGATTATGAAACGGCGTTTCCTGTTGCCGCGTCGTTGGAAATGCTTCACACCTATTCCCTGATACATGACGATTTGCCGGCGATGGATAACGACGACCTGCGCCGCGGTAAGCCGACCTGTCATCGGGCTTTTGACGAAGCGACGGCGATACTTGCCGGCGACGGGCTGCTGACTTACGCGTTTGAAATTCTGAACACGGCGCCGGTTTCCGATGCGAAAAAAGTTGAACTGACGCTTCTGTTGTCGCGTGCCGCCGGTGCGTTTAACGGGATGATTTCCGGACAGGTTTTGGATTTGTACACCGATTCTCATCAGGATTTTGCCAATCCCGAAGCCATTATCCGCCATACGGAAGAGTTAAAAACCGGCTGCCTGCTGCGGTATCCGTGCGAAGCCGGCGCCGTTCTTGGCGGAGCGTCTGCCGCCGAACGCGAAACGCTGGTACGCTTTTCCCGCAATCTGGGAATCGCATTCCAGATAACCGACGACATACTTGATGTTGAAGGCGATGAAAAGCTGGTCGGCAAAACGCTGAAAAAAGACAAGGCGCAGCACAAGCTGAATTTTGTCAGCATTTACGGCGTGGAAAAAGCCCGCAGGATTGCCGGAAATCTTATAGATGAAGCAGAAACGCTGCTGATTCCGTTCGGTTCTGCCGCCGCAAACCTGAAAATGCTGTCAAGATATTTTTTGACCCGCAACCACTGAAAAGCCTCCTCTCACCTTTGAAAATGCTGTCAAGATATTTTTTAACCCCCAGCCGTTAAAAATATGACATTTTGGTAACAAAATCCCTTGCCAAGCGGACAAAATTCTGCTATACTCCAAATATAAACAGAAGAAAATTATTATAGGAGGAGCTGGCCATGAGCAAGGAAGTTAAGAAAGAACTGAACGGAAAAGAGTTTGTCGCCTCGCTGGAAGGGTGCCGTTCGTCACAAGATATCTTTGAATTGTTGGACAAAACAATGGATAAAGATACCCTGAAAAACCGCCTGCAAAATGTGCGGGACAATGATTTGGTCGTTGCTCTAAATGCACAGGTTGCGAAATTTAACGCGGGGCAGGGGCTGCGAACCTCGCATCAGGATTGCGTTAACATGGCGGCTGACAAATATCAGCAGATTAACAAAAACAAAGGCGTTAAATTTTTTAAGGCTGAGATGAATAAATTCATTACGGCTAAGGAAAAGGAGCATAACGCAAAAGAATTGGCAGCGCCGCTTCTCGCAGCACGAAAAAGTTTCGTCAGTTCTTATTAAAACCACTCATTTCATTATACACAACACATCCCCGGAGCTTGGTTTTCGGGGATGTTTGTTATGAACAGCAATAATTTTCCGTCGTCTTACTCAATGCAGCAGTCGACAGCCTTGCGGACAAAAGCTTTCATCTTGGCAAACGCAGTCTGCGGCTCGCCCTTTCCCGTTTCTCCGGTTTCTATGGCTTCCGCTGCTTCACGGACAGTTTCCGTTCCCGTTTCCGCAGGTACTGCCGCTGCAACTTTCTCGCTGATTCTTTTGACGTCTTCCGCGCTGTCTTTCACCCATTTGA
>OMCQ01000429.1_pt1 | contig 26597 bp, 16 predicted proteins | sample 1673761 | NCBI WGS metagenome assembly OMCQ01 (sample SAMEA103958126, study PRJEB25191) | human gut metagenome | reverse complement strand
GTAAATTAAATGTTATACAATTAATAAATAAAAAATTTGTTTGTACTAATTCATGATTTATTTCGCTTCACTCCCCCTCTTCCCGTTACTTTGTAGGTAACGGGAAAACCCTTGTGCCTGCTCTTTTAGAGTAGTCTATACTAGAAAATAATACGATATATGACGAATCTTCTTACCCCTGCTTATGAGAAAAAGTAGAGGGGCGGGAAATCTATTGCAAAATTTAGACGTTAACAAAGCTCTAAGACAAAGAATCCACGTGTTCTTCTGTGTTTATTCCTATTTTGAGTAGTTTATTAGAAAAAATGTACGATTTTGTTTGGATGTTTTAAGAAATATGCTCATATTTGCAGCGTCTTTTCTTCCCGTTACCTACAAAGTAACAGCACTATCAATCAACTACTTGCCACAAACATAGCTCCTCTTCAGCGAAGATAGAATCGTCACATTCGCTTCATCTATTTTCTTATTCTTAAAAGGTTTTAGATAAGTCTCTGTGACGATAATGGATGAATGTCCCATCGCCTCTGAAATAATGCCTGGATGTATCTCGCAATAATATGCCATTGTAGCCCAAGTATGCCGAGCCGTATAAGTAATATTTAGAAATGCAATAAAAAACAGAATGACGATAATTAAACGTAAAACGTTTATAATTAAGCATTTTGCGAGAATTGCAGAACAGACAGACCTGCAAAAGAAAACAAAATATTGCGACGTTTCAGTTACCAGACTGTTAGCCGCCTGTTTCGGAAACGACGGCAGGTAACCGAATTTTTACCGATAAGAACAAAGCGGATTTGTATTCACTGTTTCTCAATGTTTTGCATGCCAAAGGACGCTTTTCAAAGGAGTATTTTTACAACCTAAAAAAGAGCGTTATGAAAGTGGAAAAATTCAAGGTGCTGCTCTACCTGAAAAAGAGCGAGCCGGACAAGACCGGCAAAGCCCCGATCATGGGACGGATCACCCTCAACCGCACGATGGCGCAGTTCAGCTGCAAGCTCTCCTGCACCCCCGGGCTGTGGAACGCGCGTGAGAGCCGGCTGAACGGCAAGAGCCGGGAAGCGGTGGAGACCAATGAAAAAATAGAAAGACTGCTGCTTGCCGTACACTCGGCCTTCAATTCCCTCATGGAAAGGAAAAAGGATTTCGATGCCGCCGCGGTCAGGGACATGTTCCAGGGTAACGCGGGCATGCAGATGACCCTGCTCAAACTTCTCGACCGGCACAACGAGGAGATGAAGACCCGTGTCGGCGTGGACCGTGCGCCGACGACAATGTCGACCTACGTGTACACCCGGCGCACCCTTGCCGAATTCATCAAAACGGAATTCAAGGTCTCGGACCTCGCCTTCGGACAGCTCAACGAGCAGTTCATCCGCGACTATCAGGATTTCATCCTTCTGGAAAAAGGGATATGCCGTGGACACGCTTCGCGGCTACCTGGCCATCTTGAAAAAGATCTGCCGCATCGCCTACAAGGAGGGCCACTCGGAGAAATACCATTTCTGCCACTTCAAGCTGCCCAAGCAGAAGGAGACAACACCGAAAGCACTCAGCCGTGAGAATTTCGAGAAGCTGCGTGATCTGGAGATACCGGAAAAACGCAGGTCACATGTCATCACCCGGGACCTCTTCCTCTTCGCCTGTTACACCGGCACCGCCTATGCCGATGCGGTAAGCATCACCCGGAAGAACCTCTTCCGGGATGACGAGGGCAGCCTCTGGCTGAAATACCAGCGAAAGAAAACCGACTACCTCGGACGTGTCAAGCTGCTTCCGGAAGCCGTCGCGTTGATTGAGAAATACCGGGACGATACCCGCGAGACTCTTTTCCCGCCGCAGGACTACCACACGCTCAGGGCCAATATGAAATCCCTGCGCCTGATGGCAGGGCTGAGCCAGGACCTTGTCTACCACATGGGACGGCATTCTTTCGCCTCGCTGGTCACGCTCGAGGAGGGAGTGCCGATCGAGACCATCAGCAAGATGCTGGGACACTCCAACATAAAGACCACCCAGATATATGCCCGTGTAACCCCGAAGCGACTGTTCGAGGACATGGACAGGTTCGTCGAGGCAACCCGCGATTTGAAACTTATTCTTTAATCCTTAAACAATTATTATCATGCGCAGTACATTCAAGCTCTTATTCTACATCAACCGTAACAAGGTGAAATCGGACGGCACGACCGCCGTCCTCTGCCGGATCAGCATCGACGGAAAGAAATCGGCAGTCACGACAGGCGTCTATTGCAAACCCGGGGACTGGGACAGCAAGAAGTGTGAAATCAAAACAGCCAGGGAAAACAATCGCCTTGCCGCCTTCCGAGGCCGGCTGGAAGAGGCGTACGGGAACCTGCTGAGGAACCAGGGAGTGGTCACGGCCGAACTGCTCAAGACCACCGTGTCAGGCGCCAATTCCGTACCGGAATACCTCCTGCAGGCCGGAGAGGTGGAACGCGAACGGCTCAGGGTCCGCTCCAAGGAGATCAACTCCACTTCCACCTACCGCCAGTCGAAGACCACGCAGCTTAACCTCTGGCAGTTCATCGAATCCCGCGGGATGAAGGACATCGCCTTTTCGGACATCACCGAGGAGTTCGCCGAATCGTTCAAGGTCTTTCTCAAGAAGGAGCTGGGACACAGGAACGGACACGTGAACCACTGCCTGTGCTGGCTCAACCGGCTCATCTACATCGCCGTGGACCGGGAAATACTAAGAGCCAATCCGATAGAGGACGTGGCATACGAGAGGAAGGAAGCACCTAAACTAAGGCATATCAGCCGCAGTGAACTGAAGCGGATGATGGAAACTCCGCTGCCCGACCCGATGATGGAGCTGGCGCGCAGGACGTTCATTTTCTCCTCGCTGACCGGTCTGGCCTACGCGGATACGAGGGCTCTCCATCCCCGTCACATCGGAACGACTTCGGAAGGAAGAAGGTATATCCGCATCCGCCGCGCCAAAACGGACGTGGAGGCGTTCATCCCGCTGCATCCCATAGCCGGACAGATACTGGAGCTTTACAACACCACGGATGACGACAGGCCGGTATTCCCGCTGCCGGTCCGCGACGTCCTCTGGTATGAGGTACATGGAATGGGCGTGGCATTAGGCATGAAAGAGAACCTGTCCTACCACATGGCCCGGCATTCGTTCGGGACCCTGACACTGACCGCAGGTATTCCGATAGAGAGCATCGCCAGGATGATGGGCCACACGAACATCGACAGCACGCAGGTCTACGCCCAGGTCACCGACCGGAAGATATCCTCGGACATGAACCGGCTGATGGAAAGAAGAAAGCCCGCGGCCGGCAAGGAAGCCGCAGGCTAAATAAAAACTGCCGCCGGAATCGTAAATGCAATTCCGGCGACAATCCTTAAACTTAAATACGATATTATACCAATGCAGGGTGATAGTTCTCCTCCAGCAGCCTCTCGATGTCCGACTGCCTGTACAGGATCTTCCCGCCAAGCTGGATATAGGGAATCCGTCCTTGGTCCCTGTAATCCTGCAGGCACCTGCGGCTGATCTTCAACATCCCGGAAAGCTCCCTGTCGGTCAGGAACCGTTCCCCGTTGAAGGGAGGACGGTTGTCACGGGCAAGACGTTCCACTTTTTTCTCCATGTCGTCCAGCAGGGCAAAGAACCTGCGGACACGTTCGTTCTCCTTGTCGATAATGCCTTCCATCTCTTCCGCTCTTTAAAGGTTTCCGTTCTTCCTTCTTTCTCTCACCTCCTTCTCCTTGCGTCTGATGCCGACGTAGACCATCAACTTCTCCACATCCCCGGGCTTGTAATAGAACTTGCGCTGGAGGCGGGTGAACGCCAGCCGTCCGGTATCGCGGAGAGTCTGCAGGGTACGCGGCGAGATGTCAAGGCGCAGGCAGACATCCTGGCCGTCCAGTCACTCTCCGGGTTCCTTACAGCGGTTTCTCTCATACAATCTGTCCACACGTGCGGACAGGTTCTCGGCGCGCGCCAGCATCCTCTCAAGGACACCGGCCTCGATGTAGCATATTTCCATATTTTCAACTCGTTTAAATATCAGTGCGAATATAAGGGAAGAAACCATGAGAGGCAAGCACGACCGGCACACTGGCAGGAATAGTCATGGATAGTCGGTTTTTGTCATATGGGAAGGAAAAAGAAAGCCGAAGCAGGTCTGGATCCACTACCCCCTTTGGGTATGTGAAAGGAACGTTGTGGTGAAAGAAAAAACTCCTTTTCACACATGGATGAGGCAATGCCGGAAGTCCGGCAATAAAAAATGTGGCTTCTCTATCCGGGTAAATGCCATGATTACAGACTTCTTCCTGTTCCTATACCATCAGGTCGGTTACCTTCAGGTTAACAACTTATCCAACCTGTGATAGATCCGGATGTGAAAAGATTACTTTGGCTGGCTATTACAATATAATAAGTAGAATCATGTCAAATCTACTGCTGCTATTGTTTGTTGATAATGGCTGGCAGTAGAACAAACTTTCGTTAAACCAATACGTTCATTCTTTATTATCAAGTTTTTAGACTACCTTTGTATTTTATTAACTCATTTACCAAACATTATGGGACTACTCAAACCGAATCAAGTTTTGAACAAAGCATATAGACAGGTTGCGATTGAAACAACAGATTTTGACTTATTCAAAAATGCCCTTCGCACATTGAGAGACAATATTGTGGATGGGCAAAGAGAACACACGCAAAAAGAACATTTACGTAATTTTCTGAGTGAAACGTTCTACAAGCCATACTACATGGCTCCCGAAGAAGATATTGATTTGGCTATCCGATTGGATAAAACTATCAAGTCCAATATAGGGTTATTGATTGAAGTAAAGAGTACCACCAACAAAGGTGAGATGATTTCTAATGACAATCTTAATCGTAAGGCTTTGCAGGAATTATTGCTATACTATCTTAAAGAACGTGTCAATAAGAAGAACAATGATATTAAATATCTCATCGCTACTAATATTCATGAATTCTTTATTTTTGATGCCCATGAGTTTGAACGCAAATTCTATCAGAACAAACAATTACGTCGTGAGTTTCAAGACTTTGTGGATGGACGCAAAACCAGTAACAAAACCGATTTCTTCTATACTGAAATTGCAACAACCTATATTGAGGAGGTGAAAGATAGCCTTGAATACACTTACTTCAACTTACAAGACTATCAACACCTGCTTGATAGAACAGACAGTAGCGCTTCACGCAAACTTATCGAACTTTATAAGATATTCAGCGATACACATCTTTTGAAGCTATCGTTCCAAAATGACAGCAATTCGCTCAACCGTGGATTCTACACTGAGCTGCTACACATTATTGGTATTGAGGAACGCAAAGAGAATAATAAAACCGTGATTGTACGCAAAGCTGTGGAACGGCGTGACGAGGCTTCATTACTAGAGAATACTATTAACCAACTGGATGCAGAAGATTGTTTGCGTCACATAAATGGTCGTTTGTATGGGAATGATTATGAGGAACGGTTATTCAATGTTGCAATGGAATTGTGTATTACTTGGATGAATCGTATCCTTTTCTTGAAACTGTTGGAGGCTCAGATGTTGAAATACCACAATGGAGATGCAATCTATAAATTTCTTTCAATAACTAAGATTCATGACTATGATGATCTCAACACACTCTTTTTCCAAGTGCTTGCACGTGACATGGGCAGCCGCACACACTCCATTATGCGTGATTTTGCTTACGTTCCCTATCTTAACAGTTCTCTTTTCGAGGTGACAGATTTGGAAAGTAAAACAATTAAGATAAACAGCCTTTCACAACGTACGGTACTTCCTGTCTTGGCGAGTAGCGTATTACGAAATAAAAAACGCAATCTACAAGTCAACGCATTACCCACCCTGCAATATTTGTTTGCTTTTCTCGACGCTTATAACTTTGCGAGCGAAGGCAGTGAAGAAGTGCAAGAAGAGGCTAAAACACTCATCAATGCTTCTGTTTTAGGGCTTATATTCGAGAAAATAAATGGTCACAAGGATGGTTCAGTATTCACTCCAGGCTTTATCACTATGTTCATGTGCCGTGAAGCAATCACCAAGACCGTGTTGCAAAAGTTTAATGGTTATTATGGCTGGAATTGTACCACCCGTATAGAACTATACAACCATATTGACAATATAGTCGAAGCTAATGAACTAATTAACAGTTTGCGACTGTGTGATCCAGCTGTTGGTTCGGGTCACTTTCTTGTGTCTGCTCTCAATGAACTGATACTCTTGAAATACGAATTAGGTATTTTGGTAGATGCTACCGGTAAGCGTATCCGCAAAGCGGACTATCAACTTGCCATTGAAAATGACGAGCTGATTGTTACCGATACCGAAGGTAATTTATTTGCTTACAACCCACTCAATGCGGAAAGTCGCCGCATGCAGGAAACTCTTTTCAAGGAGAAGCGTCAAATCATTGAGAACTGTTTATTTGGCGTTGATATTAACCCCAACTCTGTGAAGATTTGCCGCCTACGACTGTGGATTGAATTGTTGAAGAATGCTTACTATACGGCTGAAAGTAATTACACTTATTTAGAAACCTTACCAAATATCGACATTAACATCAAATGTGGAAATTCTTTGCTTCACCGATTCGCTTTGACAGACAGTATTCAGACCGTACTGCGAGAGTCTAGTATCAGCATCAGCCAATATAAGGAGGCTGTAGCTAAATATAAAAATGCCCAAAGTAAAAGCGAAAAGCAGGATTTGGAAACGTTTATAACAGAAATCAAGTCGAAACTGAAAACAGAGATCAACCGCCGGGATGCACGATTGGTTAGATTGAACAAACGCCGCTCTGAGTTGGCAAACTTACAAGCGCCTCAACTGTTTGAACCGACAAAAAAGGAAAAGAAAGCGTCGGACAAGCGCATTGCCGATTTAAAGAAAGAAATTGCGACTTTAGAAAATATATTTGAGGAAATACGCTCCAACAAAATTTATCTTGGTGCATTCGAATGGCGTATAGAGTTTCCAGAAGTACTCGATGCCGAAGGCAACTTCTTGGGATTTGACTGTATCATTGGCAATCCACCTTACATTCAGTTACAATCTATGGGTAAGAGTGCCGATGTATTAGAATGCATGGGTTACATAACTTATGCACGCACTGGTGATATTTACTGCCTCTTCTATGAGTTGGGTATGAACCTGCTTACTCCCAATGGTTTTCTTTGCTATATCACGTCTAATAAATGGATGCGTGCAGGGTATGGTGAAGCCTTGCGAGGTTATTTCGCAAGCAAGACCAATCCTATTATGTTGGTAGATTTTGCAGGTATAAAAATATTCGATGCAATAACGGTAGAAGCAAATATTCTTTTATCTCAAAAAGCAGCAAATATTTTTAACACACAAGCTTGTTTGGTACAAGATTCGAATGGCTTGAATAATTTGAGCGATTTCGTGCAGCAACAAGGCGTGAAGTGTAACTTTGCAGATTCTATCCCATGGGTGATATTGTCTCCCATTGAACAGAGCATCAAGCAGAAGATTGAGTCTGTGGGAATACCCTTGAAGGATTGGAACATCCAAATCAACTATGGGATAAAAACTGGTTTCAATGATGCTTTTATCATTTCTACCGAAAAGCGTGATGAGATACTAGCGAATTGTCAAACAGAAGATGAACGTGTTCGGACGGCTGAACTTATACGACCGATTCTTCGTGGCAGGGATATCAAAAGATATGAATATGAATGGGCGGACTTGTGGATTATAGCCACATTTCCTTCGCGGCATTATGATATAGAAAGTTATCCTGCGGTGAAAAATTATCTTCTGTCAATTGGCATAGAGCGTTTAGAACAAACAGGAGAAACTCATATTGTTAATGGCAAAAAAATAAAAGCCCGAAAGAAAACTAGTAACGAGTGGTTTGAAACACAAGATAGCATCAGTTATTGGGAGGATTTTTCTAAGCCAAAAATTGTATGGAAAATAATCGGAAACCAAATGGCTTTTGCATATGATGCCAACAATTATGTAATGAACAATGCCTGTTATATTATGACAGGCGATCATTTGGATTATCTGTTGGCAGTATTGAATTTTCCAATAACTGAAGTAACCTTCGTGTAATCATACGAGTCTGTGATTTCCTGCGTTTACGCAGTTTGCTATAAGCAAGATAGGCACGGCGTACATCAAGATACTTGTTACGGGGACGTTGTATGTGCAAGGTCTGGCAATGTTTGCACAGATGACGATGAAGCCATACAATACCTTCCCATAAGAGTTTGGTATCAGTAGGGAAACGCAGATGACTTTCATAACAGGTGGCATCGGTCATACAGACATGAAGGTTCTCAAGATAAGGTGTCCAATGCTCGGCAAGAATGAGCTGGAGGGACTCAACGTCAAGGCGATCCGCTAGTTCCTGACGAATTGCACTAACGATTTTAGGATTGGTTAGTGGATGAAGCGGATCAATCTGAACACCACAAAATAACTGGTAATGAATATTACCGTTTAAATGCTCAATCAGTTGTGCATCGGAAAAGTTGGTATAGGACTTCAAGACCATCAAGGCTATTTTACCTTCGGGAGAAAAATAACTTTTACGACCCAAAGCAGAGGACTTCAAATGCATTTGTCGGGCCAGTTCCGAGAAAGGAAACAGAGCATGGAGGCGGCCTAATTCACTCGTTGCAAAACTTTGACGATATTTTTTAGCATATCGAACTCAGTAAAACCCAAACGAGGTTCGATTTCTGAGATTTTTTGTATCTTTACCATGTGTTTTTAGTTTAGATTACCCCCGTTTTGGCCGTCAAACCGTTTTTTGGGGGAATGCTTAAAGAGACAAAAAGGCAACCAACTCGCAATGAATTAGTTGCCTTAAATTTCCTTATTTTAGGAATATCCCCAATTAAAGACCTATTCAAATAAGAAAAGCTATACGGAGGTTGTGTCAACGTTTTGACGCAACCTCCGCATTTTAATCATCCTGCGGCAATTTACCAATTCCCCATTGCTTATTAGGCTTATCACCCAAATGCAATTCAAGAACACCACCGTTAGCAAAATCTTCATGATAGAACCAACACCTATCCCAGGGTTTTCCATCAAACGTAGCCCGTTGGATATACATATTTTTGTCGGAATTGCCCGTAGTTACAATTTGGAAAGTCTTTCCCGGATAGTACCTATTGTCAAGATGTATGGTCACTTTATCAAATATAGGAGAGGTTATCTCATAATAAGGCTTTACAGCGCAGCCTCCGTCCACTTCAAACAGTCCCATCGCCATTAAAACGCCCAAAGCTCCCATCTGCCCTTGGTCTTCATCATCACGATACCCACCATACGGGGTAACATCAGCATAAGCCGCTTTGACCTTACGCACCCATTTTTGTGTCAGCCATGGTGCCCGAGCATGATTGAAAAGATGAGCCATGCCCGTGCCTGGTTGGTTACCGTAATCAGTCCAATTACCAGATTTGGTATCTTTTGAACGGAAAAAACCATAAGGCTCACTCTTGACAAAGTTCTCATTCAAACGCTCGGCATATTTCTTATGACCACCATAAAGTGCTATTAAACCTTGCATATCGTGGGGAACATAATGAGAATATATAGCCGAATTGCTTTCACAAAAACCACCTTTCTCCGTCAACTCAAGTGGATCGAAATCAGGTAACCATTCTCCATCCGTCCCTTTAGGTTGCATGAATCCTGATGCTTTATTCCAAAGGTTCTTATAATTTTTTGAGCGTTCAAAGAACAATTCATAATCAGCTTGCTTGCCCATTGCCTTGGCCATTTGGGCAAGACACCAGTCTTGATATGCGTACTCCAAGGTCATAGATGCACCTGTAGTATGCATACCTACCACATTCGCACGTCCATCAGGCACATATCCCATTTTAATATAATATTCCATTCCACCTGAATGAGCATCCTTACTATGTTCGTAACCGGCATGGTCACGAATACCTCCAGGAAATGCATTCTTGCGTAGCCCTTCATAGGCCAAATCAGCATCATAATTACGAATACCTTTGTTATAAGCAGTTGCAAAGAAAGACACAGCAGGATCGCCTATCATTACATAGGTATAATTCCCCCCCGAAGGTCCGCGAGGAATAAGTCCCCCATTACGATACATATCCAACATTGTATTGCAAAAATCATCCATCAGATGCGGATAAGCCATAGACCAAAGAATATCAAGCGACCAATGGCTCCCCCACCACGCATCAAAATTATGATGATTGTAGAGAGGTTTACCACTTGCAGACAAAGGAATACGGCAAATACGGGGAAAGTCAGACGTTTGGTCAAGATAACACCCATCAACATCACTCACTACCTTACGTCCCAATAATGCGTGCCAAAGATCTGTATAGAACTTTATCTGTTGCTCACGGCTACCGCCCTCCACTTCTATCTTACCAAGCCAAGTATTCCACTCATCAAACGAAGCATGTTTTACCTCTTCAAAATTCCATGATTCCAGTTCCGCATAAAGATTCTTACGAGCCTGCTCTACACTAACGTATGAAATGGCAACCTTCAGTAGTACTTTTTCATTGGCCTTGGTACGAAACTTCACAGCCAATCCCACATTCTTTCCTGAAATTCGCTCAGGTTTGGTATTAGGCACTATTTTCCCTTCACGCCAAGTCACTATCTGCTCCACCGGCTTGCTCAACTGTGCATAAAAATAGACAGGTGTATCCTTAGGACGACGCCCTGTACGCTCCATTATTTCCCAACCAGCTATTTCCGTATCACTAATCTTCCAGACTTCCGAATAAGCGGTAGGACTGTGAGCCAAAAAAGCGCCAGTATCAAAAAGGACATAGCTCGAATCGCTTTGGGGGAACGTATAACGATGGAAGCCTACCCGCATTGTCGACGTTAATTCAGCAGTCACATCATAATTTGTAAGTTTCACCTTATGAAACCCAGGTTTGGCAATCTCACCCTCATGAGTAAATTCAGACTGATAGGAGTCCATGCCCAAATGCCCTTTAAATGGACCAACCGTAGGCATTACAGCAACACCGGACATCTGCCAATTATGAATATGGCTAAAACATCGTATATACTTAGAGCCATACATATAACCCGATCCCCATGAATGTTCCGTATCTGTATCAGGACTCAGACTGACCATACCAAATGGGCGACAAGCAGAACTAAAAAAGAACCAACGAGAACGATGGCTGTCCACGAATGGATTTACCAGTTCTACATACTTCCAATTTGTTTCGGGCTCATTAGAATAAACCTTTAACGACATTAACAATGATGACAGAAATACTAAAGCCAATAAACACTTCTTCTTATCACATTTCATCATACTGGATTTTAAAAATTAAATCTTTATAATTTCTGCTTCCTATAGTTGCGAACATTTCGGTTATCACCTGTATCAAGCACCAACCGAATAGCGGCACCACCGGAAGCACGAAGAGAGAAACGAAGCACCGACTGGGCATTCACAAGATACCGCTGACATCGCACACGAGTACGGGTTTTTACTGATTTATCTCCATCTGTATAAATCTCAGCTATATAAGACTTTCCTTGCGGCAAAAAATCGAGACTAATCTCCTGTTCGCGAGCATCATTATTGGTTATGGCACCAACAAACCACTCTTCACCTTTGCGGCGAGCTATGGTAACGAATTCGCCTATCTTACCTTGAAGCACCTGCGTATCATCCCAAGTAGTATAAACATCATCAAAGAATTTCAATTCAGGTTCATCTTGTGAATCAGAGGGTTTATCATACCAATACATATACTGAAGAGGGCTGTAATAGATTACAGAAAGAGCCAACTGATGAGCAGGAGTTGTTTGAATAGTACGAGAACGAGGTACCCCATAACTATCTTTATCCGTATGCAAACGCCCGAAGTCCTGACGATAATAACAGATAGTATAGTCTGCGGCACCTGCAACAAAACGCGTAAAGGGAAGAATGGTATTATGAGTCGCATCAGGGAATTCTTCATTTCCTCGAATACCTTCTTGGGTCATCAGATTGGGATAAGTACGACTAAAACCCGTTGGACGATATTCATCATGAATGTCCACCATAAGGCCATATTGCGCACATTTCTTCACCGCTTCGTGCATCCACCTTGTCCATATTTGAGAGCCGACCTGTACAAAACCGAACTTAATACCCGCTATACCCCATGATTTGTAAAGAGGAAGTATCTCGTCCAGTTGTTGTTGAAGAGCACGTTGATTTACATAAAGGATAACACCTATTCCTTTCGACTTGGCATAACTAATCACTTCTTGCAGATTAAGCGCATCAATCTGCTCATTGCGCCGTGGGTCGAGCGTTACGGTAGTAGCATCAGAAGACTTGTCATATTCAAAACCATACCAACCTGCATCAAAATGAATATACTGCAAGCGGCGCTTCACTGCAAAATCCACTAAAGCCTTACCACCTTCAGTGGTAAGTGTAACCTCCCGCATTACCTTCCCCGGTTTAATCCAGGATGTATCAGCGATTTTACAATCAGGATTCAGATTAAGCAACAAGTCATTGTTAGCGAGAATATCTCCTGGCCGGGAAGCGCACATCACAATTCTCCAAGGCGTATGATATGGAGCTATATCCTCCACTATTCCATACATTGAAGTAAGCAAAGTATAAGGTTTCTCATCCGAAAGTTTAAATTTGGTACGCACATAATCCACGACCTGAGCCTCGGCAAGACAAGCATATTGGCCTTCTGGCAATTGAAGCATCAACGGACGATCCGACTCATTTTCCCACCCTTCGAGTGGCAAAAGATTATAAGGGGTCTGTGCCCGTTCGGTATGCCAAGCAAGAGTGCCTTTAGGAAGTGTAAATTGGGTAAACTCATTTTCAATCTTCAAATATTCACCTCCTACAAAACGATAACGGAATGCAACGCCTTCGTTATAAGCTCGCACATCCAGCACCATTCTCTTCCGCGAACCAGTTTTAGCCAACTCTATCTCGCAAGCATTATATAATTCCTTCACAACGGCACGTTCACCGTAGACAGGTTTCCAATTCTTATCTATCCGGCTGTTACGCGAAGTGACTATTCGGATTCCATCATACCAATTTTCGTTCCATTCGATTCCTAACCGAGAAGGTTCTATCACCTCTTTCTGTTGATAGAAAAGCGAATAGCTCAATTGTCCGTCATCGCTCACCGTAAACTCATATTCGCCGTCGGGCGATGTAACCTTCACCGCTTCTGCCATAACAGAAAACGCAACCAACATACCCCAAAACGTCAGTGTTAATCTCTTCTTCATATCAATTCTAATTACAATATTGTTATTTTGTTTAGCTCCACACCTATCCGTCACACACATTTATAAATGACTCTCGGAAACGATACTTTCAACACCGACAGCCTTTATGTCTCCAAAATCGAGCAACAACGAAATATGCCTGTCACGTGTACCAAATAATGTTCCATTATTGGAACGTGCGTCTTTCACAGCAAACCAATAAGTATTACCATCCACTTTCACCGCATCCTTCTCATAAAAAGTCCAAAATTCAGGAGCACTCTGTACGCTATAGCTCAACCGAAGCCATCCATCTTTAACCTCTTCGGGTTTATGGCTGAATGTCACTTTTATATAAGGGAATTCTGAAGGATTATAGTGTATCCGGTTTTTCTGCATTGAGATACCTTTGTTCACCAATAAGAATTCATTGCCGACAGGCTCTAAATCAGGTGCTGCAATTTGCCACCCTTTCCAGCCATATTTAAGTTGTTCTGAAATTTGCCCTTCAAGAGGAACCGGTTCGTTTTTTCCTAAGTAAAAGAGTAATGTTCCAAAACCCGGATTATCACACGTCCATCCTATGCCTTCAGGGCGAATACGCTTTAGCACCTTTTCCGTATAAGGCATTGCAATTCCCCTTCGTTCCACATAATGATTATATGCAATTTCAAAAACAGCCCTGAATTTGCCCAATTCTGCTTCTCCCATATTTTGCCAGTTACAATATTTACCTGTAGCATCTTTCCAAACTTCAAAAGGAACATCCGTATAGCCCAAGTTAACTTTAGAAAGATATTCATATCCTTTCATAATACGATTATCTAAAGCCGCATAAAGATTATCCCCTTGTTTCCAAGCGCATTCTGCCAATTCAGCCAAAACACCTACTCCAAGCATACAGTGAGCTTGATCACGTCCCGATTCTTGCAATTGGCCAGTTTCTGCAATGTAATTAGGCAAACTTCCATTATCCCGACTATTATAAAAGAAGTCTACAGCCTGATTGTAAAGAGGTTCATCATTACAGAAAATACCAATTGCCATCACCATTTTGTTAACCGATCCTCCCCAATTACCATTTGCATAAGGTTTGGCTTGAACAAAAGTGGTAAGTACTGGAAGAAATACATTACGGAACATACCTTCTATACTCTTTGTATCAGCTTCGCTCCAACCTTTCACATATTGATTATCTTGATAAGTGTAACGCATTATTTCAGCTGCATTTATAAGCATGAATCCCTGAAGACCTGCACAAAGAGGATCATCAGGTCCATATATTTTCTGTAATGTGGATGCATATCCTCGAAGAATTTCCATAGCTTTATCGGCATGACGTACATCACCGGTAATGTTCCACATCAGAGCATTATAATAAGCCGCATTACAATCGCTTTCACAAGGAGCTTTGGTGTATCCATATTTTCCGGCACGACTGATATTCTCAAACGGCCCCTTCATTTCATACTCAAAGGATGCACCCGGCACTTTTCTCAATAAATCATACGAACCCATAGCCGGATAGGAATTCTCTTTCACAAGTCGAGTAATACGTTTTAAATCGTCTTGAGAATGAAGCAAACCGGGATGAATAAAGTTTCGGGCAGCAGCAGAAAATATCGAACATAGCATCACTAAAACGCTTGCACATTTAAGTAGTTTTTCATATATATCCATAACAAATACTCTTTTAAGATTAAAAGAACAAAGAGCTTGCACAATTTATTGCAAATAACAAACTGGCAAGCCCTATTAATTTATAGTTTCAATTTACTATTATTCCCATCCAGGGTTGTTTCCCAATTCTTGTCCGTTAGATAGGGTATTCAGCCAATTCACCGGAATAGGACGAAGACTATATTTGGCATTGGTGGCTGCACTTAATTGAGTTTGGATTAAACCACCTGTAATATGGGTTACGTCCCAGTTATACTCTAAAACTCTTTCGGCCAACTTACCAGTTCGAGTCAAATCATTCCAACGAGGTGCTTCACCAAATAATTCAAGTGCTCTTTCATCCAATACGTCATCAATAGTGACTGTACCTTCATATTTAGCCAAACCTTGTTCCTTCGCATTATGCATTGCACGCTCACGAACCGCATTGATACAAAGCAAAGCATTCACATTGTCTTTTTTCATTACAGCTGCTTCGGCTGCAATCAAGTAAGTTTCAGCCAATCGAAACAACACGATGTCACGACTTCCATACTGGCTACCACCACTTTCGCCATAAAGAGTACCTGCATCCTTGAACTTATATACCGGCAACCAAGCACGAGTGGTTGAACTATTGCCTTGCAAACCGGTAATAAAGTAATCATCTTCAGAGCAATCTTTGTAAGAACCGGAAGGATAATTATAAATAAACTTCATCGGAGAAGCAGCATTTGCCGCATCTTGCTCAGCTTTTGAATACACTCTAAAGCCTTCTTCTGTAGGTACAGGAAAATGAATCACCGTATCGGCAACACCTGTACTTGAAGACCCTAGCTGAGTAGTATTCATAAAGGCATTACGTCCATAAGTACGTCCATCCACCGAAGTAGCAGGATCTCCATTAAGCGGACTCATAAAAGTAACTTCCGCACGACGGTCTTTTTTCCAATCGAAAGAGGTATAAAGATACTTTGAGGGCATCACATCTCCGTAGTCATTGGCGTAGAAATTTGATTTGGCCAAACCTTCCCAACCTTCACGGTAAGAGAATAGATAATAAGTACTCTGTTGATTATTATTATTATTTGTACTATTGTTATAGTTTACAGCAAAAATAACCTCATCATTAGCCTCATTAGACTGACGGTGAACCATAGCATAGTCTTCAAGTAAACTATGCCCCGTCTTTTCAATTACATACATCGCATCATCATATGCATTTTTAAAGTCATTCACATCTGCATAGTCCTGATATCCACGAGTCAAATAAACCAAAGCACGCAAATGGCGAGCTGCTGCTTTTGAAGCACGTCCAAAATCGGAAGCTCCTTGTTTTTCGGGCAATGAAGAAGATAACACATCTTGCAAGTCTTTCAGAATCTGAGTATAAAATTCCGCGCCACTGTTCAGTTTAGAAGTTGTTGCTGTTGATTGAGCTTCTTCCAGTACCAAAGGAGCTTGCCCCCAATTCTTCACAATTTCAAACAAATAAAGCGCACGAAGAAATTTGACTTCTGCCACCCTCAAGTCACGTTGATTCGGATCAATTCCTTCAATAGGGTCTTCTGTTTTAAGAGTCACATTTGTAGCACGGCCGATAGCAGCATTTACATCTTTTAATGCTACATAAAGTTTAGACCACTGCTCATATACAGTTCCGTTTGATTTATCATAAGTCACTACATACTGATTCAAGTCGCTAGTAACAGTACCGTTAGGCTGTGTGCCAATATCAGTACCCAATTGAGTAAGTTTATGGTAACTATAATTATTATATACAGACTTCAAAGAGGCATACGCACCATTAACTAATGATTCATAACCTTTGGCTGTTTTGTAATAGTCTTCAGCTGACTGACTAGTCCAATTTTCTTCTTCAAGAAAAGACGAACAACTTGCGAAAGTAGCTACGGAAATAAGCAATAAGCCCTTTTTAATTATATTCTTAGTTTTCATTTTATTCTTTCTTTAATTTCGATTTGTTAAAAAGAAACATTCACTCCAAACATCACATTGCGTGTCATAAGGTCTGTGCTAGATACATTTGTAGGTAACTGTTCGGGAACAATAACATTATCAGCACAAATAATCATCGGATTTTGAACCGTACAATACAATCTCAAATTGGTCAAGAATGATTTAGAAATCAATTTCTTATCAAATGTATATCCCAAACTAACATGAGTTATTTTAAAGAAATCTGATGATGACATTGTATGTGAAACGTCCGACTTCTGATTTCCCCACGAACCTGCTTTGCTACGATAAGTTCCCATATTACCGGGTTGAGCCGATTCATTAGTAGGATTCTCTGGGGTCCAATAATCTTTCACCATATTATTTAAGTTCATATTATTGTTCTCAAGTGCATAAGACACATAGAATTGATTACGCATACGACCGCCCAATTGGAAAGAAGTACCTACCGATAAATCAAAATTCTTATAATTAAAAGTATTAACCATACCACCGGTCCAATCCGGGGTGCGCTTACCATCAATTACGCGGTCAGCATCATCTATTTTACCATTTTTATCTAGATCCAGTACTTTATATTGGCCAGGTTTACATCCATATTTAGCAGCCTCTTCTGCTTCGTCCAACTGCCATACGCCAATAGTCATCAAATTATAGTTGATGTCAATAGGTTGTCCTACCACCCAAAGATTGCTATAATCACCCTTCATTCCTTCGAATGACTTACCTCTTGAAGTCAGATCTTCTATATATTGCAGCTTTTCAATCTTATTATTATTATAAGCTATATTGAATGAAGTTCTCCATGAAAAGTCTTCTGTACGGATATTTTCCGTATTCAATACAAATTCAAAACCTTTATTACGAACAGAACCAACATTAGCCTTTACTGAAGAATAACCAAGAGTAATGGGAAGAGTTTTGTTCATAATCAAATCTTCTGTCAAACGGTTATAGTACTCAAAAGAACCTGATATACGGTTGTTCAAGAAACCAAAATCAACACCGATATTATATTCTGTTGTTCTCTCCCAACCTAATTCCATATTACGCAAATTGTTAGGCACGTAGCCAATTACATCATTCGTTCCAAAAGAATAGTACTGAGCGCCACTGATAGAACCTTGTGTCTGATAAGCACCTACATTATCATTACCAGACTGACCGAAACTTACACGCAATTTCAAGTTATTCAGCCAATCAATATCTTTCATAAATTCTTCTTCAGTGATTCTCCAAGCCAATGCACCAGCGAAGAAACCTCCCCATTTATGTCCTTCAGCCAATTTGGAAGAACCGTCATAACGCATACTTGCAGTCACATAATACTTGCCTTTATAATTGTAGTTCAAACGTGCCAAATACGACATCAATGATGTTTTAGTGTACTTAGATTGAGTCTTATTCGTTTTTGCACCATTTTGCAAAGCATACCATAAAGAATTATAAGAAAGACCGGCACCGTCACCACGCATAAATTCATTCTGATATTCGGTCATTGAATAAACACCTGTCAAATCAAAATGATGGTCCTTCATCAAGTCAAAATTATAAGTAACCATATTATCCCAAACCCAATTCAAAATGGTAGTTTTCTCATACCATGCAGTAGCTTGTGAACCTTGATTACGCTTAGTATAAGCACCTGCATACATACCATAGTCAATAAATTGAAGATCGGGAGAAAATGTAGAGCGTAACGCCAAATTCTTAATAGGATTAAACTCTACAAATAAATTACTCAGAACATCATATTTCTTATATCTCCATGACTGGTTTTTCTGAGTTACAAAAGGATTGAACTGTCCGCTACCATATTTGAATTCCTGCTCACCTGTCACAAGATTAGTAGGATGATAAGTAGGACGTAAACGATAAATAGTCTGCAAACCATCTTCATTACCAGTTTCTTGGTCAGAAAAAGTTCCATAAAGGCTTACCCCGAACTTAAAGTAATCATTAGGCGTTACGTCAACGGCAGCACGCAGATTATATCGCTTATAAAACTGAGGTTGAAGACAACCATCTTCATTATGATAACCCGCAGACGCCACATAGGATGATTTCTCTGTTCCTCCAGAAACTGAAAGTGTATGACTGTTCATCCACGCAGTAGAAGTAAGAGCATCAAACCAATCCATATAATTATTATTTTCAATAGCAACCAATTCTGATGCTGAAAATATTTTATCATCCGAAACATATTCTCCGTTACCTTTAGTAGCTCGAGAGTATTCCCGTGCAAGTTGGACATATTGCTGTCCATCCATCATATCGGGAGCATTCATATAATTTTTAAATCCAACGGAACCATCATAACTGACTTTAGGAGCTCCGGCTTTTCCTCTTTTGGTAGTCACGATTACAACTCCATTCGTAGCTCTGGAACCATAAATAGCTGTAGAAGAGGCATCCTTCAATATATCAATCTTTTCAATGTCATCAGGATTGATGTTTTCCAATTCAGCACCAGGAACACCATCAATTACAATCAATGGTTTGGTACTACCACTAACTGTATTCAAACCACGAATCAAGATATTATACCCACTACCAGGCTTATTAGATGAGCGTTGAATATTGACACCAGGCACTACGCCTTGCATAGCACCAGCTGCACTGGAGATACCAGCAGCCGTCAATTCTTTTGTAGAAACAGAAGCTACGGCACCCGTCAAATCAGATTTCTTAACTGCGCCATAACCCACTACAACAACTTCATCAAGCATTTCTGTATCTTCTTTCAACACTATCTCATTTAATTTTTTATCTGAAGCTGATAATTCCACAGATTTATAACCTAAATAAGAAACAACTAAAATAGCTTTAGATGAAGAAACGCTCAATGAAAAGTTTCCATCAATATCAGTAATTGTTCCATTGGTAGTACCTTTTTCTATAATACTTGCACCAATAATCGGTTCACCAGTAGAGTCAAGAATCCTACCTTTAACTACACTCGTCTGCATAACAGCCTGAACATCGTTCGCTTCGGCAAATGCCATCTGCGGACTCCCCGCCAACAAAGCTGATACCATTGCCGCTGAGAATAAAATTCTTCTCGATGAGAACTTTAGAAATTCATTCTTCATAAATTTATAAATTTAAAATTAACACTATATTATTATCAATACCTAATTAGATACATTGCTTCAAGTATTCGCGTACCTCTTTACGGCTGATGAAAAGATGGTTCTCCACCGTGCGGCGCGAAAGATTCAATTCTTCCGAAATATCTGTGACAGACTTGTCTTCAAAACGGTTCATGACATAAATCTTACGACGCTGCGACGGAAGAAATTCTACCCGCCGTTTCTCGCAAGCCAATAAATCATCGGCTACCACACAAGACTCCACCTCATTATGACCAACCTCCGTCCTATCATACATATAAGAGGTAATCTCTTGTTTCTTATAATAGCGACGCAAATAGTCGTTCACCAAATTACGCGAAATGGTATAAATGAAAAACTTGACAGTATCGGGACGGAGCATTTGTTTATAGTCCATCAGACGGACAAATACATCTTGAGAAAGGTCTTCCGCCTCTTCCTTATTATTCACCTTATTATATATATACAGGTAAACCGAAAAATGATAACGCTCATAAGAATCAGCTATCAATTGGGGGGATGTCATCATGCAGTTTTCCATAATAAATTAGATTACGATTCATGTTTTCCGTTCGATTGAACAATGCAAAAATAACTTCTATTTCAATAAAAACAACACTTCTGAAGGGCATACAAATCTCAACTAATACGGTTAGACTAAAAACAAAGAAAGTCGCTAATATATAGCGACTTAAGAATATGAGACTCACAGTATCAATTAATAATTTGAGACTATTCGTTGTTCCCTCCTATGCTTCGGATATATTCATTCGGAGTAATTCCCGTAGCTTTCTTGAAATAACGGAAGAAAGAAGCGCGGGAACTGAAGCCACAAAGTTCGGCAAGAGCACTCAGCGTATATTTGGAATACTCTTCCGTATTGACTAAACGTTTAAACTCGGCAATGCGGTAATCGTTGATATAATCATAATAATTGCGTTCCAAGTATTGATTGAAAAGATAAGAAAGTGTATGGGCAGACGTATCAATGGCAGCAGCCAAATCGGCTATCTTCAAATCAGAATGCTTATAAAGCTTGTCTTTATGCATGATTTTTTCCAGCTTGTCCGTCAGTCGCCTGCACTCTTCCGAGCTGACCTTTACGCTTTTATACTTTTCTTCAGATACCGATTTTGTCTCCACCGCAACAGATTGTTCTTCTTTCACGACCTGTACCTGCTCAGGGGCTTGTCTTTTTCCACGCCCGAAGAAATAATAGCCTCCACCGGCCAACAGTACTGCTACAACAATCCCCCAAGCAAGCCAACCACTGAAAACAGAAGCGATTTCCACCTTCAGCAGAGTTTCCGAATCCGGTTCCCCCATACGGCGCACCTTAAACACATAAGAACCGGAAGGCAAATCATAATAAGTCACTTCCGAACGCCCTGTAATTGCTATCCAACCGTCATCCCTACCCTCCAACTGGTATTCATAGGACATAAAAGCAGGAGAAGTATAGGAAAAGTCGGAAAAACAGAAAGTGACATTTTTCTCCGAAGGCTCCAACCCGATTCTCGAAATACCACTTCCAACGGTGACCATCGGATAAGTAGACGGCTTACCATTGATATGCACATCGGTTACCTTGACCGGATAAAAATCATGCTTCTTCTGATTCATGTGAGCAACATCCAAAGAGACCAATCCTTTAGAATTTCCAAACCAGAGATTTCCTTCCGCGTCACAAACCGGCGGGCATAGGGTAAAAATGGAACTCGGAATACCGTCTACAAAGTTATAAGGGATAAAATTGTCATTCTTGTCATAATGGAACAAACCGTCACTCGTCCCCATCCACAGCCATTTTTTACGATCTTCTATAATGAACATCCCGTCTCGCCCCTCCAAAGGAGTACCGGGATGCAAACGCCGGAAGCTGTTCATAGACAAATCGGATATGAACAGAGAGCCTTTGTCCGGAAAAAAATAAAGATTATGCCCGGAGTCCTCATAAACGACCCTGATTTTCTCCTTATGGATAAATCCCTCAGGAAATATATCCGTACGAAGCTTTTCAGAAGAAGGGTCCCAGATACATACGCCATTTTCCGTACAAATCCATCCTTTACGGGTAGAGTCAAAATAGATTTCGTAGACATTGCCTTCAGGAAGCCTGGAATTGGAACTGGTATAGTGAGCCACCTGCCTGCCGTCTTTATAACAATAAACGCCTTGAGAAGTTCCTATCCATAAATTTCCTTCCGCATCCTGCTTGATACAGAAGATATGTCCTTTTACAAAAGGTTGCTGTTCACCGTCAGGTGCAAAGTCACGTATGGTCAACCTTTCCGGATTGAAGATGTACATTCCTCCGCCGTAAGTTCCTACATAATATTCTCCTTCATAAAATAAAATACAGAATATCATGCCGGAGCGCATTTCGGGCGACTGGAAACTTTTGAAACGATTCCTTTTCTCATCAATATAGAATAAGCCGTCACGCGAACCTACCAGCTTTTCATGCCCATTGATGGCAAGGGCACGGATAGGCATGTCTCTGGAATTGAAATAAGGAGGGAAAGCATAAGTAGTAAACAAATCACTCTGATATAAAGTATAATCAAGTCCCAACTGGTAGAACCCTATCCAAATCATTCCGTTCCGGTCTACCAAAAGCGAATAAACGGAATTGGAACGCAAGCTTTCATTGTCACCCGTCTCATGCCGCATGGTACGGACCACCTTCCGCCGGTCTGTGGCTATGAAATGCACTCCATTGCCATCCGTTCCTACATACAACATATTTTTGCCGTCGCTGGAAAGGGAAGAGATGATGTTGCACCCCACCTCCACAAAATGCTCAAATTCTCCGGAACGGGTGTCAAAGGAAATAATCCCTTGGTCCATAGTACCCAGATAAATGGTAGAACCGATACGGGTGATATTGTTAAAAGCACACACATGCTTGCCGTCTTTTACATTATGATAGGCTTTCACTTTTCTGTCGGACAATCGTAACGAATACAGTCCCTTCTCGGTTGCCATCCATAGCATGCCCTGCTCATTCAATGAAAGTCCGGTTACAACATTCGAAGCAGAAAGGGCATTTTTATCCAGTAATATTTGCTCCAAGTTTCCTTTCTTGTATAAAAAGAGCCCTTTCGCACTACCGATATAGAGTGTCCCTTTTCCATCATGAAGCAAAGAGTGGACTGCACAATTTATCATATCGGGGACAATAAGTTCCAAAGCATCCAATTCTTTGTTCAAACGCCACAATCCCATGCCATTCCCCATCCACAATTGGTTATCTTCCATTTCGGCAATAACATTGACACGTTTCAATTTCTCATTGGAACCGGTTATCGGATAGTGTTTGATATGGCTTCCGTCAAAACGCTCCAAAGAATTACCCGTACCTATCCAGACAAATCCCAAAGAGTCTTTATAAATGGCATTGACCAGCAAATCAGACAGTCCGTCGGATACCGACAAGCCACGCAAGGTATATGTACTTGGATAGGCCCATGCACAGAACATTAACAAGTGAAAAAGAAAAATGTATTTTATTATGTTTTTCATTACACTGTAGTCTTTACTCTATGGTGCAAATATAACGAAAAACATCAACTGTATAGCTACCTCAAGCTTAAAAATAGAGGGAATGATATAACTATCTTCCCAAATATTCCAATCCTTTTGTAGCCTTAGCTTTGTATGTCTGTCCCTTTATTGTAATCGTACAATCGGCAGAGGCTTCATAATACCACCCATCCAGTTGATGTTCCAACAAAACATTTGCAGTTTTTTCAGATTTTATAGTAACCCGAGGAGTTTGCAGCAAAGTACCGTTTCCCAAAAACAATGTAGTTTCTTTTCCCGCCTTGTTTCCGCATAAAGCATAAACAGCTTTTGCCTTCATATCCCCCATGCCGCAAAGGTGCGACGCGTTGTCTGAGGATAAAATACAATCCTTACGACCATTCCTCTGTTCAACGCAAACTGCGACATGGCTCCCTTTGTCCTTACATTCCACCTCCGGAAAAGTGACAGACTCAATCTGTCCCGGTTCGTTTACCGAAGACGGCTCATAGATTGCCACAAACGGACGGCTCCATGCCTCTCCTGACTGTCTGGCAACAAATGTCAGGGTAGGCTGTTCCTTGATATTGTAGGGCATCCCCGGAGTACGGCTATAACCTTCAGTCATGGGAGACAAAGCGGTAAAGACTTTACGGTCTTTTTCCCCTTTCATCCACAAGTTCATGGAAATATCATCTCCGTCTTTCATGTCGATAGTGAAAGAGGCCTTTACATCCTTAGCCGTCTGCACTGCTTTCTTGTTGTAGATATAAGAATAGGCATACAAATGTGCGCCGGCAAAAGAGAGTTCTTCGGTAGGCTGTAACCCCAAATCGGTACCGTCTGTACCGGTCAGTGAAAGCGTCTGCCCAAGATTGTGATAAAAATAATCATGCATTTTGTCTCCACCCTGCACTTTACGGCTACGGAATATGTCAACATAGTAACCGGTTTCCGGTCCCGTGGTGACGATGCTCGTCAGACGGGTCTGGTCGGCACAACTCTCCGGTTCGCGGAAGTAAACTTCACTATATGTAATCGGATAAAATTCTCCTTTCTTTGATACCGGTGCCGGAAAGCAAGAGTTCACACGGAAAGCATGGTTACTCTTCATTACCGGATAGCTCGATATACCGTCTACACAAACCGTATTATGACTGGGAAACTGGGAATAATATTCCAAGTAATCCAATCCGCTATACAGATACAAGCCGATACCGGCATCGGGACCCAAAACATAGCCTTTGCCATAAAGCTCCATAGAGATTCCGTTGGCGTGCATGTGATTGCCTTCACTGCCATTCAGCGATACCATAAGGCTGTGGCGTGGATGCATCCCGTTGCGCTGCACCAACCATGACACATTCGGAGCATAGAACAACGGTGATACATAATCTTCTATCTTGCCAGCCTTAATATCAGGATTCAGCACCAATGGTTTATCGTCAAAAAAAGAATTGATGGAGACACGGGCATTCCGTTTCCCGTTCGCCTCACCCATATCTGGCTTCAAGCACTTCAACAAAGCCGTGAAATAATCCTCCTGCTCTTTCTTGCCATTGACCTGGGCATTCCCTATCATGCGGATTATTGGAGAAGTATTCAAATAACCGGGATGGGTATCACCAAATCCGCACATCATCCGGTTGGGGAACAGATATTGGGGAGTAGCGGCTACTGCTTTCGGAATAACCGGCAAATCCAGAGTCAAATCATATCCCAAATTACGGTCGAACAGATTGGTGAAGTTGGCATAGTCATTAAGTACAACACCACTGTAACCGGGACACTCCGCCCAAATACCGGTATTTGAGTCATAGCCATAATCCGCCAGTTTCTTCAGGCTCCATTGACGGATACTGGAACGGTTGAGCACATAATCAATGTAGTACTCACGCCCCTTACCGTCGGCATAACATCTATTATCTTCCAAAATCATGCCAATGTCCATGACATAACGCGCCTGCATCAGGTTCCAGTTGTTATGAGGCACTCCGTTTGCTATGATATTGTCTGCCCATTTCTTGAAAGCTCCGGCATAGATTTCCAGTTTATCGGCATAATTGCTATGTAAATAGCCGTAAAGAAAATCATAAAGAGGAACTATATCTTTAAGAATATCTTCGTGGATTACCTCGAAAGAAGTCATGCCCACCAAAGTTTGCTGGTGCCCATGATTCAGGTCAACGGGGACATTCCGATAATAGATGCCCTGCATGTAGGTATCAAAAACTCCGGCTGCCAATTTTGCATATTTCTCATCATCCGTCAGCCAGTAAAGGAAAGCTGCATCACGGGCAATGCCCATAATTTCACGGTTCAGGCTTTCTATGTTACGACCGGTTTTGGAAGGGTGCACACTTTCCATGGGGCGTCCCGGCAAAGAGTTGTTGCAAAACGTAACATTGCCACCGACGTCATCGTAAGGAACGACATCTTCCAACTTCGGACGACTGTGTGTAGCAAAGGTCCCTCGTGTCCCCGTATAGCGTACGGTTGGAACTGGAGCTTTTTCTCCACCGGCATAATCAAAGGTTTCACCTTTTACATATACATCCGTGGCATGCGATTCCCAATACATGGCAAGTCGCGAAAGCAACCATTCCGGCTGTGCTTCTGTCAACCGGACATAAACATCCGTCTTGCTTTTCAGCTTTCCGAACACTTCTTCCGCCCACGGTTCATTACTTATCAACTTCAAAGTAGTCTCTTTTCCACCGGCATCAGTCAGATAACGCGGATGCCCTTGGGGAAGATTCATAGACAGAGTGTTGAGCTGTGCCTGCAATAATACAGAAAAGAAAATTGCCATTAATAAAAGAATCTTTTTCATAGTATCTATCTTTTTTCCTTTTAATACGTACAATCTCCTCTTTACACTCAACCAATAAGTGTGTTTTTTCCAATTAATAAGAATATATCTAAAAAGGAAACAGCAACGGCAACACAAATACCATCACCACTCCCATAATAATCTGCAACGGGAGCCCCACTTTTATATAATCCATGAATGTATATTGTCCTGCCGGC
>OMCQ01000328.1_pt1 | contig 32159 bp, 30 predicted proteins | sample 1673761 | NCBI WGS metagenome assembly OMCQ01 (sample SAMEA103958126, study PRJEB25191) | human gut metagenome | reverse complement strand
GCGCAGGGTGCCCAGGATCCCCGGATGCACCGTGAATTTATCCACGTCCACCTGGGTGAATACCGTGTCCAAATGCATGAACGCCCGGGTGCTGGGGATCTCGAAGGCCAGCACCGTGTCGATCTCGGAGGCTTCGTCGGCAAAAATAGTGGCCGCCAGCTGCTCGATGGCCTCCGGCTGGGTGCGCTGGGAAATGCCCACGCCCAGCACCCGGCGGCTCAGGTTCAGGATATCGCCGCCCTCGATGCAGAAATACTGGTCCGGCGTGTAATACAGGGGCACCTGGCCGGCGTAGTCCGGGTGATGCCGCAGCACGTAATCGCCATACAGCGTCTCCCGGTTGCGGGTGGCCGTAAACATATGGTTCAGGCTGACGCCCCGGCCAATGCAGGCAAAGGGGTCCCGGGTGAAATACAGGTTGGGGATCGGCGGCATCAGGAATCGTACGCCGGTATGTACCAGGCTGGACAGCCGTCCCTGCTCATTGGGGAACACATCCTGATAGGACACGCCCTCCATGGTCTTGAGCACCAGGCACAGCGGGTCCTGAATGTCCAGCAGATACCGCTCCAGATCTGCCCGGTAGCCCATGGCGGTGCTGCCGGCCCGCCGGATGGTCTCGGCCACAAACTGACGCCGCAGGACCTCGTCGCTGGCCAGCACCTGAGCCGTCAGGTCCTCCAGGTATACCACCTCGGCTCCGTTGTCCCGCAGGATCTGGGCAAAGCAGTCGTGCTCGCGCTGTGCGCCATACAGATAAGGGATATCGTCAAACAGCAGCTGCCCCATGGTATTGGGACTCAGATGCTCCAGCTCCCGGCCGGGCCGCTGCAAAAGCACCCGCTTCAGGGGTCCGATCTCGCTTTTCACGCAAATGGGCATGGAATTTCCTCCTCTCCGATTGCACTCTATTTTACCAGATTTCTGCGCCCTTTTCTCACCATCCGGCGGGCCGATTTTTGTATTTTAACCGGTGTTTTCCTTCTGCGCTTTGACACTTTATTGTAATAATACTCATTCCCCGCCGGTCCCCCCTGTAAGTTCATGCGTTTTTTTGATGTGCCGTCCTGGGAAAATGTCATTATTTTGTACAAGATTTTTTTCACGAAATGTCCGATTATCTCTTGGCAAGACAGACCCGCCGTGGTACAATAGCCCCCATAAAGGGGGAATTTCCATGAAGCAGACCATTGCCCTGCAAACGCCTGGCCGCTCCGAGCTGGACCAGAGCAGCCTGTTTTCCTATGACCAGCTTACCGCTGCCCGGCCCACGGCCCCGGTGATCCACCGGGACGCCCGTTTTCTCCTGGTGCGCAGCGGCAGCGGCATCCTGCGGCTCCAGGGCCGGGAGTATCCTCTGGCCCCCGGGACGCTGGCGGCTATCCTGCCCTGGCAGATCAGCGAGATCACCCGGGTGGACGAGCCCGTCACCTACAGCCTCATGGCCTATCACTTTGATACCGTGGCCCGGGCTGCCCATCTGTTCCGGGGCGAGGATGGCCAGCCCATGCCCATGGCCCGGCTGATGGAGACGGTGCCGGTGCTGGAGCTGTCCCCCCGGCAGCGGGCGGAGGCCGGACGCATTGCTGACGGCCTGGCCCGGGAGCTGGGTCTTGCGTCCCTTCAGGAGGAGGGGCAGCTGTTTTCCAGTCTCAATGCCGTGAGTCTGCTGGTGCAGCTGACGGTGCTGTTTGCCCGACAGGCCCTGTCGGCAGACCGTCCCGCCGATGCTCAGGGGCCCGACCACCGGGAGCTGCTGCGGTACATGTACCTGCACTGCGGCCAGAAGCTGACGCTCCAGCAGCTGGCGGATGTGTTCGGGTGCAGCCGGTCCACCGTCAGCGCCCGGATCACCGCCATGACGGGCCTGTCCTTTTTCGACCTGCTCAACGAAATGCGCATCGGCAAGACTGCCGACTATCTGCTGTACACGGACCTGACCCTGAAGGAGCTGGCAGAGATCCTGGGCTATGTGGACGAGTCCCACATCTCCAAGGTGTTCGCCGCCCGGCTGGGCACCCGCATCGGCCAATATCGGGCCACCTATCAGAAGGTGCAGAACATCTGCCAGCTGGAGGAGAGCCGCCTGGGGTGCAGCCTGGTGAACCACATTTACCGCCACTACCGGGAGGACCTCAGCGCCGCCGGAGTGGCCCGGTCCTTCGGCATTTCCGTGCAGCAGCTCAACCGCACCCTGCTGTGCCAGGTGGAGCAGAATTTTGAGGATTTCCTGGCCATGGTCCGGGTGAACCGCGCCTGCCAGCTGCTGACCACCACCCGCATGACGGTGCTGGATATCGCCCTGGAGGTGGGGTATCACAATGCCAAGACCCTGAACAGGAGCTTCCTGAAATACCGCCTTATGACCCCCAGTGCCTACCGGGCGGCGGCACAGCCGGGGGCATAAAGAGCCTGAGAGGCCGGGGCGGGTGTATTATGTGCAAGCTGTATCCGCCGGACAGCCACAGGGGCTGATTTGACATTTCGGATGCCATGTGTTACAATTTGGTTACATTTATCTGTAAAAAAGGAGAAGAACTATGTCTGAAGTGAAAAAGGGCAACGGCCTTGTCTATAAAAATCATCCCCTGCGCCGCATCGACAATCTGATCTACTATGGCAGCATGGCCGATAAGTATATCGTTCTGCTGCAAATTCTGGATACCAAAAAGGAACAGGATATGGACGTGGCCACCCGCGTGTCCGTCCAGCTGCAGCTGACGGACCCGGATCTGAAGTCCCGGGACCGGGTGGTGAAGAAGTCCGAGAAAGACAGCCTCTACGCCGCCATGGACGTGGGCTGCATCTGGCTGGAGCGCGCTCTGGCCGGTAAATAAGCCAAAAATCCACACCTGATAAGGAGTCCTGTCCATGAAGCTCAGCCGCAAGGCCGCCGTTATCATGCTGACGGCGGCGCTGACCCTGTCTCTGTGCGTCATCTCCGTCCTGCCCGCCCGGGGCCGTCCGGGGATGGACGCCATGACCTATAACATCGACACCCTGCCTGCCCGGGACCTGATCCTGACGGCGGGTGGGCCGGTGGACGAGCCCGACTACACGCCTCCGGCCCGGACTGTCTCCGCCGAGGCTTCCGATCAGCAGGAGGCCGCCGAGTCTGCCGAATCTTCTGCGCAGAAGGAGGCTGCCGCCAACCAGGAAACCGCTCCCGCAGCACCGGCTGTACCCGCCTCCTCCACGTCTGTTCTGGCTGTGGGCATTGCGGCGGACAGCGTCCGCCTGCGGTCCGGCTCCAATACCGGCAGCTCTATTCTGACGGAGCTGTCCCAGGGCACAGCCGTGTCTGTTCTGGGCCGGGACGGCGACTGGTACCGGGTGAACTACGACGGTAAGACCGGCTATATGGCCGCCGCCTATGTGACCCTGCGCGCCTCTGCCGGGGACCTGCGGTGCGTGGCCCGGGTCACGTCCGATGGGCTGAACCTGCGGCCCGCTGCCGGTACGTCCGGCGGGGTGCTGGCCTCCGCCTCCCGGGGCGAATATGTGGATGTGTCCGGCTTTGAAAACGGCTGGTTCCGGGTGCAGTACAGCGGGAAAACCGGCTACATGTCCGGAGATTATCTGACACTGGCCGCCGCGCGGCCCGCCGCTTCCGCGCCGTCTCCCACGCCTGCGCCCAGCGTGCCCGCCTCCGGTAACGGGGCCGATATTGCGGCTCTGGCCCGGTCCTTTGTGGGCAAGGCCCCCTATGTATACGGCGGGGCCGGTCCCGGCGGCTTCGACTGCTCGGGCTTTACCATGTACATCTACGGCCGGTTCGGCATCCGTCTGCCCCACGGGGCCACAGATCAGATGCGCTGCGGCGCCGCCGTGGACCGCAGTCAGCTCCAGCCCGGGGACCTGATCTTTTTCCACGACGACAATTATTCCACCAGCCCCGCCTCCCACTGCGGCATTTATGTGGGCAGCGATCAGTTCGTCCACGCCTCCACCTATGGCAGCGGCGGCGTGCTGCTGACGGCGCTGAACGGCAACCCCTACTATTCCGCCCACTACATCGCCGCCCGGCGCATGGGCTGAGCCTGACAAAGCAAATGAAAACTCCGTATCCATTTGGATGCGGAGTTTTCACTATGTGTCTGCTTTTTTGACAGGTGCAGGTCAGAAGTACCAGCGGAATGCGGACAGGAGAATCAACAGGTCAATGCCCATCAGAATACACGGCAGGACAGGGGACGCCGTTTTTTCATCATCCAGCCGGACCACGGACTTGATAAGCCAGGCCAGCAAAAACGGAAAGACCATACAGGTGATGATCATCAATGCGTCGTTCATGGGAGACTCCTTTCTGTCTTATCCAATTGTGTCTGGGTCCTATTTCTGAATTATAGATGAAAATTAGCGACATGTCAATCTTTTTTTGTAATATGTACCATGTGTGTACATTTTAATCTGCAAAACATACAATCTGTGGAGAAAAACAGGACGGGAACACCCCAGCGGATGGCTGCTGACAGGGGAGCAAAGGACGCAGATGCGGCGGCGCTTCTGCGCCAAAGGTTACATTTTGTAACAAGTGATACAAAACGGTTTCAAAACGATTACAGTTTGGACACAATATACAAAAATCTATTGCATAGTTCGGGGATGTATGCTATCATGCAGACAGCTCAAGGAAACACGACCTATAAGGAGGCTTTCTTATGAAAAAGCGGATTTGCGCGCTGCTGCTGTGTCTGGCGGCCCTGTTTTCCCTGGCAGGCTGCGGGACCAAGCCAAAGACCCCGGTGAAGGGGCAGAACGAACCGAACCCGGTGAAGGCGCAGGGCCTGCCGGAGGCGGAACCGGGCTGCGTTCCGCTGCTGCTGATCTACACCTGCGGCGAGCCCGGCAGCCAGGTGTTTCAATACTATTCCGCCACCTGGAACATCCAGCGCAATACCCTGACCCAGGGGCAGCTGTTCTACACCGGCACCAGCTACGGCTTTGTGCCCGACGGCTGGCGGCAGGAGCGAGCCACCTTTGACGGCCAGAGCTTCACCTATATCCGGGAGGGGCAGGAGCGCCGGGAGCCGCTGCCGGAAACCACGGAGGACCGGGGCAGTCTCCAGTGCGCTGCGGCGGACGGCGACACGGCGGTGGTGGTGTATATGAGCTATGCGGGCGATGACGCTCCGCTTACCGTCAGCGTAGGCCGCTATCCCCTGGGACATCCGGAGCAGGCGGTCTGGGTGCAGGCTCAGATCAGCGACAGCGCCGAATGCTACGTCAGCACGATCTTCACCGGCACGACGCTGTATACCGGCGGCCAGGTGTGCCTGGCGGCAGGGGAGAGCATCCTGCTGATGGACCCTGTCTCCGGCGAAGTGCGGCAGCTGGACCTGTCGCCTATGAGCGCCCCGCTTCCGGACGGCGTGTCCCGCACGGAGGACAGCTATCTGGGGGCCAGCGTCATCGGCAGCTATGGCGACGTCCTTCTGGTGGGCAAGGCCCTGTATCAGGAGGGTGTATGGGACCGGTACCATTATGTGATGGCCGCTTATCAGGATGGGAAGCTGATGGCCATGCTGGACCAGAACAGTGCCGACTCTGCCCAGCTGACCCTCTACGGCCCCGACGGAAAGACCGCCGGAAGCTGCCCGCTGATGACGGAGGACTATGTGGCCTCCGGCGGCACGGCTTTGCCGGTGGAGTACATCGGCCAGCTGTTCCCTCTGCAATAAACGCCGCCGCCCGGGCCCATCGGGCCCGGGCGGTATTTCCCGCAAAAAATACAAAATTTCTGCCGGAAAGTCCTTGACGGCCCCTTGCACATGTGGTAAACTTAACCTTACCTGTGAGCATGGGGCTTTCTTTTTGCGCGCTTTTCGCTTCGGCGCTGGAAAAGACGCCCTATCCGGCAGGGAGGCAGAGAGCGGCCTTCGGCCGCCAATCTAATAAGGAGGTGCCGTTAGATGCGCGTGAAGATCACTTTGAGATGCAACGAGTGCAAGCAGAGAAACTACAACACGATGAAAAACAAGAAGAACAGCCCTGACCGTCTTGAAATGAACAAGTATTGCCCCTTCTGCAGAAAGCATACGGTCCATACCGAGACCAAGTAATTGGAAGGAGATAGCACGATGGCAGAGGAAAAAAAGGTCAAGAAGGACCACGGCAAGTGGTTCCGCGAAATGAGAAGCGAACTGAAGAAGGTCGTGTGGCCCGACGCCAAGACCACCGCCAAGAATACCGGAACGGTGCTGCTGTGCTCTGTGGCAGTGGGCGCCTGCATCTGGATCTTTGACGGCGTGGCGATGCTGCTCATTAAGACCCTCATCGGCGCGTTCACCGGCTGAGGAAGTGCAGCATGGCTGATAACGCGAAATGGTATGTGATCCACACCTATTCTGGCTATGAAAACGCCGTGAAGGCGGCCATTGAGAAATCCGTGGTCAACCGCGGCATGTCCGACATGGTCCTCAAGATGGAGATCCCTATGGAGACTGTCACCGAGGTCACTGAGTCCGGCGTCATGAAGGAAGTGGAGCGCAAGGTATTTCCCGGCTACGTCCTGATCAAGATGATCCTGACAGATGACACCTGGCATCTGATCCGCAACATCCGCGGCGTTACCGGCTTCGTGGGCGAGGCCAACAAGGCCATCCCCCTGACCGAGGACGAGGTCGCCGCCCTGGGCGTGGAAAAGCACGAGATCGTGGTGCTGTACAACGTGGGCGACACCGTGAAGATCTCGGACGGCCCCCTGGCCAGCTTCACCGGTACCGTGGAGGAGATCGACCCCGAGAAGAACAAGGTCCGGGTGGTGGTCTCCATGTTCGGCAGAGAAACTCCCATCGAGCTGGAGCTCGATCAGGTGGAGGTCCTGCACTGAGGCGCAGCAGTATCTGCGCGGCAGGCCGGAGCATCCCCTCCGGCGCAAGTGGGAGAGACGGGCCCCGTCTCGCCAAAAGCGGTTTCCGGCATTGGCCGGCCGCTACCACATTTTTATGAAGGAGGTGCCTATTCATGGCACAGAAAGTTGTTGGTTATGTAAAGCTGCAGATCCCTGCAGGCAAAGCAACCCCCGCACCCCCCGTTGGCCCCGCTCTGGGCCAGCACGGCGTGAACATCGCCGCTTTCACCAAGGAATTCAACGAGCGCACCAAGAATGACATGGGCCTGATTATCCCCGTGGTCATCACCGTGTATTCCGACCGTTCCTTCAGCTTCATCACCAAGACGCCTCCCGCGGCTGTGCTGATCAAGAAGGAGTGCAACATCGAGTCCGGCTCCGGTGTGCCCAACAAGACCAAGGTGGCCACCATCTCCAAGGCCTCCGTCCAGAAGATCGCCGAGCTGAAGATGCGCGATCTGAACGCTGCTTCCCTGGAAGCCGCCATGAGCATGATCGCCGGTACCGCCCGCTCCATGGGCGTCGTCGTGGGCGAATAAGGAGGGTGTAAGAGATGTTTAGAGGTAAGAAGTATAAAGACAGCGCCAAGCAGATCGACCGCGGGACCCTGTATGATCCCAAGGAGGGTCTGGAACTGGTTTGCAAAACCGCATCCGCCAAGTTCGACGAAACCGTCGAGCTGCACGTGAAGCTGGGTGTCGACTCCCGCCACGCTGACCAGCAGGTCCGCGGCGCCATCGTGCTGCCCCACGGCACCGGCAAGACCGTCCGGGTCCTGGTGTTCGCCAAGGGCGACAAGGCCGACGCTGCCCGTGAGGCCGGCGCCGACTTCGTTGGCGATATGGATATGGTGGAGAAGATCCAGAAGGAAAACTGGTTCGGCTTCGACGTGGTCGTCGCTTCCCCCGACATGATGGGCGTTGTGGGCCGTCTGGGTAAGCTGCTGGGCCCCAAGGGCCTGATGCCCTCCCCCAAGGCCGGCACCGTTACTCCCGACGTGGCCAAGGCCGTGAAGGAAGTGAAGGCCGGTAAGGTGGAGTATCGTCTGGACAAGACCAACATCATCCACTGCCCCATCGGCAAGGTTTCCTTCGGCGCGGACAAGCTGTATGAGAACTATACCGCTCTGCTGGGCGCCATCATCAAGGCCAAGCCCGCCGCTGCCAAGGGCCAGTATATCAAGTCCTGCGTGGCCGCGTCCACCATGGGCCCCGGCGTCAAGATGAACGCCAACAAGCAGCTGTAACACAGCAAGCATTTTTCCTGATATCATGCGATTCCGTGGTTGACAAACTGCGGAACCCCTGATATAATACCAGATGCGTTCCAAAGACAGCAGGTGGCGCAAGCCGTAAGTCCTGCCGAGGATGGCAAATCGTTTTTGATTGCTTACACCGTCCTTGTGTCCTTGGATACAGGGACGGTTTTCTTTTTGAACGCACCGACAAATTTTCCGGAGGTGAAATCAAAGAATGCCCAACGCAAAAGTTCTGTCTGAAAAGCAGGCCATCGTGGCGGCGCTGACCGAGAAGCTGCAGAATGCAGCCGCCGGCCTCATCGTTGACTACAAGGGCATCACCGTGGCGGAGGACACTGCTCTGCGCGCGGACTGCCGCGAGAACAACGTGGATTACGCTGTTGTGAAGAACACCCTGCTGCGCTTTGCATTCAACAACGTGGGCCTCAACGAGCTGGATGATCAGCTCAACGGCACCACGTCCCTGGCCGTGTGCATGGACGATCCCGTCGCCCCTGCCCGCGTCATCGCTGACTATGCAAAGAAGCTCAATGGCAAGTTCGAGATCAAGGGCGGCTTCATGGAAGGCAAGGTCGTCTCCCTGGAGACCGTGAATGCTCTGGCTTCCATTCCCGCTCTGCCCGTGCTGCAGGCCCAGGTTCTGGGTACCATGCTGGCTCCCATCTCTGCTCTGGCCTGCGTGCTGAAGCAGATCGCCGAGAAGGACGGCGCTCCCGCCGAGGAAGCCGCCGCCGAGTAAACCCGGCGAACCCCCGGGGCGCACGGCGTCCCACTCAAATCAAACAAATATCTTACAATTAGGAGGCTTATCAAAATGTCCGAGAAGATTACTGCTATGATCGAGGAAATCAAGGGCCTGACCGTTCTGGAGCTGTCCGAGCTGGTCCACGCTCTGGAGGAAGAGTTCGGCGTGTCCGCCGCCGCCATGGCTGCTCCCGCTGCCGGCGCTGCTGCTCCCGCTGCCGAGGAAAAGACCGAGTTCGACGTGGTCCTGACCGGCTTCGATGCCGCTCAGAAGATCAAGGTCATCAAGGTCGTCCGCGAGGTTATGGGCCTGGGCCTGGCCGAGGCCAAGGCTGCCGTCGAGGGCGCCCCCACCACCATGAAGGAAGCCCTGTCCAAGGAGGACGCCGAGGCTCTGAAGAAGCAGGTCGAGGAAGTCGGCGGCAAGGTCGAGCTGAAGTAAGCTTTATCCAACGGAATAAAAAATGCTGCAAGCTACGGCTTGCAGCATTTTTGCGCTATTTTGGGGATTCTGGCGGAAGAAAAGCCATGAAATTTTTCGGCTTGTGAAACCTGGCGGCATCTGGTATAATAGCCGCGTATAACTTTCAATTCCCTGCATAAGAGAAACAGAGGTGACGTCTTATCAAGACACAGAAAAAGCCGGGACTTTTCCGGCATCTGGGCCCTGTATTGGGGCACTATAAGGGATGGACGGCGGCGGCGCTGATTTTCGGCGTATCCGAAGTGGTGCTGGAGCTGCTGATGCCGATGCTGATGTCCGCCATTGTGGACGGCGGCCTGTACCGGGAGGATACCTTCATGCTTCAGGGGTCGCCAACCGCAGCCGCTTTGTGCTGACGGTGGGGGCCATCATGGTGGGGGTAGCCTGCCTGTCCATGGCCATGGGCGTGCTGGCGGCGCGGTGCTCTGCCATCGCCACCCAGGGCTTTGCCCGGAACATGCGCGGCACCCTGCTGGGGAAGATTGAGAGCTTTTCCTTTGCCAACATCGACCACATCTCCACCCCCCAGCTGATCACCCGGGCCACCACGGACATCAACACCCTGCGGGACACCATGCGTCAGTCCCTGGTGACCCTGTACCGGGCGCCGGTAATGGTGATCCTGGCCACGGTGATGAGCTTTATCGTGTCGCCGCGGCTGGCTCCGCTGCTGCTGGCGTGTATCCCGCTGCTGGCGGTGGTGATGACCATCCTGCTGAAGGTGGGCCAGCCCCGGTTCAAACGGATGCTGAAGATGATGGACGGCATGAACCAGGCCGTCCGGGAAAATCTGGTGGCCAGCCGGGTGGTGAAGGCCTACGTTCGGGGCGGGTATGAGTCCAAACGGTTTGACAAGACCACCGATGACCTGCGCCAGGCCCAGCTGGGCGCAGGGAGACTGTTTACCCTGTCCGGCCCCATTACCATGGGCATTATGTGGATGTGCAGCGTGCTGATCCTGTTTTTCGGCGGCCGGGAGATCATTTTCCGGACCACCGGCCTGCTGACCGGCCAGCTGGTGAGCCTGGTGAACTACGCCGGTATGGCGGTGAACTCCCTGTCCATGATCAGCTGGCTGGTGATGTCCCTGTCCCGGGCCCAGGCGTCCCTGGTCCGGATCAACGAGGTGCTGGACGAGGAGATCGACATCACCGACGGGCCCTCCGGCGCCGCAGTGGAAAGCGGCAGCGTGGACTTTGAGGACGTGTGCTTCAGCTATACCCGAAACCCTGACAAGCTGGCCCTGCGCCATGTGACCCTGCACATTGACTCCGGAGAGACCATCGGTGTTATCGGCGGCACCGGCGAGGGAAAATCCACCCTGGTAAGCCTGATTCCCCGGTTTTACGACCCCCTGTCCGGCACGGTGAAGGTGGACGGACGGGATGTGCGGGAGTATACCCTGGAGAATCTGCGCAGCGGCGTGTCCATGGTATTGCAGAACGGGTCCCTGTTTTCCGGTACCATTGCCGACAACCTGCGCTGGGCGGACCCCAACGCCACCCTGGCCCAGATGCAGGCGGCCTGCGCCATTGCCCGGGCCGACGAGTACATCGACCGGTTCCCCGACGGGACGACACCACCTCCGCCGTGGATATGGCCACCGACGAGCATATCCGCCGCTGTCTGCGGACGGCGCTTCCCGGGGCCACCAAAATCATCATTGCCCAGCGCATCAACTCCATCATGTCCTGCGACCGGATCGTGGTGCTGGACCAGGGGCGGCTGGCGGATATGGGTACCCATCAGGAGCTGCTGTCCCGCAGCCCCATTTACCGCGACGTGTATGAAAGCCAGATGAGAGAGGGGGCCGTGGACGATGCCGCGTGTTGACCTGCAGAAATACAATAAGAAGGTAGAGAACCCCGTTGCCATCCTGTGGCGGCTGGTGTGCTACTTCAAGCACTGCCGCCTGCTGCTGACGGCGGCGATGCTGTCGATCCTGGCCTATGTGGCGGCCACCATCGGGGCTGCCTACTGCATGAAGCCCCTGACAAACCTGCTGGAGGTCAGCGGTGCGGCTCCCAACGAGACGTATGCCAAGTACATCAGTCTGATCCTGGGCCTGGCGGGCCTGTATCTGCTGTCGGCCCTGACCAACTATCTGCTGAACCGGCTGATGCTGGAGTGCAGCGCCATCATCATGAAGCAGCTGCGCACGGAGCTGTTCGACACCATGCAGTGCCAGCCGGTGCGGTTCTTTGACGAGAACAAGACCGGCGCACTGATGAGCTACTATACCAGCGACATCGAGGCCACCAACGAGCTTTTGCAGCACAGCATCACCCAGCTGGCCATCTCCATCACCTCTCTGCTGGGGACCATCGGCATGATGCTGGCTCTGTCCATGCGGCTGTTTGCCATCATGGTGGTGCTGGGGGCCATTGTGGTGCTGGTGGTGCGGGTCACCACCAGGATCAGCAAGCGCACCTATGCCAGCCAGCAGCGTCTGACCGCCGCCGTCAGCGGCTATATGGAGGAGATGATCACCGGCCAGCGGGATGTGAAGGTGTTCAACCACGAAAAGGAGGTCATGGAGCAGTTCGACGTCATCAACCAGGATCTGTGTAAGGCGTCCACTACCGCCACCACCGTCACCTCTATGGTGGGGCCTATCCTCAACAACCTGTCCCACATTTTCTACGCCATCACCTGCGCGGTGGGCGTGCTGTGGCTGACGGGGGAGGGGGCCGGCGGCATCCTCATCGGCTTTTTGCAGTATGTCCGCACCTTTGCCGACCGGGTGAGCCAGATCTCTGAGCAGTTCAACGCCCTGATGATGGCCCTGGCCGGAGCGGAGCGGATTTTCGCCATTCTGGACCTGCCGCCGGAGGAGGATCAGGGTCAGGTGACCCTGGAGCAGAACGGCGATGACTACAGCTGGCGTCTGCCGGACGGCGCCCTGGTGCCCCTGCGGGGGGACGTGCGGTTTGTCCATGTGGACTTCTCCTATGTGCCGGATAAGCCGGTGCTGCGCGACCTGTCCCTGTATGCCAAGCCCGGCCAGAAGATCGCCTTTGTGGGCTCCACCGGCGCCGGAAAAACCACCATCACCAACCTCATCAACCGCTTCTATGATATCGAGTCCGGCTCTATCACCTACGATGGCATCGACGTGCGCCGCATCCGCAAGGACGACCTGCGCCGCTCCCTGGGTATGGTGCTGCAGGACACCCACCTGTTCACCGGCACCGTCATGGAGAACATCCGCTACGGGCGTCTGGAGGCCACCGACGACGAGTGCATTCGCGCCGCCAAGATCGCCAACGCCCACTATTTCATCTCTCACCTGCCCCAGGGGTATGACACGGTCCTGTATTCCGACGGTGCCAACCTCAGCCAGGGCCAGCGCCAGCTGGTGGCCATTGCCCGGGCGGCGGTGTCCCGGGCTCCGGTGCTGATTCTGGACGAGGCCACCTCCTCTGTGGACACCCGCACGGAAAAGCTCATCGGCCAGGGGCTGGACGCCCTGATGGCCGGGCGCACGGTGTTCGTCATCGCCCACCGGCTGTCCACCGTCCGCAACGCCAATGCCATCATGGTGCTGGAGCAGGGCCGCATCATCGAGCGGGGCGACCACCGGGAGCTGCTGGAGCAGAAGGGAAAGTACTATCAGCTCTGCCACAACATGATCGAATTGACCTAACCGTTCGCCGAAAACCACACATATTTGTATCTTTCAGGCGTAAATTTCCGACAAATGTTAGCGGATAAAAACCGCAGAAATTCAACTGCAAGAGAATAAAAATACAAAGAATGTGAATATCTGTCATTTTTTTTGGAATATTCACAGAAAGTTCAATCTTGGTGTTGAAAAATCCATAGTTTCATGATAGAATTAGGAAAACATTTTAATCCCGAGCGGCGATGAGAAAATTGCACAAAAAGCGTCCGTCTTGGGAGAACAGACTGGTGCGGTGTAGACAGTGAGCCAAGGACACACACCGCCGCACCGCAAGGAATGGTCATGGCAGAAAAAAACAAAAAGCGCGGCGGACGCCGCGCCCATCTCAATGATTTCCACGTCAATCTTGCCGGTGATTATGTATATACCGGCGCCCACTACACCTATGTGGACCAGGGCCGCAGCCGCGACCGGGTCCAGCGGGAGCTGTGGGGACTGAGCATCGCCATTCTGCTGGCCGTTGTGGCCGGGGGATGCAGCGACGCGCCCGCCATGCTGAACTGCTGGTACGTGATCCTGCCCTATATCTGCGAGGCCGCCGCGGCGGTCAGCGTGATATGGGCGGTGGCCCGGCTGCGCAAGGCGGAGGACCCCATCCGGGAGTATGTTTACAAGAAGAGCGTGCAGCCGCTGCCCCACCGGGCTATGCTGTGCATGATCTTCGCGGGGCTGGGCTTCGTGACCATGGTGCTGTACCTGGTGATGAACGACTCCGGCGGCCGCGTGGCCTCCGTGATCACCTATCTGGCGCTGAAGGCGCTGGTGGCCGGGGGAGCGTGGCTCCTGTGGCGGTATATGCTGACCCTGAAATGGGAAAAGCTCCCCGCCCGCGACCTGGATGAACCCCAGGCGTGACCCAATTTCCTTTGTGAACTCCGGGCGAAAGCCCGCGTTCAAAAATATTTAAGGAGGATTCCAATGAAGAAAGCTACCCGTATTTTGGCTCTGGTACTTTGCGCTGTCATGTGCCTGGGCCTGTTCGTTGGCTGCGGCAACAAAGGCAAGCAGAACAGCGACACCCCGTTGGTCGTGGGTTATTCCCCGTTCAACAGCAAATTCTCTCCCTTCTTCTCCGAGACCGCTTATGACCAGGACGTCTGGACGATGACCGCTATCGGCCTGCTGAACAGCGACCGTCAGGGCTCCATCATCATGAACGGCATCAAGGGCGAGACCAAGTCCTACAACGGCACCGACTACACCTACTATGGTCCCGCTGACTGCGAGATCAAGGAGAACGCCGACGGCACCGTGGACTACAACTTCAAGATGCGTGAGGACCTGAAGTTCTCCGACGGCGAGCCCATCACCATCGACGACGTCATCTTCTCCATGTACGTCCTGTGCGATCCTTCCTACGACGGCAACAGCACCCTGTTTGCTGTTCCCATCCAGGGCATGGACGCCTACCGTTCCGGCATGGACACCCTGTTCAATCTGATCTATGCCGCCGGCCGCGACAACACCAACTTCAGTGACGATCCCACCAAGGGCTGGACCAAGGAGCAGCAGGATGCTTACTGGGCTGATGTGGACCAGGCTGCCGACAAGTTCGTTCAGGAGATCATGGACTCCTGCATCGCTCAGGGCGCCAATGCCGAGGGCGATTCTGTGGCCGCCTGCCTGAAGAACTGGGGCTTCGAGCTGCCCGAGGACGCCACCAAGGCTGACGCCTTCGCCGCCATCGTTGCCAAGTACAGCAACATCACCGAGGCTGTCGGTACCGAGTCTGCCGGCACTGCGTTCGCCGACCTGATGAACGACTACGCCGCCTATACCAACGCTGTCCAGACCGGCGAGTCCGCTGCCAACATCTCCGGCATCAAGAAGACCGGCGATTACAGCATGACCGTCACCCTGACCCAGGTGGATGCTACCGCCATCTATCAGCTGGGTGTGACCATCGCCCCCATGCACTACTATGGCGAGAAGGACAAGTATAACTACGACAACAATCAGTTCGGCTTCACCAAGGGCGATCTGAGCCATGTCCGCGAAAAGACCACCACCCCCATGGGCGCCGGCCCCTACAAGTTCATCAAGTTCGAGAACGGCACCGTGAACTTCGAGGCCAATGACTCCTACTATCTGGGTGCTCCCAAGACCAAGTATGTCAACTTCCTGCAGACTCAGGAAGACGATAAGCTGAACGGCGTCATCACCGGCACCGTGGATATCTCCGATCCTTCCTTCAGCGCCAACACCGTGGACGCCATCAAGAAGGCCAACGCCAACGATGACGTCAACGGCCCCAAGATCACCACCGATACCGTGGATAACCTGGGTTACGGCTACATCGGCATGAGCGCCAACACCATGAACGTCAACAACGAGCCCGGCTCCGACGCTTCCAAGGCCTATCGTAAGGCTTTCGCCACCGTCCTGGCTGTGTATCGTGACGTTGCCATCGACTCCTACTATGGCGAGCGTGCTTCCGTCATCAACTACCCCATCTCCAACACCTCCTGGGCTGCTCCTCAGGCTTCCGACCCCGGCTACAAGGTCGCTTTCTCTGTGGACGCTGACGGCAAGGACATCTACACCTCCGACATGACCGCCGATCAGAAGTACGAGGCTGCTCTGCAGGCCGCCCTGGGCTTCTTTGAGAAGGCCGGCTGCAAGGTGGAGAACGGCAAGGTCGTTAGCAACCCCGCTGGCAGTAAGGACACCGATGCTTACGCCATCGAGCGTGAGGCCCTGATCCCCGCCGACGGCAAGGGCGATCACCCCTCCTTCATGATCCTGACCGAGGCCTCCAAGGCTCTGGAGAAGATCGGCGTGCACCTGATCGTCACCGACCTGTCCGACAGCACGCAGCTGTGGGATACCATCGAGGCCGATCAGGCTGACATGTTTGCTGCTGCCTGGAGCGCTACCGTTGACCCCGACATGTACCAGATTTACTTCTCCGGCATGGACGGCAAGGCTGCCGGCGGCTCCAACTACATGTACGACATCAATGATGCCGAGCTGAACAAGCTGATCCTGGATGCCCGCGCTTCTCTGGACCAGAGCTATCGTAAGACCATGTACAAGGCTTGCCTGGACATCATCGTTGACTGGGCCGTTGAGGTTCCTGTCTATCAGCGCCAGAACGCCGTCATCTTCTCCACCGAGCGGGTGAACATGGAGACGGTCACTCCCGATATCACCACCTTCTATGGCTGGCTGAGCGAGATCCAGAACGTCGAGCTGAACTGACAAGCTTGGACCCAAGACCTGTGCACATAGGTTAAGTCACAAGGTGCTCCCCGGCGGCCTCGGCCGCCGGGGGGTACCCCGACTGCATGTCAAGGAGCGCCCCTGGCGGGGCCGGGGGTGCTGCTTGATGTGCAGTGGGTAGTTTATAGGGAGGGGCGGAACAGACGTGTTCCGCCAATCTGCATCACTGTATCATCAGATCGGAGGGTTATCAGTGCGCAAATACATCATCAAAAGAATTCTAATCTCAATCGTCATCCTATTCTTCGTCGCATTCGTTATCTACGCGCTGATGCGGTGTCTCCCCACGTCCTACGTGGAGGCGATGGCGCGTCAGAAGTCCATGCAGCCCGGTTCCAAGTCCTTTGAGGAGTGGATGGCTCAGCTCACCCGCATGTACAATCTGGACGTGGGCATTGTTCCCGGCTTCTTCAAGTGGCTGGGCCAGATGCTGACCTTCCAGTTCGGCGACAGCTGGCTGTGGACCAAGCCTGTTACGGAAGTATTCAACGACAGTGTGTGGATCTCCTTCTTCATGGGCCTCATCGCCTTCGTCCTGGAGATCATCATCGCGATTCCCCTGGGCGTGATTGCTGCCACCAAGCAGTACAGCAAGACGGACTATGTCATCTCTGTGCTGGCGCTGGCCGGTATCTCTCTGCCCACCTTCTTCTTTGCTTCCCTGCTGAAGCTGGTGTTCTCTGTGAAGCTGGGCTGGTTTGACCTGTACGGTCTGACGGGCCGCAGTCACCAGCAGCTGTCCGCCTTCGGGAAGCTCATGGACATGGGACATCATCTGGTTCTGCCCATCGTCACGCTGGTGGTCATCAGCGTCGGCTCCCTCATGCGTTACACCCGCACCAACATGCTGGAGGTGCTGAACGCTGACTTTATCCGCACGGCCCGGGCCAAGGGTCTGTCCGAGCGCAAGGTCATCTATCACCATGCGTTCCGCAACACCCTGATCCCCCTGGTTACCATCATCGGCGGTTCTCTGCCCGGCCTGTTTTCCGGCGCACTGATCACCGAGACGCTGTATTCCATCCCCGGCATCGGCTATATTTCCTACCAGTCCATGGTGGGCGGCGACATTCCGTTCTCCATGTTCTATCTGGTGTTCATGGCCGTGCTGACCCTGTTGGGCAACCTGATTTCTGATATTCTGTACGCCGTGGTCGACCCGCGGGTACGCATCGCTTAAGAAGGGAGGAGGAAAGAAAATGGCAGATCGCAAAGATAACATCAATGAGCAGCAGGCTGAGCAGCAGGCTGAGCAGAAGCTCCGCGAGGAGATTCGCGAGGAAATGAAGAATGCCGACCAGACGCCTGCGGAGGAGCATTATTCTCTGAACGACGACCGCCGCGTTAAGGTTCTTTCTCCCGGTATGCTGGTGGCCAAGCGCTTTATCCGCAACCGTATGGCTGTTACCGGCCTGGTCATCCTGATTTTCATGTTCATCTTTTCCTTTATCGGCGGCTTGGTTTCCCCCTATGGGCAGGATCAGTTCTTCTATACCGACAAAACCATCCGCAAGAGCTTCGGTGAGGCCAAGGAAAACACCGAGTTCCGCTACGGCAGCAACAGCGATGAGCTGTTTGGGCTCACCGCACAGGCCAAGGCCATGCTGGCCATCCAGCAGGGCAAGGATACCTTCAATTTCTCCAATCATAACTACACCATGAACAAGGTCAGCGATGAAATGTTCACCATTTCCTGCGACGGCGTTATGGTGGGTTATGCCGCCAAGGACATGGTCAACGCGGATGCCGCGGACCAGAAGCTGTCCTTCGAGTTCAACTATCAGGCCCTGACCGCCTATGCCACCGGTGCTAAGGAATTCACCGCCGACGGCGTGACCTATGCCCTGGCTGAGGACGGCGGCGTCACCCTGGACGGGGCGGACTATGCCTATATCAGCCGCTATCTGGTTCAGGCCATCTCCCCCGACGTGTTCCTGAGCCGCGATTTCAAGGACAAGCTGCTGGCCACCATTGCCACGGCTCAGGACGGCAAGGCTACCTTTACTTACACCGACGAGTCCCTGATCATGAATGAGCCCGAGCAGACCGAGGACGGCGAAAACGCCGACGGTCAGACCTCCGGCATCAATACGGAGGACCCCAATGCTCCCAAGCAGGACGATACGTCCAACACCGCCACTGCGGAGTATGATCTGGAGTTCAAGGCCGCTACCAACAGCTGGCAGATCCTGCAGGAGAAGTCCAGCCGTCAGTACGACCAGTACTCCTTCCCCAATATGAAGCATTGGCTGGGCACCGATATGTACGGTATGGATATGCTGACCCGCCTGATGTACGGCGGCCGCGTGTCCCTGCTGATCGGCTTCATCGTTATCATCATTGAGACCGTCATCGGCGTGATCTTCGGCGGTATCTCCGGCTACTTCGGCGGCTGGGTGGATAACCTGATCATGCGTATCGTCGATATCTTTTACTGCATCCCCTCCATGCCCGTTATCATCATTCTGGGTGCGGCCATGGATGCCTCCCGTGTGGACCCCACGGTCCGAATGATCTACCTGATGCTGATTCTGGGCTTCCTGGGCTGGGCCGGTATTGCCCGTCTGGTCCGCGGCCAGATCCTGTCTCTGCGTGAGCAGGAGTACATGGCTGCCGCCGAGGCCTGCGGCCTCAGCGTGTCCCGCCGGATCTTCAAGCACCTGATCCCCAATGTCGTTCCCCAGCTGATCGTCACCTGCACCATGGGCCTGGGCAGCGTCATCATCACCGAGGCGACCCTGTCCTTCCTGGGCCTGGGCGTTAAGTTCCCCTTCGCTTCCTGGGGCAACATCATCAGCGACGTCAACAACACCCACGTTCTGACCACCTATTGGTTCATCTGGATCCCCGCCGGCGTGCTGCTGCTGCTGACGGTTCTGGCGTTCAACCTGGTTGGCGACGGACTGCGGGATGCCTTTGACCCGAAGATGAAGCGCTGAGGAAGGAGGAGATCATATGGCTAAGAAAAACGAAAACGGCTATCTGTCCGCGAAGGAATCCCGCCGGATTTCCCGGGAGAACCGCAAAATCACGGATCAGTTTGAAAAGCTGCACAAGCGCAAGAACGTGCCCGAGGAGGAATTCCTCACCAAGATGCACGACGAGAACAACTCCCTGGAGATCGAGAATCTGCACACCTACTTCTTCTCTGACGTGGGTACCGTCCGCGCGGTAGACGGCGTCTCCTTTGATGTGCCCATCGGCAAGACCGTGGGCGTGGTGGGTGAGTCCGGCTGCGGCAAGTCCGTTACCAGCCTGTCCATCATGCAGCTGCTTCAGCGGCCCCAGGGCCAGATCGTGGAGGGCGAGATTCGCCTGAATCTGGGCAACGGCAAGGCTTATGACATCACCAAGACTCCTATTGAGCAGATGCAGAAGCTCCGCGGCAACTACATGTCCATGATTTTCCAGGAGCCCATGACCAGCCTGAACCCGGTGTTCCGCATCGGCGCCCAGCTGGATGAGGTCATTGCCCTGCACGACGGTGAAGGCAAGACCGCCGAGGACATCAAGGCCCGCTCCATCCATCTGCTGGAGATGGCCGGTATCGCCAACAGCGAGGGCGTCTACAAGATGTTCCCTCATGAGCTGTCCGGCGGTATGCGCCAGCGTGTCATGATTGCTATGGCTCTGTCCTGCAATCCCCGCCTGATTATCGCCGATGAGCCCACCACGGCTCTGGACGTGACCATCCAGGCCCAGATTCTAGACCTGCTTCGCAACCTGAAGGATAAGATCAATTCCTCCATCATGCTGATCACCCACGACCTGGGTGTTATCGCCGAGATGGCCGACTACGTGGTGGTCATGTACGCCGGCCGCGTGGTGGAGAAGGGCACCGCCCAGGAGATTTTCGCCAATCCCGCGCACCCCTACACCATCGGCCTGATGGCTTCCAAGCCCATGGTCGGTAAGAAGGTGGATAAGCTGTATTCCATCCCCGGCAAGGTCCCCAACCCCATCAACATGCCCAACTACTGCTATTTCAAGGATCGCTGCGAAATGTGCGTGGACGGCTGCCAGGGTGAGTATCCCCACATGATCCAGCTGTCCCCCACGCATATGGTCAGCTGCTATCGTTACTACGGAAAGGAGGACGCTCAGAATGGCTGATGTCAAAAAGACCGCTGAGGAGAAGATCCAGTACGATCCTCAGTACATCCTCCAGGTCAAGGACCTGAAGAAGTACTTTCCCATCAAGGGCGGCATGCTCAACAAGACCGTTGGCTATGTGAAGGCCGTGGACGGCGTCACCTTTAACCTCAAGCGCGGTACCACCATGGGTCTGGTGGGCGAGTCCGGCTGCGGCAAGACCACCACCGGCCGTACCATCCTTCGTCTGTCCGGCGAAAAGACCGGCGGCCAGGTGCTGTTCAACGGTCAGGAGGTCTATGACCTCAGTGCCAAGGAAATGCGCGATATGCGCACCAAGATGCAGATCATCTTCCAGGACCCCTTCTCCTCTCTGCAGCCCCGTATGCCCGTGGGCGAGATCATCGGTGAGGCCGTCCGCGAGCACGGTCTGGTGCCCAAGGAAGAATTTGACGACTATATCGATAAGGTCATGGACGACTGCGGCCTGCAGTCCTTCCACAAGGATCGCTATCCCCATGAGTTCTCCGGCGGCCAGCGTCAGCGCATCTGTATCGCCCGGGCCCTGGCTCTGAAGCCTGAGTTCATCGTCTGCGATGAGCCCGTGTCCGCCCTGGACGTGTCCATCCAGGCGCAGATCATCAATCTGCTGAAGGAGCTGCAGGAGCAGTATAAGTTCACCTATCTGTTCATCTCCCACGATCTGTCCGTGGTGGAGCATATCTCCGACACCGTGGGCGTTATGTATCTGGGCAACCTGGTGGAATACGGCGCTACCGAGGACATCTTCAAGAATCCTCTGCACCCCTACACCAAGGCTCTGTTCTCCGCCATCCCCGTGCCGGACCCCACGGCCAAGATGAACCGCATCGTGCTGGAGGGCTCCATTCCTTCCCCGGCCAATCCTCCCGCAGGCTGCAAGTTCCACACCCGCTGCGCCCAGTGCATGGAGCAGTGCAAGACCGAGGTGCCGGAGCAGCGCGAGATCGAGCCCGGCCACTTTGTGGTCTGCCACCTGTACGACCAGAAATAATGGCCGAGAAGGAAAAACACTGGGAGGACGACGACGGCCGCACCATCGCGGATATGTCGCAGGTGAAGCGTCCGTCGCTGTTCGGCAATCTGCCTGGCAGCGTCTATAAACGGGAGGAGAAGCCGGAGGAGCAGGAGCCCAGGAAGGCAGCTCCCTGGGTGGACGACTCCCTGAGCAAGCAGGACCGTCATGCGTTCTTCTTAGGCACCATGAAGGCGTCGCTGCTGATCGGCGCGGCCTACCTGGTGGGATTCGGCGTCTTTATTCTGATCCTGACGCTTCTGTTCCGCTGAGGACAGGAACCAAAATGCCTGAAAGGGCGTCCTCCCTTTGGAGGACGCCCTTTTTTGCGCTGCTACAATAGAAAATGGGAGGACCATCATGATTTCATCCATGCTGCAATACATCCAGAAAAGCCCCGACTGCTTCCACGCGGTGGAAAATCTCCGCCAGCGGCTGATGGGGGAGGGGTATACCCAGCTGACGGCAGGGGAGTGGAGCCTGACCCCCGGCGGCAAGTATTTTATCACCAAGAACGGCTCGTCGCTGCTGGCATTCCGGGTGCCCCAGGGTGCCCCAACCGGGTTTGTGCTGACGGCCAGTCACTCGGATTCTCCCTGCTTCCGGCTGCGGGACCATGCAGAACTGGCCGGTGAGTTTGTGCGCCTTTCCGCCGAGCGCTACGGCGGCATGATCAACGACTGCTGGCTGGACCGCCCCCTCAGCGCTGCCGGACGGGTGCTGGTGCGCCGGGACAACGGTCTGGAGACACGTCTGGTGGATCTGAAAAAGGACATGGCACTGATCCCTCGTGTGGCCATCCATCTGAACCGGGACGGCAATAATGGCACCAAGTACAATCCCGCTCAGGACCTGGTGGCGCTGTATGCCGGCGGAGAGCAGAAGGGCTGCTTTGACCGGGAGGTCGCCGCTGCCGCCGGATGCCAGCCGGAGGATATCGTGGCCCGGGATCTGTTCCTGTACAACAACCAGCCGGGCACCGTGTGGGGGCCTGCGGGAGAATTCCTGTCCGCACCCCGGCTGGACGACCTGGCCTGTGTATTTGCCTGCACCCAGGGCTTCCTGGCTGCCCGGGAGACCACCGCCATCCCGGTGCTGTGCGTATTTGACAACGAGGAGATCGGCTCCGAGACCAAGCAGGGCGCGGCTTCTGCCTTCCTGCCGGAAACCCTTCAGGCCATCGTGGACGCTCTGGGACTTACGGACGGCGACTATCGGCGGCTGGTGGCCAACAGCTTCCTGCTGTCCTGTGACAACGGTCATGCCCGTCACCCCAACCATCCGGAGCTGGCGGACGCCAACGAGGCCCCGGTGCTCAACGGCGGCGTGGTGGTGAAGCACTCGCCCCGGTATGCCACCGACGCGGTGTCTGCCGCCGCGTTCCAGGAGCTTTGCCGCCGGGCCCAGGTACCCACCCAGCATTATGCCAACCGGCCTGACCAGGCCGGCGGCGCGACACTGGGCAACATCGCCAACACCAAGCTGCCGGTGAACACCGTGGACATCGGCATGGCGCAGCTGGCTATGCACTCCTGCTTCGAGACCATGGGCAGCCGCGACGTGGCCCACTTTGTCCGCGCCGTCACCGCCTGCTACGAGGCTGTGCTGACCTTCACCGACACGGCAGTGGAGATCGGCTGAGACAGGGAAATAAACTCCGCCCCTTGACCTGTGGTCAGGGGGCGGAGTTTACATGCATAAAATCAGGTCCGCAGCTTGAAGGTCCTGGGGGCCAGGTGATAGGCCAGCAGCAGAGCCGCGGCCACATACACGGCGGCAAAGAGGACCACACCCACGCCGAAGGCGGTGGAGCCGCGGACATTGGCGGAGATCAGGTAGCACACAACGTAGGTCAGACCGGTGATGATCCGATAGGCATAGCTGGTGTTCTCCAAGCCCGCGGTATAGGGCTGGAGCAGGTAGTACAGCACCAGATAGTGTACCGAGAAGAACACGGACATGGCCAGAATGGACAGGGCCAGCACCGCATAGTCCAATGACGTGTCCGTGCCGCCGCTGCACAGCAGCAGCAGAGGAAGCCCCAGAGCGATAACGGTGGTGGGCAGCAGATTGATGGCTGTCAGCGATTTCAGCCGGGCCGTGAAGATCCCCAGGATCACCCGGGGCTGCCGGTAAAACCGGTAGCACAGCATGCTGCGGTCGCAGTTGAAGAACAGGGCCCGGGTCACGATATTGCCGCGATTGATGAAGTACATAAGCAGCAGCATGCCGGGCAGGGCCTGGACCACCAGTCCATTGACAGCGGCCGCCGCGGAAGGGGAGATCAGACACGCGGCGCAGCCTGCCGCCAGCACCACAGCGGCAATGACGGCGGTCCGCCGGGCGGGACGCATCAGCAGCCGCCTGTTCCGGCGCATGAACAGCTCGTTGAACCGGACACAGCCGATTTTGCGGCTTTCGGGGCCGCTGTCCAGGGTGAGCTTGCTTCGATACTGAGCCTGGGTTTCCTTGGCGGCAGGATCGGTATCGCCTGTCAGCAGGGCCAGGTTATCCGGTGTGAAGATGCGGCGGTATACCTGACGGAAGGAGGGGAAGCGCACCAGAACACAGGCGCCCCACGCGCCGCAGAAGGCGAAAAGCCCACAGGCGGCATACGCCGCCCCGCTGGGGATGGCCCAGCCCAACAGCATGGGCGGCAGATACGCCGCCGCCAGCAGGAGCAGGCCGAGGCCCTGGAGCACCGGGAACCATTTTGCCTCCCTGGCCAGCCTGCGCCGGCGGGTAAAGTGCGCCAGCTCCAGCCCGGCGGCGGTGAGCTTCACGGAGCACACCAGCACCGGTGTCAGCAGGCACAGGGCCAGTGGTGCTTGGAGGGCCAACCGCCCCACCACCAGCGCCGCTGTCAGAAAGCCCATAAAATCCTTCAGCAGCGTATACCCGTATGCCGACAGAGCATAGCGCCGGGCATCCATCCGCAGAAGAAACACGGCGTAATAGACGTCCTGCTCCGCGTCCAGGAGCTTGCTGTTGAAAATGCCGCCGATAAGCGTCAGAAACAGCAGCAGGTGGCCGTACAGCCCCGCAGGCGGTTCGGACGGGAACAGCAGCAGGGGGGCGGCAAAGAACGCCGCCATATACAGGAGCTTTCCCAGCAGCAGCCCCAGCAGCTCCCGCAGGATGGCCAGCACCAGGCCCAGGGTCTTGGCGAAGCCGCTTTCATAGGACAGGCTCAGAAAGCGCAGCCGGTACAGAATGCCGTTGACCCGATAGGCCATGTGCAGCCGCAGCTGCAAAACCAGGGTGTCAAACCACATCCGGCTCCTCCTTCAGGGCGGCGATGATGCGGTCCTTATATGCCTCGTCGGCCAGGTCCTCCCGCCGTACCTCCTGCAGGACCCCATGGTGCAGGATGACGATGTCGTCGCACAGGTCCAGGGCCAGGTCCATGATGTGGGTGGACAGCAGGATGATGTGCTGACCCTTGATGCGCCGCAGCAGAGCCTTCATCTCGTCGGCCACCACCACGTCGAAGGACGTCAGCGGCTCATCCAGCAGCAGCACGGTGGGATCTGCCATAATGTTCACCAGCATCTGCATTTTGTTTTTCATGCCGTGGGAGAAGTCCTTCAGCAGCTTTCCCAGGTCGGCCTCATCGATGCACATGTAGTCCAGATACACATCCGGGGCCTTGGGATAGGGAATCCTGTCCCGGTTGATCTCCAGGAAGAATTGCAGAAATTCCCGGGCGGTGAGAAACTCCGGCACCACTGGGGTGGACAGCACATAGCCCATGTCGTCTGCGGTGACGGGACGGGGGTTCCCGCCGTCGTCCACCAGGTGGAAGGAGCCGCCGTCCCGGGGCAAATCCTCGTTGAGACAATTGAAAAACGTGGTCTTTCCCGCGCCGTTGCGGCCGATCAGACCGTAGATCTTTCCCTGTTCAAAGGTGAAGGACGCGCCCCGCAGCACCTCCTGGTCACCGAACCGCTTTTGCAGGTCCTGGACTACCAGCTTCGCGGCCATCAGTCCACGATGCCGGTGAGGTCCAGAGGCTTGCCGTCGCGCCACAGACGCTCCAGGCCGTAAAACTCCCGGGCCTCGGCGTTAAAGACATGGATGGCGATGCAGCCGTAGTCCAGCAGCACCCAGGTGCCGCCGCGATAGCCCTCCCGGTGCAGGGGCTCCTCCTCCGCCTCCTCCCGGAGGACCTTTTCCACATTGTCCACCAGGGCGTTGATCTGGGTATTGGAGGAGCCGGTGGCGATGACGAAATAGTCCGCCAGGGTGGTCAGGTCGCCGATCTCCAGCACCTGGATCTCCCGGCCCTTTTTGTCGGACAGGGCCCGGGCCGCCATAAGGGCCAGTTCCTTCGCAGTTTTCATAGATGTTTACCTCTCAATAGATAGTCTCGGGCGTCCAGTGTGTTGTGGTGGACGGGGTTGCCCCATTGCCGCATGTCCTGGATGCTGTCGTTCAGTGCCTTCAAAAGGCCGCCGTCCAGGTCGGCGTGTACCGCCTGGCGCAGATCCTCCACGCCGGGAAAATCCCGGCTGGGCTCGATATAGTCCGCCAGATAGATGATCTTTTCCAGCAGGGTCATGTCCGCATGGCCGGTGGTGTGCCAGTAAATGGCCCAATACACGGCATCGTCCACGCCGAACACGTCCCGGGCGATGGCCGCCCCGGTTTTGGCATGCAGCAGCTTCAGGGCGTGCCGCTCCAGGTCGTCCAGCCGGATGTGATATTGGGCGCACAGGGCCAGCTGCCCCTCCATATCCAGCTTCTTGGTGCAGTCGTGGAGCAGGGCGGCCACCCGGGCCTGGGTCTCGTCGGCCCCATACTGCCGGGCCAGTCGGACGGCCTCCTGCTCCGTGCCCAGCACATGGGGCATGCGCTTGGGCTTCAGATAGCTCAGGGCGATGGGCCGCAGCCGGTCCGGGGTCAGGCGCCGCAGGTCCGTATGGACGCCGTACAGCCCCCGGCGCTGGATGTAGCCATACACCGGGTCCGTCACCAGCTCCTGCCCGCCGCCCTGGGCCAGGGCCTGACGCACCTGGGTGGAGGACAGGTCCAGAACGTGCTCATTGGGAATGATGGCAATATCCGCACCATAGGTCTCCTCCAGGTGCCGCTTCTGGGCGGCCAGATCGCCGCCGGGCTGAGGGTGGACCCGGTCAAAGGCCCCGATGTGGGCCAGGGACAGAATGTCCGCCGCATGATACCAGCGCTCCAGAGATAAAAACATATCCGTCCCCATAAGAAGCCACAGCTCATCCTCCGGATACATCTGGCGCAGCTGCCGCAGGGTATCCACCGTATAGCTGGGGCCGGCGCGGTGCAGCTCAATGTCCAGAGCCTGGGCCCCGGGGCCCAGCTGGGCGCAGGCCAGGGCCGTCATCTCCAGCCGGTCGGCGGGCTCGGCGCTGCCCTGGGGCAGGGCCTTGTGGGGCGGAATGCTGGCGGGGATCAGCAGCAGACGGTCCAGCTCCAGGACGTCCATAGCCGCCCGGGCCGCCGTCAGGTGGCCCCGGTGGATGGGATTGAAGGTGCCGCCGTAGATGCCGATCCTCATACGCTGCGCTTCCTGTCTTTTTCCAGCTCGATCTTCCGCTTGTCCTTGTTGTGCTGATAGCGGAAGAGAACGAATTTGCTGCCGATGACCTGCACCACCTCGCAGCGGGCGTCTACCTTCAGCTCCTCCGCCGCTTCCCGGGCGGTGTACATGGAGTTTTCCAGCACCCGGCCCTTGATCAGCTCCCGGGCCTCCAGGGCGTCGTTGACCTGCTTGACCAGGTTGTCGCCGATGCCGTCCTTGCCCACGTGGACGATGGTGTCCAGGTTGGCGGCCATGCCCCGCAGCTGGGCTCTCTGCTTGCTTGTCAGTTCCATAGATGCTCCTCAGTTCTTTTCCAGATAGGTTTTCAGCTCCGCCGCGAAGGCCCGCAGGGCGTTGCCGCGGTGGCTGATGGCGTTTTTCTCCTCCGGCGTCAGCTGGGCAAAGGTCTTGCGCAGCTCCGGCACGAAAAACACCGGGTCATAGCCGAAGCCGTTGTCCCCCTGGGGGGCGTAGGCAATGGTGCCGAAGCAGTCCCCGGCGGCGTCCAGCCGGTCCCCATTGGGGAAGCAGCAGACGATGGCCGTGTGGAAATGGGCGGTGCGGGCCCCGGCACCCCGGAGATTCTCCAGCAGCAGGCGATACCGGGCCTGGTCGCTGTCCACGCCGCCGTAGCGGGCGGAATAGATGCCCGGTGCGCCGTTCAGCGCGTCCACGCACAGGCCGGAGTCGTCGGCGATGGCGGGCAGACCGCTGGCCTGCATCACAGCCATGGCCTTGATGGCGGCGTTCTCGGCGAAGGTGGTTCCGTTTTCCTCCGGCTCCAGGTCCAGGCCCACGTCGGACTGGAGGACCACCTCCACCCCCAGCTCACCTAAGATCTCCTGCATTTCCGCCAGCTTCTTGCGGTTGTGGGATGCCAAAACGAATTTCATAGAATTTCCCCCAGTATATTTTTCTCCAGCTCGATGAGCCGTGCGTTTCCCTGGGCGCACAGAGCCACCAGCTCCTGCTGCTCCCGGGGCGTGAAGGCGCGGCCCTCACCGGTGCCCTGCAGCTCGATGATGCCGCCCTGCTCGTTCATGACGCAGTTCAGATCCACCATGGCCCGGCTGTCCTCGGAGTATTGCAGGTCCAGCATGGCCACGTTGTCCACGATACCGGCAGAGATGCCGGCCACATAGTGACGGATGGGCATGGCCTTCACCAGCCCCTGCTCCAGAAGGCCCCGGCAGGCCAGGGCCAGGGCCACGAAGCCCCCGGTAACGGAGGCGGTGCGGGTGCCGCCGTCTCCCTGCAAAACGTCGCAGTCCACGCGCTCGCCCAGGCGGCGCATATCCACCGCCGCCCGGAGGCTGCGGCCGATAAGCCGCTGGATCTCCGCGCTGCGGCCGGACAGCTTCAGCTTGTCCACATCCCGGCGGGACCGCTCCCGGTTGGCCCGGGGCAGCATGGAATACTCCGCCGTCACCCAGCCGCAGCCCGGGCGCACATGGGGCGGCACCCGGTCCTCCACCGAGGCGTTGCACAGTACCACCGTGTCGCCGCAGCGGATCAGGGCGCTGCCCTCGGCAAATTTGATGAATCCGGTGGTGATCTCCACCGGGCGGCTCTCGCCGCAGGATCTTCCGTCAGCGCGGATCATGGTCGTCCCTCCCATCAGAACAGGTCGCTCACAAATTCCTTGGCGTCAAAGGGGGCCAGGTCGCCGATCCCCTCGCCCAGGCCCACGAACTTCACCGGCACCTGCAGCTCCTGGGCAATGGCGATGACGATGCCGCCCTTGGCGGTGCCGTCCAGCTTCGTCAGCACGATGCCCGTCAGCCCCGCCGTCTCCTTGAACTGCCGGGCCTGGATGAGTCCGTTTTGTCCGGTGGTGGCATCCAGCACCAGCAGGGTCTCCTTGGCGGCGCCGGGCAGCTCCCGGTCGATGATCTTCCGGAGCTTGGCCAGCTCCTTCATGAGGTTCGCCTTGTTGTGCAGGCGTCCGGCGGTATCCACCAGCACCACGTCGCTGCGGCGGGCCTTGGCGGCAGCCAGGGCGTCGAACAGCACTGCGCCGGGGTCCGCGCCCTCGTTCTGGCGGACGATGTCCACCCCGGCCCGGTCCGCCCAGATCTCCAGCTGGTCGGCGGCGGCAGCCCGGAAGGTATCGCCTGCGCACAGCAGCACCTTTTTACCCTGCTTTTTCAGCTGATGGGCCATTTTGCCGATGGACGTGGTCTTACCCACGCCATTGACGCCGATGACCAGAATGACGCTGGGCTGGGTGGACAGGTCCAGGCGGCTGTCGCCCACCTCCAGCTTTTCCGCCAGGATATCCCGCAGAGCGCCCTTTACCTGGTCCGCCGTCAGCAGACGGTCGTCATAGGCCCGGCGGCGCAGCTTCTCCGTGGCATCCAGGGCTACGTCCATGCCCACATCCGCCAGGATCAGGGATTCCTCCAGCCGGTCGTAAAAATCGTCGTCCAGAGAGTCGAAGGACATGGGCGCAAACCATGCGTCCCGGAATTTTTTGAACAGTCCCATAGTCGTATCTCCTTACTTTATATTCAGCTCTTTTGCCATGTCGTTGAGATTGATGGTGAGGATGCGGCTGACGCCCCGCTCCTGCATGGTCACGCCGTACAGCACGTCGGCCTCCTCCATGGTGCCCCGCCGGTGGGTGATGACGATGAACTGGGTTTTTCCGGCGATGCGGCGCATATAGCGGGCGTAGCGCACCACGTTGGCCTCGTCCAGGGCGGCCTCGATCTCGTCCATCACGCAGAAGGGCGTGGGGTGGACCTTGAGAATGGCAAAGTACAGGGCGATGGCCACGAAGGCCTTTTCGCCGCCGGACAGCAGCGTAATGGTTTTCAGCTGCTTGCCCGGGGGCTGCACCTTGATCTCGATGCCGCAGTTGAGGATGTCCTTTTCATCCTCCAGCTCCAGCCGGGCCTTGCCCCCGCCGAACAGCTCCAGAAACGTCTCCTGGAAGCTGTCGTTCAGGAGCTTGAACTGCCGCGCAAAGATCTCCGTCATCTGCCGGGTCAGCTGGTCGATAACGCCGGTAAGCTCCCCCTTGGCCTGCTCCACGTCTGCCCGCTGGTCGGACAGATAGGTGTAGCGCCCGTTGACCCGGTCATATTCCTCAATGGCCCCGATGTTGGGGGTGCCCAGGGCCTTGATGGCCCGATTCAGCTCGCCGATGCGGCGGGTGGCCTTGGGAACGCTCTCCAGCTCCACCCGCTGGGCCTGGGCCTCGGAATGGCTCAGCTCATACCGCTCCCACAGCTTGTCCAGGATGGTTTTCTCCTCCATAGCGGCGGCGCTGCGCTTCTGCTCCAGACGGGACAGCTCCCCCTGGGCGGCAAGAACGGCGTCGTTGCGGCTCTGGGTCTCCCGGTTCAGGGCGGTGCGCTGCTGCTCCAGGGTCAGCTTTTCCTGCTGGAGTCCCTGCAGCCGGGCGCGCAGCTCCTCCGCCTGACGGTGCAGGTCCTCTGCCCGGGCCCGGTGGTCCGTGATCTGGGCCTGAGACTGGGCCTGGGCCTCCATCAGCTGGCGGCGCAGGTCCTCCCGGCCGCGGCAGTCGCCGGCCAGGTCCTCCATCAGCTGCCGCAGGTCCTCCAGACGGCTCTGGGCGCCCTGACGCTCGGCAGCCAGGGCGGCCTGCTGCTCCTTGCGGCGGGCGATCTCGTCGGAGATGCCGCCGGTTTTCGTCTGCAATTCGCTCTGTCCGGCCAGACGCTCCTGGGCCTGCTGCCGCAGCTGGGCGGCCCGGTCCTCCTGGCGCCGGATCTCCTGCTCCGCAGTCTGACGCCGGGCGGCGCAGTCCGCCGTCTGGCGGGTCAGCTGCTGATTTTCCGTATCCAATGCCCGCAGCGTCTCCTCCAGAGACTCCCGCAGACTGTCGTAGTGCTGCTCCCGGGTCTCCAGTGCCAGTACCTGCTGCTGTGCGGCCCGGTGCTGATCCTGGGCCACGTCCAGCTCATACTGGGCCTTTTGCAGGTCCCGGCCCAGGTCCTCCGCCCGGCGGGCGGCCTCGGCCAGAGACGATTTCAGGCTCCCCAGCTGCTCCCGCAGCCCCGCCAGCTCGCTGGCCCGGGACAGGACCCCGGCGCTGCGGCTGACGCTGCCGCCGGTCATGGAGCCGCCCCGGTTGATGACCTGGCCGTCCAGGGTGACGATGCGGAACCGGTTCTGATACCGCCGCGCCATATTCACGCCGCAGTCCAGATCCTCCACCACCACGGTGCGGCCCAGCAGATTCTGGAAAATGCCGTCGTACTGGGGATCATACGTCACCAGCTGGGACGCGATGCCCACAAAGCCGTACTCCTGGGAGAGCCTGGGCTCCCGGAGCATGTCGCCCCGGATGGCGCTCATGGGCAGGAAGGTGGCCCGGCCTGCGTCCCGGCGCTTTAGGAAGGAGATGGCCTCCTTGGCGTCGGTGTCCCGGTCCACCACAATGTTCTGCAGGGCCGCCCCCAGGGCGATCTCCAGGGCCACGGTGTATTGGGGCTGGGTGCTCATCAGGCTGGCCACAGGTCCCCGGATACCGGACAGAGTGCTCCGGTCCGCCGCCTGCATGACGGCCTTCACCGCCCGGGAAAAGCCCTCGTATTCCTTCTCCATCTCCGTCAGCAGACGGATGCGGTCCTCCATGGCGTTGGCCTGGCGGCGCAGCTGGTCCGCCTGCTGGGCGGCCTCCTGGGCCCGGCGGCGTCTGCCCTCCATCTTCAGGCTGTGGCCCTGGATGATGTTGGCCGCAGCCTGTTGGTCCTCCCGGGCGGCATCCAGGGCGGCGTTATTCTCTGCCGCCTCCCGGCGGCACTGGTCCAATTTCTCGTTGGCGGCGGCGCTGTCGGCGGCGATGGCCGTCTGCCGGGCCTGGGCCTGGGCGTCGGTGGCGTCCAGGGCGGCCAGCTCCGTGCGCCCCTGAGCGGCGGCGGCCACGGCCAGGGTCTCCTGGGCCCGCAGAGCCTCCGCCTCCTGCTGGGCGCTTCCGGCGCTCTGGGCCAGCTGCCGGAGACTTTCCATCAGCGCTGACAGCTCACTGCCCAGATCCTCTGTCTCCCGGTCAATCTGGGCCATGCGGTCCGTCAGGGCGTCGGCCTGCTCCTGGAGATTTCCGGCCCGCTGCTGGGTGTCTGCCAGCTCCCGGTCCAGCCGCTCCAGGGTCTGCCGGTCGTGGGACAGGCTGTTTTCCAGCACGGCGATGGCGGAGCTCTCCTGCTGGGCCTGGGCGTCGATACCGGACGCCTGTCCCC
>OMCQ01000327.1_pt1 | contig 32184 bp, 24 predicted proteins | sample 1673761 | NCBI WGS metagenome assembly OMCQ01 (sample SAMEA103958126, study PRJEB25191) | human gut metagenome | reverse complement strand
TGAAAAGCAGCTCAATATCATACAGGTGGCCGATCTGGTGCTGCCGGACAAGGGTACTTCGTTTGAGGAATTTACGACGATGGAGCTTTTGTCTGTCGCCATGCTCATTGTTATCAGCACCTTTGCGCTGGATTTCATCCATACGGACAGGAGCGTGTTCAAGATCGTGGATTTGGATGAAGCATGGTCGTTCCTGAACGTGGCGCAGGGCAAGACGCTGGCAAACAAGCTGGTACGTGCAGGCCGCGCCATGAATGCAGCGGTGTATTTCGTCACGCAGAACGCGGCAGACCTCGCGGACGAAAGTCTGAAAAACAATATCGGTCTGAAATTCGCGTTCCGCAGTACGGACATTGTGGAGATCAAAAAGACGCTGGAATTTTTCGGCCTTGACCCTGAGGACGAGGGTAACCAGAAGCGGCTGCGGAACCTCGAAAACGGACAATGTCTGATGCAGGACTTATACGGGCATGTGGGCGTCGTGCAGTTCCATCCGGTGTTTGCGGATTTCCTGCATGGGTTTGACACAAAGCCGCCGATGAAAGCCGGGGTGGCAGTATGACGTACGGGAGATATAATTTCAGACAGATAAAGCGTACAGCGGTTGCCTTGCTGATGATAACGGCAATCGCTGTTTTGCTGTTTACTGCTTTTTGCCCGTCTGCGGGCGCGGTGGGGCTGGTGGATGATAGTGTGGATGCGGCGCACGAGTACAGCCGCTACCCGCTGGAAAATTACCAGCTTGACTTCTACGTTGACAACGGGTGGGATTGGCTGCCGTGGAACTGGATAGACGGCATCGGCAAGCAGGTCATGTACGGCCTGTACTGCATCACCAACTTTATCTGGACGATCAACCTGTATCTTTCCAACGCATCCGGCTATCTGGTGCAGGAAGCATACGGGCTGGATTTTATTTCAGATGCGGCGGACGAGATCGGCCGGAACATTCAGTCTATCGCAGGCATTTCGCCCAGCGGACTTTCTTCGGATGGGTTTTATGCGGGATTCCTCCTGCTGATTATCCTGATTGTTGGCGCGTATGTGGCTTATGTTGGTCTGATAAAAAGGGAAACCACAAAGGCCGTACGCGCGGTGATGAACATGGTGATGAGCATATCCGGCAGGGTATTGCCCAGCACAAAGTCAATGTTCATCAAGATCCGGTAGATCACAAAGCCCACCAGCCAGATGATCATGCGGGAAGCGGAAAGCTCCTTGGCGGAAGCATCCGAATGCAGGATAAAAGCATCGGCAATCTGCACGGCGATCATCGGAGCAAACACAGAGCCGATGAGGTACAGGAAATCGGTGATATCATCCATGGGGAAAACAATCGCGCCCACGGTGCCAATGACGGTCACGATCAAAGCGACCTGCTTGCCCTTGAACTTGGGGGCGATGGTCTCGGCAGAGATACCGGCGCTCCAAGCATCCAGGAAGGTGGTGGTGACGGTAGAGAACACCACGATCAGCAGGCCGACCACTCCAAGGCCAGCCTGCAGCAGGATCTGGGCGATATCGCTCTGGCCGGTATAGATGGCAGCGCCCATGCCAATGAGGTACATCCAGCAGGAAACAACGCCGTAAGTAACAGTGCTGGCCAGGGTAGCGGCAAAGGGCTTTTCGGCTTCGCGGGTGTAATCGCTGATGAGCGGCAGCCAGGACAGCGGCATGGCAACGGCCAGCTCCACGGCAGCGCCAAAGCTGAGGGAATCATCCTGCGCGGTCATGATACCGTTGCCGCCAAAGAAGATGACCTTGCACATGACAAGGGTCAGCACGAACAGCAGCACCATAACCACCTGGTTGATGCGGCCCAAGTCGGTCAGGCCGATCAGAATCCAGACCAGGATCAATGCGCCGATAACAAGGCACCACAGCCAGGCACCCACACCAGCAATGCCGTTTGCCGCCAGCGCGCCGTCATAAATCATGATGGCTGTCCAGCCGACCAGCTGCAGCACGTTGAGGGCAGCAAACCACAGGCTGCCTTTTTTGCCAAAGCTGAGCTTGGAGGTTTCCATGGCGGAAAGCCCGGTGCGCCCACCGATGAGACCGGCAAAGAACATCATGGTGCAGCCGATCAGATGGCCCAGCAGGATTGCGGCAAAGCCCTTGGCCATGCCGAGGGGGGCAAAGTAAGTGCCGGTCAGGATCTCAGCAATGGAAACACCAGCGCCGAACCAGATCAGGCTGTTTTGGAATACAGAAGTCTTTTTCATGCTTCAGCCTCCTTGCTCCACTCGTTATCCAATGCAAAGGCGTGGTTCATGGGGCCGGAGCCATGGCCCAGGTCCAGCATGGCGGCCAATGCGCCGGAAATATACGCCTTGGCGCGGCGCACAGCGGTTTCCAGATCATAGCCCTTTGCCAGGTTGGAGGCAATGGCGCTGGACAGGGTGCAGCCGGTGCCGTGGGTGTTGGGGTTATCAATGCGCTGGCCGTTGAACCAGGCGGCGCTGCCATCAGTCAGCACCAGCAGGTCGTTGGCATCGTTCAGGTTATGCCCGCCCTTGCACAGCACATTGCAGCCAAATTTCTGGCTGATCTCTTTAGCGGCGTTTTCCATATCGGCAGCCGTCTTAATGCTGTGGCCGCACAGGATCTCTGCTTCGGGGATGTTGGGGGTAATGACTTCCGCCAGGGGCAAAAGCTCAGTTTCCAGCGCGGTAACTGCGTCCGGTTCCAGCAGGGCTGCGCCGGAGGTTGCCACCATCACGGGGTCCACCACGATATGCTTTGCGCCGTACTGCCGCAGCTTTTGGGCGATCACGCGGATCAGCTCCTGAGAGCTGACCATACCGATCTTGACAGCATCCGGGTAGATATCCGTAAACACGGCATCCAGCTGCTGCGCTAAAAATTCCGGCGTTGAATTCAGGATGCCGGTTACCCCAGTGGTGTTCTGGGCGGTCAGGGCCGTGACTGCGCACAGGGCAAAAACGCCGTTGGCGGTCATGGTCTTGATGTCGGCCTGGATCCCGGCGCCTCCGCTGGAATCGCTTCCAGCAATGGTCAATGCTGTTTTCATGATGATCTGTCCTTTCTGTTTTCTACAGCACAGTTTTATAATGCGATGCAAGGTGGTGCCCCCAATGCACCGCTTGACTGCTGAAAAATCAGAGGATTTTTCAGCTAAGGTCAGCCGTTCAGCTCCGCCCAGTGGGCGGGAAGGGAGGCCAGAGAGGGGACGTACACGTCCGCCGTCCGGCGGAGGGTCAGCTGGTCCGCCTCGCCGTTGGCGTCGTATACGCCCACGGTGCGGTAGCCTGCCGCAGCGGCGGTTTGCAGGGCATAGAGCGAGTCCTCCGCCACCAGGGTCTGGTCCGGCGGCGTGCCCCGGGCCGCCAGGTGATAGATATCCGGCCGGTGCTTGCTGACGCCCAGCTCGCCGGTGGTGTAAATGGCCTCAAAGCAGGGCAGAAGGCCCAGCCGCTCCAGGGCCCGGGTCACATGGGAACGGGGGCTGGAGGTGGCGGCGGTGACGGATACGCCCCGGTCCCGCAGAAAGGCCAGAGCCGTCCGGGCTCCGTCCTTTTCCGGAACCTCGTTATAGTAATAATCCCGCAGCATGGCGGAAAGGTCCGCCAGAACGTCGGCGCTCTCCGGCAGGGGATAGTGGGTCCGGAGATAGTCCGCGCCCTGCTCCATGCTCATGGCAAACAGCAGCTCTCCCAGGCCCGGCTCCGGCGTGAGTCCCCGGCGCAGCAGGTAGCGGGCGCCCAGGTCCTTCCAGATGGACATGGAGTCCAGCACCACGCCGTCCAGGTCAAACACAGCGGCCCGGATCATGCCTGGAGCATCTCCCGGGTGGCGGCCTTCAGGTCCTCCGATGCCCGGCGGATATCGGCCGCGCCGTAGATGGCGCTGATGACGGCCACGCCGCAGATGCCGCTGCCGGAGAGCCTGTGTACGTTGTCCCGGCTGATGCCGCCGATGGCCACCACGGGAATGGACACGGCCCGGCAGATGGCCTTCAGGGTGTCGTAGGACACGTCGTCGGCGTCGTCCTTGGACCCGGTGGGAAACACGGCCCCCACGCCCAGATAGTCCGCGCCGTGCTTTTCCGCCAGCAGAGCCTGCTCCACCGTCTGGGCGGACACGCCGATGATCTTATCGGGCCCCAGCTTCCGGCGGACGTCCAGGGCCTCCATGTCGCTCTGGCCCACATGAACGCCGTCGGCGTCCATAGCCAGGGCAATATCCACATTGTCGTTGACAATAAAGGGAACGTGATAATCCCGGCACAGGGCCTGCAGCTCCCGGGCCTCTGCCAGGAACGAGGGCTCCGCCAGGGTCTTTTCCCGCAGCTGCAGCATGGTGACGCCGCCCCGCAGGCTCTCCTCCACCACGTCCCGCAGGGACCGGCCGCTGAGCCAGTGGCGGTCCGTAACGGCGTACAGCAGCAGGTCCTGTTCAGCGCACTTCATACTTGGCCCCCTTATCCAGCGCAGCGCCGTCCATGTTGTAGATGGCGTCGATGATGCGGTTGCGGTAGGTAGAGTTGCCGTCGCCCTGGGCCATACGGCTCCAGCCGATCTCACCGGCCAGGCCCATGGCGCACACGGCGGCAGCGGCGGCCTCCAGGCGGCGGTCCGGATTGGCCGCCACAAAGGCGGTCATCATGCCGGACAGCTGGCACCCGGTGCCGGTGATCTTGCCCATCTCTGGGCGGCCGTTGCGGATGACGAAGCAGCGGTCTGCGTCGCTGACCAGGTCGATGGCCCCGGTGACGGCCACAATGGCATGGCTGCGGCGGGCAAAATCCTTCACAAAGGCCACGGCGGCGTCCAGATTTCCGTCAGACACGGCATCGGACACGTCGGCGTCCACGCCCCGGGTCTTGCCGCTGCCCAGGGCCAGGGTCTTGATCTCGGAGATGTTGCCGCGGATCACGGTGAAGGGCAGCTTTTCCATCAGCTCCACGGCGGTGTTGGTCCGCAGGACGGAGGCACCCGCGCCTACGGGGTCCAGCAGCAGCACATGACCCAGAGACGCGGCCTTTTCCCCGGCCCGGAACATGGCCTGGATGCTCCGCTGGTTCAGGGTGCCGATGTTGATGTTCAGCCCGCCGCAGATGGAGGTGATGTCCTCCACGTCCTCCGGCTCGTCGGACATGATGGGGCTGCCGCCGCAGGCCAGCAGGATGTTGGCCACGTCGTTGACGGTGACGTAATTGGTGATGTTGTGGACCAGCGGCACCGTGCGGCGGACGCTGTCCAGGCAAATACCCAGCATAAAAATACACTCCTTACAGCAAAAAATGCGGATATGCCCGGTAAAAGGCATATCCGCAATGCGTTATTCGTGCGCTGCGCCGGTATGTCCCTACGTTGGCATTATCCAAATCAGGTTGAAGGGTCAGGGCGATGACAGCCCACTCTCAGCCCGCTCCGGCGAGCTCCCCTGTTGACGTAGGGTATGATAACACGAGCGTTCGGGTTTTGCAAGGGGGTATGGAGGAAAAAGGGAAAAATCAGGGGGACAGATGGCGAACGGAATAGTCCAGGATGATTTTTTTGCAGCGGGTGCAGTTGTATGCCGGGGCGCTGGCACCGCCGAGGGTGGCGCCGCCCTGGTCCGCCAGAGGGAAGGCACCGTCGTCCAGGAAGGAAAAGGCGGCCACGGAGTCGGCCTCCCGGGACCAGTAAACGCTGGAGCGGGACTGGATAACGCCGGGGGTCATCTCCGCTCCGCAGCAGGGACATTTGTTGTTCATGGGAGCACCTCCTGTAAAAAATCCGGATTATAATTGAATGATCAATTATATTATACCATGCGGGGCCGGGAAGTCAAGGCGGGGCGGGTTTCGGCCCGGACTGGCAGAATTTCCAGATTTTACCGCTTGGATTCACAAAGATTTAATATTTTTTTTGTTGCCATTTTGTAACTTTTTGTTTATAATGTTACACGATAGGAAAAAATGGACTTTTTGACGACGCCTGTCACAGGGCGTCGTATGAGTATACATCGAGGTATCACATGATCAGACTGACAAACGTTGAAAAAACATACGATAACGGCACCCACGCCCTAAACGGAATTTCCTTCGAGATACAGGACGGGGAGTTCGTGTTCCTGGTGGGCCCCTCCGGCAGCGGCAAGTCCACCATCATCAAGCTCCTGACCGGCGAGCTGGTGCCCTCCCGGGGCCGGGTGATGATCAACGGCTTCTCCATGAGCAACATCACCCAGCGGCAGATCCCCCTGATGCGCCGGACCATCGGCGTGATCTTTCAGGATTTCCGCCTGATCGGCAACAAAACCGTATACGATAATCTGAGTCTGGCTATGCGGGCGGTGGGAGCCTCCGCCAGGGAGATCAAGACCCGCATCCCCTATGTGCTGGGCCTGGTGGGGCTGGACGGCAAGGGACGCCGGTTCCCCGATGAGCTGTCCGGCGGCGAGCAGCAGCGGGTGGCCATTGCCCGGGCGCTGGTAAACAATCCCAGCACCATCGTGGCCGACGAGCCCACCGGCAACCTGGACCCTGCCCGCTCTCTGGAGATCATGACTCTGCTGGAGCGCATCAACGCGCTGGGCACCACCGTGGTGGTGGTGACCCATGAAAAGAGCCTGGTGAATCATTTTGACAAGCGGGTCATTATGATCGACCATGGCGTGGTGGCCGCCACCGGCGTGGGCAGATACGAGGTGTGAGCATGCATAATTTCAAGTATTTCTTCCGGGAGGGAGCAGGCAACATGCTGTCCCACGGGTTCATGTCCTTTGCCGCCGTCGGCGTCACCGTGGCATGTCTGCTGATCATGGGCACCTTCTCCCTGGTGGCCTACAACGCCAACATCAACCTGCAGGACCTGCAGAAGGAGAACGCCGTGGTGGCCTTCGTGGACGAGAGCCTGACGGACGATGAGGCCACGGCGCTCCAGTCCCGGCTGGCGGCGATTCCCGGCGTGGCGGACTGCACCTTCGTCTCCCGCCAGGAGGCCCGGGACGAATATGTGGCCCAGTATAACGAGGACGACCTGTACAGCGACCTGGACCCCTCTATTTTCCGCCACCGCTATGTCATGCACCTGACGGACCTGAACCGGATGGGCCAGGTGGTGCAGGACCTGGAGAGCGTGGAGGGGATCGCCAAGGTCCGGGCGGACCAGGATATCTCCAACGGCTTCATCACCGTGCGCAACATCGCGGGGGTCATCAGCATCGCCCTGATCGCCATTCTGCTGATCATCTCCGTGTTCATCATTTCCAACACCATCAAGCTTACCACCTTTGACCGCCGGGACGAGATCGCCATCATGAAAATGGTGGGCGCCACGGACGGGTTTATCCGCTGGCCCTTCGTATACGAGGGACTGCTGCTGGGACTCATCGGCGCGGTGGTGGCCTTCGGGCTCCAGTGGCTGCTGTATGCCGCCGTGTCCCAGGGCATCGCCAATTCCGACACCATGCAGCTGCTGCGGGTGGTGGACTTCCGTCAGATCTGGGCCCCGGTGGCGGCAGTATTCGCCGGCGTGGGCATCCTGGTGGGCGTGGGTGGCAGCCTGACCGCCATCCGGAAATTCCTGCGGGTATAAAAAGAGAGGAGACCGTCATGAAAACCAAACTGAAACAACTGACTGCCCTGGTGTGCGCCGTGGCCATGATGGCCGCCCTGTGTCTGGCCCTGCGGCCGGTGGACACGGCCTACGGCGCCGGTCTCAATGACCAGCTGGCCGAGACCCGGGCCAAAAAGCAGGAGATCCAGCAGCAGCTGGACAAGATCAAGTCCGACAAGGCCAAGGCCCTGGAGCAGAAGGAGCTGCTGGACCAGCAGGCCGCCATCATTGCCCAGCAGATCGACCTGCTGGAGGTGCAGATCCAGGACACCCAGGACCGGATCACCCAGAACCAGGCGGAGGAGGAGAAGCAGTACGACCTGTTCTGCCGCCAGGTGCGGCAGGAGGAGGAACGGGGCACCGTGTCCTACTGGTCCGTGCTGTTCAAGGCCACGGGCTTTGCGGACCTGCTGAGCCGCATGGATTTTATCAACGAGATCGTGGAGCACGATCAGAGCGTCATTGACCAGCTGCGCACCCTGCGCCAGCAGCTGGCTCAGGATAAGGCGGACCTGGAGCAGCATCAGGCGGAGCTTACCGCCAGCAAGACGGAGCTGGACGCCCAGGTGGCCGAGGCTACCCGGGTGTTTGAGGAGTATGCCGCCAGCGAGGCAGGCCAGCAGGCGCTGCTGAACCAGCAGGCCGCCCGGGAGAAGGAGCTCCAGGAGGAGATCCGCAAGTCCGAGGAGGCCAGCCGCAACAACCAGACCGCTGTGGGCGGCTTCATCTGGCCCACCGCCTGCCGCCTGATCACCGGCGGCTACGGCGGCCGCGACGCACCGTGCCCCGGCGCCAGCACCTATCATCTGGGTGTGGACATCGGCGCTTCCTGGGGCTCCGACATTTACGCCACCAAGGCGGGCACCGTTATGCTGGCCAACGAAGGCTGGAACTATGGCCTGGGCTATTGCGTGAAGATTCAGCATGACGACGGCACCAGCACGGTGTACGGCCACATGAGCCGGGTCATCGCCGTGACAGGCCAGCGGGTGGCCCAGGGTCAGGTCATCGGAAAGATAGGCTCCACCGGCGTTTCCACCGGCCCCCACCTGCACTATGAGATCCGCATCGGCGGCGTCAACGGTACCGCCGTGAACCCCCTGCCGTATCTGCCCGGCTACGTCCGCTACGGCTGGTAAATTTTTACAGAGACAGCGCTGCCACTATTTGATGGGGCGCTGTCTTTCTATTTCATTTGCAATATATGGAGAGGAGATAGTTTATGGTTTCAAGAGATGAACTTTTTCATGAGATTTCGATGCCATATCAGGATCTCGTTGACTATCTTAAAGAAAAATATGGTCCAGCAAGATACAACTATTTTTATAAAGATAATTGCAGATCACGTCGGCCAGAGGTTAGCCGGACAACAGAGGGGCTAATCTGTCACCATATCAGAGAAGATATGGGCGGAAATTTAAGTAATAAGAGCCAGGCTATTATTCAACCATATGAATGGCAGCTTAAGCAAAATCTTGTGTATTGCAATCTTCTTGAGCACCTGTTACTTCATTTCAAAATCGCAGTGTTGCGACAAAAAGCAAAATTAAAACAGCCATATGATATATTGCAGTTCTTCACAACTGACGGAATCTATATGGTTGCTAATCAAATAAATGGGCTATTCAAAAAGAATGGCACACAAACAAAGTGGTTAAATAATTTATATATCGCCATAAGAGACAACTACAGCGACTACACTTTGCTATTAAGTGCACTTATGAGATACATAGACTCGCAATATATTGGACCGCGAGATATAGATTCCAAGTTAGTTATTGGTGCAAAAGTGAACTTTTCTGATTGCTCAGCCGAGGTTTTGAAAGTCTCATCCAGAAAAGATGTCTTTCTTCTGAAAATGCCTGATGGTTCAAGTAAACCTTTCTATACTTCTTCTTTTTATAAACAGTTATCCTATCAAGACGCAATTGATATAACTATACTGGATTTATCCAAGGATATTAGTATCGAGGGGCCCCCTCCAATATATAAAGACATATATACTGATATTGTTAATTGTAATGATATGGACGTGGATAGGTTTGCAAATGCACTTTCCGTTGACTTCATTGGTTACGGCTTCCCACAATTTTCGGACTTCCAGATTGATAGAGACAAATATGGTGCAAGCTCTGCCGATGAATATGTCTCTAATTCTATCCCATCTTTTTTTAACTGCCCAATTTCAATCGAGAAAAACTTGTCCCCCATTTTTGGACGGGACCAATTCCCACCAGAATACGTAATAACCTAAAGTATCAATACGTTGTGCGAATTAGAACGGCATTTAGAATAAAAGATGGCGAAGAACCATTTGTTCGATATAAACCAAGTATTAGGGCTATAAGTCTTGATAATCACAATAACCTGCTTCTCAATGAAGGCCTGATTATCAGTTGCTCAGATTGTGAGGAACAGTCAGCCGGAAATTATCCGCCTACGAGAACTGGTAAAGACGGAAAGTCTTATTTAATTACCACTACTGTAACGTTAACCCGTGATGACTTTATCAAGTTTGGTCAAACTCATAATATCTGGCTTCTGGAAGTGTTAGATGGATGCTATTTTTCCTGAGATAACATGATTTCCCCTCCTGCCTTATAAAATAAGGCGGGAGGGGATTTTTATGCTGGGATATGTGCATCTGCTGCCGGAAACGCGCCCGGCGCTGGAGCGGCGCACCGTGGCCGGAACGGCCCTGTGGGTGCTGGAGGGGGACCTGGACGGCGGGCTGCTGCCCCGCCGCCGGCTGCGGCGATGGACCCGGCGGCTGGCGGAATGCGGTGTTTCCCACGCGGCCTTGCCCCCGGGCCGGGAGGCGGAGTTTGCGCCGATCCGGCCGGTGCTGCCGGACGGACTGCGGCTGGCGCTGCTGCCGCGGCTGCTGGACTGCCTGGCCCCGGCAGGGGACACGGCCCTGCTGCTGGCGGACCGGGCCGACAGCCGGACGCTGTGCGCCGCCCGGGTGCTGGCGGAACGGTTCCGGCACCTACGGCTTTCCGTGGGGCCGGGGCAGGAGGCCCTGGAGCGGCAGCTGCTGACCTTCGGGCCCCAGGCCCGGGAGGGCTGCGCCGTCTACCTGACCCCGGACTGCGCCCGGCGGCAGCGGGTGGACTATATCTGGCGGGACGGGGAGAGCCCTGCTCCGGAGGAGCCGCTGCTGGCGGCTCTGCATCGGGCGGGGCGGCTGCCGGATGTGGGTGTCAAATCCGCGGAAACGCTTGACATCGGCCCATAAAATTACTATAATGCAACGTGACATATTATAGGTATATCGTGGCCGCCTTCCGGCGGACACCCGAAAGGAATGGATCAAATGGCAACTGTTAAAGAATTCCGCATGAGCCAGGAGCGCTATGACGAGCTCAAGCACGAGCTGGAGTACAGCAAGACCACCCGCGCCGACGAGATCGCCGAGCTGATCAAGGAGGCCCGGGGCTTCGGCGACCTGTCCGAAAACAGCGAGTACGACGAGGCCAAAAACGAGCAGGGCAAGCTGTATTCCCGCATCGCCGAGCTGGAGGAGATCCTGCTCCACGCCGTTATCGTGGACGAGAGCGATGTGGACTCCGATCGGATCTCCATTGGCTGCCGCGTCACCGTGACGAACCTGGATAACGGCAAGCAGCTGCCGGAATACACCATTGTGGGCTCCCAGGAGGCCAACGTCATGGAGCGCAAGGTGTCTGAGGATTCCCCCTTCGGCAAGGCGCTGATGGGTACCAAGGCCGGTGACCAGATCACCGTGGAGGCCCCCCGGGGCGTTATCCACTATCGTGTGGATACCATCGAACGATAACCAGAGAGGAGAACTGCACCATGGCAGAACAGAATCATCAGCAGCAGGACCTGCGGGAAATCCTTCAGATTCGCCGGGACAAGCTCAAGGCATTGCAGGACGCAGGAATGAACCCCTTTGAGATCACCCGCTATGACGTGACCCACCATGCCCAGGAGGTCAAGGACCATTTTGACGCGCTGGAGGGGCAGACCGTGTCTCTGGGCGGCCGCCTGATGTCCAAGCGCGGCATGGGCAAGGTGTCCTTCTGCGATTTGCAGGATAAGTCCGGCCGCATCCAGATCTACGCCCGGAAGGACGAGATGGACGAGGAGGCCTATAACCGCTTCAAGAAGTACGACATCGGCGACATTGTGGGCGTAAAGGGCCAGGTGTTCCGCACCCAGAAGGGCGAGATGAGCATCCGCGCCCACGAGATCACCCTGCTGTCCAAGTCCCTCCAGCCCCTGCCGGAGAAGTTCCACGGCATCACCGACAAGGAGCTGCGCTATCGCCGCCGGTACGTGGACCTCATTATGAACCCCGAATCCAAGCGGAACTTTGAGATCCGCAGCCGCTTTGTGGCGTATCTGCGCCGGTATCTGGATAACCTGGGCTTTATGGAGGTGGAGACCCCTGTGCTCAGCCCCATTGCCGGCGGCGCCAACGCCCGGCCCTTCATCACCCACCACAACACCCTGGATATCGACATGTATATGCGCATCGCCACGGAGCTGCACCTGAAGCGGCTGATCGTGGGCGGTATGGAGCGCGTGTATGAGGTGGGCCGGATCTTCCGCAACGAGGGCATGGACACCAAGCACAACCCCGAGTTCACCACCTGCGAGCTGTATCAGGCGTTTACCAACCTGGACGGCATGATGGACATTCTGGAGGGCATCCTCACGGGAGCCGCCAAGGAGATCCTGGGCACCTATCAGGTCACCTGGATGGGCCATCAGGTGGACCTGACCCCCAGCTGGAAGCGCGTAACCATGGCCGACGCCGTGAAGAACGTTACCGGTGCGGACTTTATGGCCTGCATCGGCGATGCCGACCGGGGCGTGGAGCTGGCCCGCAGCGTGGGCGTGGATATGGACGGCGTGCCCCACACCTGGGGCAACGCCCTGTATGAGACCTTCGACCAGAAGGTGGAGGAGACGCTGATCCAGCCTACCTTTATCACCATGTACCCGGTGGAGGTGAGTCCCCTGGCCAAGCGCAGCCCCAGCCAGCCGGAGCTTACCGAGCGATATGAGATGTTCATCTGCGGCTGCGAGATGGGCAACGCCTTCTCCGAGCTCAACGACCCCATCGACCAGTATCAGCGCTTCAAGGCCCAGGCCGAAAAGCGCGCCAACGGCGACGACGAGGCCGACATGATGGATGAGGACTTTGTCCTGGCCCTGGAATACGGCATGCCGCCTACCGGCGGCCTGGGCTTCGGTATCGACCGCTGCGCCATGATGCTCTGCGGCACCGACTCCATCCGGGATGTGATCCTGTTCCCCACAATGAAACCTTTGGACAAGGATAAGACCGAAAAGGCCGAGACCAAGGCGGAAGAAAAGTCCGTTGAAGCGGCTCCTATCGTCGAAGAAAAAATTGATTTTTCCAATGTGGAGATCGAGCCGCTGTTCCAGGATCAGGTGGATTTTGACACCTTCTCCAAGAGCGATTTCCGTGCCGTGAAGGTTAAGGAATGCGAAGCCGTGAAGAAGTCCAAAAAGCTCTTAAAGTTCGTTTTGGACGACGGAACCGGCACAGATCGGGTCATTTTGAGTGGTATTCACGAATATTATGAGCCGGAAGAACTGGTCGGTAAGACCTGCATTGCAATCACCAATCTGCCTCCGAGAGCGATGATGGGTATCGATTCCTGCGGTATGCTCATCTCTGCCGTGCATCACGAAAACGGCGAAGAAAAGCTCCATCTGCTGATGGTCGATCCTCACATTCCGGCAGGCGCAAAGCTCTATTGATTGCCCCCTGATCGAGCTAAAAAAGCCTCTCGTACACCAATCCGTACACCAATTTACACCAAGGGTGCACCACGGATGCCGAGAAAAATGTGCGATTGAATTTCAGCCTCGCAGAAGTGATTCTGCGGGGCTGTTTTTTTGAAAACTATATATTCAGATATGAGACTCGGTGAGAAATCACCGGGTCTTATTTTTTGCGCTCACTACGCCTACTAAACAGGTGCAGTGGGCGCTTTTTTGTCTTCTGGAACCGGCACAAAAAATTTTTTTGAAAAAGTGTGGGAATCTCGCAAAAAAATTCGGCAAAGAGAAAGTGAGAAGGCGAAAAGCCTTCCGGGAACCTTGAAAATTTCATATACATTCATCAGATACATTCCTTGAGCCAACAGCCAAATGAAGGTACGCCAAGACCCACCTGCCGCTAACGGTATCAGCGGGACAAAAGGTGGAGAGCGACCCCGAAACCATTCTGAAATATCTGGCAGCTACGGATACGGCCACGACAGGCTTAGGGGTATAATGATACTTTTCTACGGAACCGGCGGAGTACCCGGCGGGGGTGAGATTCCCATGGACCCGATTCGCTATCGGGCGTCTGATGACTTCCTTTTCTGCATTTAGGGTTCGAGGAAAAATGAAATGCAGCGACGAAAGCCCCAAAGGATGCTTTGAGGCTTTCGTGGATCAGAAATGATTCAAATTCAGAGAAAGGAGGAAAACCCCATGGAAAACTGTAAGGTGATCGCCATCACGAATCAGAAGGGCGGCGTCGGCAAAACAACGACCGCAGTCAATCTCGGCGTGGGACTTGCAAGCTCCGGGAAACGGGTCCTGCTGGTAGATGCTGATCCGCAGGGCAGCTTAACGGTGAGCCTCGGCATAAAGAACCCAGACGAGCTGGATGTGTCGCTGTCGTCCCTTATGCAGTCGGTCATTGATGATGAGCCTCTTGCGGAAGGGGCAATTATCCGGCACCAGGAGGGTGTGGATTTGCTCCCCTCGAACATTGAGCTCTCCGGTATGGAAACGGGCCTGTTCAATGTCATGAGCCGCGAGTATGTTCTGAAGAACGCCATCGACGGCATGAGAAAGAGCTACGACTATATTCTGATTGACTGTATGCCCTCGCTGGGTATGATGACGGTCAATGCGCTGGTTGCGGCAGACAGTGTGATTATCCCGTCTCAGCCGAACTTCCTGTCAACCAAAGGTCTTAACCTGCTTCTACGGTCCATTTCAAAGATCAAGCGGCAGATCAATCCGAGGCTGAAGATTGACGGCATTTTGCTGACGATGGTGGATAACCGCACCAACAACGCCAAGACGATTATTTCCTCGCTTCGTTCCACCGTGGGAGAGAACATCCGCGTGTTCCGTTCCGAAATTCCTTTTTCGGTAAGAGCTGCGGAGTGCAGTCTTTCCGGAGAGAGCATCTTCTCTCACGACAGGAACGGCAAGGTCGCAGCAGCGTATGAGGCACTCACAAAGGAGGTGACAGAGATTGAAGAGCGTGCAAAAAATCGATCTGGGCCTGACCGGGTACGATGAGCTTTTCATGAATGATGCGGAGCGAAAGGAAAATAAACTCCCGCGCATTTATGATATCCCTCTCTCGGAGATCGACGATTTTCCCGACCATCCCTTCAAGGTGAAGCTGGATGAGGATATGGATCAGCTTGTTCAGAGCATCAAGGAGCGCGGGATCATCACCCCTGTCACCCTCCGACCAAAGGAGGACGGGCGGTACGAAATCGTATCGGGGCATCGCAGAAAGAAGGCCTGCGAGCTTGCCGGGTTTGATACCGTGAAGGCCGAGGTGCGGGAGCTGACCCGTGATGAGGCCATCATCCTGATGGTGGAATCGAACCTGCAGCGTTCTGTGATCCTGCCGAGTGAAAAAGCTTTTTCGTACAAGATGCGCTTGGAGGCCATGAAGAGACAAGCAGGCAGACCAGCTCAAGATAATTATTCCCCATTGGGGAACAATTCTTTTGGAACAAAATCCTCAGACGAAATGGCTGCGGAAGTGGGAGAAAGCAAAAATACTATCTTCCGCTATATTCGCCTTACCGAGCTTATTCCGGAGCTTCTGGATTTGGTTGACGAGGGACGCATTGCGTTCAGACCGGCGGTGGAGCTTTCGTACCTGCAAAAAGAGGAACAGCGCGCCCTGCTGGAGCAAATCGCCTACGCAGATGCCACGCCGTCCCTTGCCCAGGCCATCAAGCTGAAGCGGTTCTCCCAGGACGGGAAGCTGACCAACGAGGTCATCGAGTCGATTATGAGCGAGGAAAAGCCGAACCAGAGGGAGAAGATCAACATCAAGTACGCTGAGGCCAGAAGATTTATCCCCGCCAGCATTCCCTACGAAAAAACCGGTGAGTATATTCTGAAAGCGCTGGAATATTATCACCGGTATCAGGAACGGCAGAAAAGTCGGAATGACGCAAGATAGGTTCTTCGCCAAGGGGGCAGTTTACCCTTTTGACGCTGCGTCAGCGCCGTTCCCCCTCTCACACTCTCCCCCCTCATTTACCGGCAATACCAGCTCAAAAGGAAAATATACAGGCGGCACAATTGAAGAAAACCAAGTGCATTCGTACAATATGAGAAAAAACAGTCATTGGAGGTCATCCCATGAAAAAGAATCTCATGTTGTGCGCGCTCCTGCTTTCTGTATTGCTTTCCGGATGCGCCGCAGAGCCCCTGCAAGGGCAAACGGTGGGAAACACACCGAAAGCTCCAACGCCGCAGGAAGAAACGCCTGCTTTCTTTGAGCCGGTATCCACAGATTCAAGCGCTCCCGCCAAAGCACCGACAGAAGCCGCCGATCCAGCAGCTTGCACATCAAATGAGGACAAGCGCGAAAGCGGCGCTGCTATTTCTTCTGAGCCGGTAAGCGCACCCACGGAATCGAACGCGCCGGCATCGGAAGAGACCAAGCAGCCACCCGTGCTTCCGGAGAAGCCGGAGAAAACAGAAAGTCCCACAAAGGAACCATCCGCTCCTACAATAACCGAGCCGAAACCGACTCCGGAGCCCGAGCCCGCATTTGATATCGAGCACTGGATTTCTTACGCAAAAAGCACGGCGGTGAGCTTGGGACTGACCTTGGATAGCTCGGCAACTGATTGCTGGGACAATCCGATCACCGCGAAGCCGACCTGCATCTACCTGGAGCGAGACATCAGCTCCCGTCTGAACAGATATGCGAAGGACGAGGAGATAACCGCTGTCTGGTTCTGGTACGAGTGCATCGGCACAGGCAGCTACCTGATCTACATCGGGTACGCATAAGCATCAACAAATCAACACACCGAAATGAGCATCGTGGAAGCACGGTGCTTTTTTCATGCCTTGAAGGAGGACAGAACGAATGAAGAAGATTCTCAAAAGAGGAATGTCGGGGCTGCTTGCAGTCCTCATGGCATTCACCGTACTTGCGGGCTTTGGCACGACCACGGCCTTCGCCGCAAGCGAAACAGCGGAGTCCTATATGATTTCCTTCCCCCGTGACGGGGACGCTGCTCAGATTTACTCCGAGGACGCATGGGGACACTCCGCCAAAAGCTATATGAATGGCTGGGCAACAGGCTCCAGCAACTACACCACACTGCACTGTATGGATTCCTTTGACGGGAAGGTGTGCTACTGCATCGAGCCCGGCCTTTCCCGAAATGTCGGCGATACCTATCACGGCTTCGGTGAGGATTTCTGGGATAACTATCCCAGCCAGTACAACAACACCATCGAGCCGGACGATATTAAGCTGCTGCTGGGCCGTATCATGCAGTATGGCTATCAGGGCAACCTTTCCACCTCGTGGAGATCGCAGAACGATTCCGATGCGGATAAACTGGCCCACGCCTTCGCTACCCAGCTGCTCGTTTGGGAAACGGTTGTGGGCGAGCGCGATGCGGACTTTGACCATGTGAGCACCGGCGGCTATGACGAGATCCTGTCGCTGGTTTCCACCAATCATCCGCTGTATAGCCGAATCATGGACTATTACGACAGCATCGAGTACAGCGTACAGAGCCATGCCGTTTGCCCCAGCTTTATGAGCAGAAGCAGCGGCGGCGCAAAGACCATTGAGCTTGCGTGGGACGGCAGTCAGTACATTGCCGAGCTCACGGATACCAACCGCGTGCTGTCACAGTTTACCTTCTCTGCCAGTGAGACGGGCTTTCATTTCAGCGTGTCGGGCAACACGCTCACTATCACCACCGATACGGCTCCCAGCGGCAATGTGACGATCTCCGCAAGTCGAAGCGCTTCCCGCTGCGGCGTTCTTGTTTGGACGGACTATAAGTACGGCCCCAACGGCGGCGTTCAGGATACCATCACCTATACGGCCTCCGTCAGCGACCCTGTAAGAGCGTTTCTCAAGCTGAAGGTCAGCTATGGCGGCGCTAAAATCATCAAGACCAGCGAGGACGGCAGGGTGGACGGCATTACCTTCACCATCACCGGCGAGGGCGTCAATCAGACCGTTACCACCGACCGGAACGGTGAAATTCGCATCGACAATCTGATGCCCGGCACCTATACCGTCACCGAGCAGAGCTATGACAAGTATGTGCCCCAGGAAAGCCACCGTGTTACCGTGCTCGCCGGACAGACGGCGACGGTTTCCTTCAACAATGTACTCCGCCGCGGCGATCTGACCGTGACCAAGACCTCCGAGGATGGGCTGAATCAGGGTGTGAAGTTCCACCTTTTTGGAACCTCTCTCAGTGGTCTGCCTGTAGATGAATTTGCTGTTACCGATGAAAACGGTGTGGCGGCTTTCAAGGATGTGCTTATCGGCACCGGCTACACACTGGAGGAGATGGACACCGCCATTCGCTATGTGGTTCCCAACAGTCAGAGCGCCGCAGTGGAATGGAACAGTGTAACCAATAAGAGCTTTTCCAACATCCTCAAGAAATTCAATGTCACCGTCACTAAGAGTGACTGTGAGGTCGGAACGGCGCAGGGCGACGCTTCGCTTGCCGGTGCCGCCTATGGCATTTATAAGGGCGATCAGCTTGCGGATACCTACTACACCGACGAGAACGGCCAGTTTACCACCGGCTATTATGCCTGCGGCGACGACTGGACGATTCGTGAGATCAGCCCCTCCGAGGGCTATCTTCTGGACAGCACCGTTTATCCTGTCGGTGCAGAGGCGGCCAATTACACCATTGAGCTGAACGCTGCGCCTGCCGTGGCTGTGACCGAGCAGGTGCAGAAGGGCAATATCGCCATCATCAAGCACACCGACAACGGCGACACACAAATTGAAACGCCCGAAGAAGGCGCGATTTTTGCCGTCTATCTGAAATCTGCCGGCAGCTATGAGGCGGCAAAGGATACGGAGCGGGACTATCTGACCTGCGATGGAAACGGCTTTGCCCAGAGCAAGGACCTGCCCTACGGCGTGTACACCGTGCATCAGGTTTCCGGCTGGGAGGGTCGTGAGCTGATGAGCGACTTTGATGTGTTTATTGCCAAGGACGGCGAGACCTACCGCTACCTTATCAACAATGCCAACTTCGAGTCCTTCATTAAGGTCATCAAGGTGGACGCGGAGACCGGCAATACCATTCCCTATGCGGGTGCGGGCTTCCAGATCTTTCGTCCGGATGGCTCCAAGGTGGAAATGACCTTTACCTATCCGGAGGTTACCACCATCGACACCTTCTACACCAATGACGCCGGCATGCTCATCACGCCGGAGAAGCTGGAGTTTGGCAAGGGCTACTCCCTCAAGGAGGTCTCCGCTCCTTACGGCTATGTGCTCAGTCATGAGGCGGTCAAGTTTGATGTGACCGAAGAGAATTCCACCGAGGAAAGCGGCGTGACGGTCGTTGCAGTGAAGCTGGGCAACTACGCGCAGAAGGGCATCATCAAGATTTCCAAAACCGGTGAGGTGTTTGCCTCTGTTGCGGCGGCGGACGGGGTCTATCAGCCGGTCTATACGGTGCAGGGACTTGCGGGAGCAACCTATGAGATCAAGGCAGCGGAGGACATCTACACTCCGGACGGTACGCTGCGCTGCAGCGCCGGCGAGGTGGTGGATACGGTGACCACCGGCGCAGACGGCACGGCGGAGAGCAAGCCGCTGTATCTGGGAAAATACGAAATCACCGAGATGAAAGCCCCCGATGGCATGGTCGTTAACAAGGGATTCCATACCGCAGAGCTTGTCTACGCCGGGCAGGAAATTGAGATCACCGAAACTGCTGCCAGCTTCTGCAATGACAGACAGAAGGCGCGGATTTCTCTTTCCAAGGTGCTGGAGCAGAACAAGCAGTTCGGTATCGGTATGAATAACGAGCTTTCCGCCGTGACCTTCGGCTTCTATGCCGCCGAGGAGCTTACCGCAGCAGACGGCTCCGCCATTCCTGTGGACAGTCTCATCGAGATCATGTCCCTTGATGAAAACGGAAAGGCTGTGCTCAAGAGCAATGTTCCCTTCGGCAGCTACTATGTCAAGGAAATCAGCACCGACAGCCACTATATGCTCTCCGATGAGAAGTATCCTGTGATCTTTGCCTATGCCGGTCAGGAAATCCCCGTTGTGGAGCTTGCCGTCAATGACGGAAAGAGCATTACCAACGAGATGATCTACGGAGAGATCCACGGCATGAAGAAGGATGAGGACGGCAAGGCGCTGGCCGGAGCTACCATCGGCCTGTTCCTCACAGACGGCACAGAGCCTATTCTGACCACTGTTTCCGCAGAGGACGGCAGCTTCTCCTTTACAGGTATCCCCTATGGCGAGTATGTGGTCCGTGAAATCGCTGCGCCGGAGGGCTATGTAATGGATGACACGCCTTATACCGTGAAGGTAGATCAGAACGGCGCTGTGGTCGAGATCGAGATCACCAACAGGCTCATTCGCGGCAGCGTTCAGCTGACCAAGGTGGATAAAAACTATTCCGATCATCACCTGAGCGGCGCAGTCTTTGAGGTGTACCGTGACGGAAAGCTCGTGGGCCCGATGGAGGAGCTGTCCGACGGCGTCTACAAGCTGGACAATCTGCCCTACGGTGATTACACGCTGAAGGAAACCGAGGCCCCCAAGGGCTTCTTCCTTGATGAGAAGACCTACAGTTTCTCCATTAAGGAAGATGGTAAAACCGTCGTCGTGGAAAATGAGGCCGGAAAGGGCTTTGTCAACCAGGCACAGACCGGAGGCATCCGCATTGAAAAGACTTCGGATGACGGCGTGCTGAAGGGCTTTACCTTCCGCGTGGAGGGCTCGGATATCACCGGCAATGCCTTCAGCAAGGACTTTGTGACCGATGAGAAGGGCCAGATCCACATCGAGGGGCTGCGCATCGGTGATTATGTGATCTCCGAGGTGTCCAACAAAGCCAACGAGAAGTATGAGCTTCCCGCAAATGTCACCGTAACCGTTCACGAAGGAAAGACGGTCGTTGCCAAGTTCCATAACAAGCTCAAGCCCGTTACGGATATCCCCAAGACCGGAGATACCACCAATATGCCTCTTTGGGCAGCACTGGCCGGTATCTCTGCAATCGGTGCAGGTGCGGCGGCTTTCTTTACCTTCCGAAAAAAGAAGGAGGTAGGCAAGCATGAGCGCTAAGGTCATCATCGGCATCGGTCTTGTGGTGTTTATTATCGCAGGGCTGATCGTTCTTCGCCTGAAGAACAGAAAGTAAAAACGCCAAGGGACGGCATCTTTTTACAGATGCCGCCCCGCTTATAAAAGGAGACGCTATGGAAGAGACAAGAAAAATCGGAGATTACTCCGTGAAGTATTCCATGTATATCGGGCACAAGGATATTGCTCTGGGCGAGAATCCCAACGCCGACAAGGATGAACGGTATATGTGCTGCTTTGTAGAGACCAACGCTATTTTCGAGCGCTATTCCGGGGTGCTGGTCAGCGACGATTTTGCGGAGATTGCAAAGGTGTTCGGACAGCGCGTAGCAGACGCAGCCGAGGAAATTATTCAGGAAAACGAAAGAGCCTGTCAGGAGGTCGGCATGAATGAGGAACTCACAACAAATAGTTGTAAGCCCATTTCCTATGAGGATTCCATCGAGAACAAGGTGGTTGTCGTCAAGGGTAGCATTCTCCGGCCTGAGTTCCGCCACGCCAATCACCAGCTTATGCTGTGCACCGGCGGCTTCGGCGCGCAGGCCAATGCGCGAGGCCGTACCTGCTGCTGCATTTCCCTGTACGACGGGAGAAAGACCTCCTTTTACCGCACGGATTTTCTCGGCGTCATGGATGAAAAGAAGCTTCCCGAATGGGCGCAGAAGGGCTTGGAGAAAGCGAAAGAGATGCACGCGCAGGAAAAGAAACCGACTAAAGAAAGAGGTGACGCAAGATGATCGAGTATGAAAAAAGAGCAATGATCGAGGCGGAGGACAAATATACCTTTCGCCAGAGCACGCAGATTTCCATGCAAACCGGACTGATCGGCCACCTCCGGGCAGACATGGATACAGACGGAAACGGCTTTTTCAGCAGCTGGTTTGATTTCCGGGAGGAGCTGAAAACCGACGAGTTTAAGGCGGAGTTTGATGATGTAATCAACTCTCTGCGTGAGGAAGGCGACATTCTTCATAACCGCAGGGCGCTTGCCAAGTACTGCTATTGCACACCCCAAAGCCGTATGCAGGAGGAACCGGGCTACTATGGCGTTCGTGTGGATACCGAAAAATATGCCTATCTTCTGCGCCTGAACCCGGACAGAGGCGAATACAACCTGTACTGCTATTGCTATCGCCGGGACTGGCTCGATCAGCACCTGAAGGACGCAGAGAAAGGAATCCGTTTTATTGACAGCCATTACAAGGAGCTGTTTCGCATCCCGGATGGCGGCAAGGTGAAAATCCACTATTCGTGGAATGAAGACCAGATTCGCACCTGCCGGTATATCGACGATTACCATGTGGAGATCGGGAGCAACCTCTATCACATCTGCGAGTTTGCCGAGCGCATGGAATACGGCGGTCATACCTGCGAGCCGGTTCGGGACAACCTGCCCGAGCGGTGCTACAGCGTTCTTTCCGGCAGCGACGAAATCATTATCATCAAGCGCGGCGAAAAGGGCTACTTCAAGACGGACATTCCCGTCACCGACAAGGACGAAGCCCGGAGCATCGCGAATGAGTATAATGCAAAGCTTGGTGTCAGCCGAGCGCAGGAAGAAGCGATGAAGGCCGGCTCTATGTTCGGCTTTCAGGTGCCCGCCGCAGACCCGAGAAATTATGACGCAGACGGAAAGCCCGTGATGCCGAAGGACAGAGGTGATGCACGATGAGTGAGAGCGATTATCGCATCTGGTCTAATGCCGACCTTGACTATGAGGAGTGGAAAGATTGGATGGAGGAAGAATATCCGACGCTTTCCGAGGACGAGCGCGTCGCCATGATGTATGAGGAAAACGGGCACTACCTTGAGGACGAACGGCTCAATCTGGACATTCAACTTTCCCAGCCCATTCTGGTTGTGGGCGATCTGGGGCTTTGGAATGGCAGGCACACGGGATACAAAGAAATTCCCAGCGGCAATATCCGCGACTGCCTTTACTCTGATTACGACTACACCACATGGTATGTGGACAAGAACGGAGATCTTCGGTGCGATGACACCCACCATGACGGCACGAACCATTATCTCTATCGGGTGTATAAGGACAATATTTCGGAGGCGCAAAAGGACCGGCTCAAAGAAAAAATCTACAACGGCACAGCCACCAGGGCAGACATTGTCCGTGTCACCCGCAGGCTTGGCGATGAGATCGGAAAAGTGTACGGCTGGAGCTTTCCAACCAGGCAGAGAGAGCGAGGTGAAGCACGATGAACCACGCGCTGCCGAGCGAAAGTTATATTGCCAGACTGGACTATTTGGCTTTCAACGGAAAAGTATGCAGCAGCGTTGAGTACAGCGATGAGCAGCGCTTCCTGGAAGACCTGAAGGAGTCGCTTTATCACGGAGAGCCGCTGTGCGTCGTTCTCTACCGAGACCGGAACGGCAAGACGATTTCTCGTGCGTTTCTGAACGACCTGGATACACTGCCAAAAGGACTTTTCATAGAGGACAGTTCCCACAGAAAGCCGAAGGAAAGGGGTGAAGCACGATGAGGGTAAATGCCATGACAGAGAAGTTTGGGGATGTGACGGTTCTGGGGCATCCCATGCTTTTTACCTGCCTGCGGGTAGACCGTGATACCGTTCCACAGGGCATGTACATGTACGAGGTTCGCCACGATGATGACCAACAGGGCGAGCCGGTTCAGATTGCCAACTGGATCATGGTGAATCATTGGGGAACATTGATTTCCAATAGACCCATTCGCTTGGAGCCCCGACCGGATGGGAGAAACGCCTACCGCGACATTGATCCTGAAAACGATTGGAACTATGAGGGCACGCTTACTACCGTGAAGGAGTACATGGAGAAGAATCCACCGGCGGTTCATAAGCAAAAAGACCACGAACCTGCGAGATAAGGAGAAGCTATGGATAAGAAGAAAGCCATCTGCGAATATCTCCGCAAAAATCATATTGGCAAAGAAAATGCCATCCACAGCAAGGAGCTTGAAAAGCTGTTTCTGCTTGACGGACGAAATATTCGCCGCAAGATCAGCGCCTTGCGACAGGATGGCTTTCCTATTTGCAGCGATGAAATGGGCTACTATTACGCAGATAACCAGAAAGAGATCAATACCACCGTCTGCCGGCTGAATGAGTTGGTGACCAAGGTGTCCAACGCCAGAACCGGGCTTTTATTTGCATCGATCCTCGGAGAGAATGCGCAGACCGTTGAGGTCACGATCAAAGTAAGATAAGGAGGGAGTTCCCATGCCGAGCAAATACAGAATCATTTTGGAGATGGCGTCCCAGACTGCCAGGGATATCGCCTCCAATGCCGACCGATATACCGATTTTCTGATTACGGCGGCAAACAACTACAAGTACAGCTTTAAGGAGCAGCTGCTCATCCATGCGCAGAAGCCGGAAGCAACGGCGTGTGCGGAAATCGACACATGGAATAAACTCGGCAGATGGGTAAACAAGGGCACGAAAGGCATCGCGCTGCTGATCGACAGAGATGTTCCCTACAAGCTGAGACATGTCTTTGATATCTCCGACACCAACAGCCGTGCCGGAAGGAACATCATCCTTTGGCAGATGAAGCCGGAGTACGAATATGCGGTATCGGAAAGCCTTCAGGCCAGCTTCGGCGATGTGGAGGAGCCGCGAGATTTCCCGCACCTTCTCATAGATATTTCCGGTTATGCCGTGGAGGATAATCTTTCAGATTATCTCATGGAACTGAACGCTGTCAAAGCCGGCAGCTTTCTGGAGGAGCTGGACGACACAAGCCTTGAAGCGTGGCTGAAAACCACGCTGAAAAGCAGCGTCGCTTTTATGGCGCTCTCCCGTGCGGGGTATGAGCCAAGGCAGTATTTTGACCGGGAGGATTTCAGCCACCTCTTTGACTTCAGCACCCTGGAGGTTATCTCCGTGCTCGGTGCCGCAGTCAGCGATATTTCTGAGATGGTCATCCGGGAAATGGGCGAAACCGTCAAGGAGATGGAGAAGGAAGAAAGACGGAAGATTCGCACATTTGCGCAGACCGGTTCTTCTGTGTATCATAAGAACCGAACAGAAAACAAGGAAAGGAGCAACGAACATGGAACTGACCTATACGATGCAGGGGGACTATCTGATTCCCGATCTGACCGTGCCGGAGAGCCCGAAGCTTGGGAAGTATGGAATGCTGCGGCGGACATTCCTCCGCGAGCACCGGGATGGGATCTACACCGGGATGCTGCTGAACGGAACACTGAACAGTCATCTGGAGGAAGTGGACCGGCAAGCCAACGAGATGATGGAACGCCTGACCCGACAGATGGCAGAGAAGCAGGGCGTGACGGAGCGCCTGAAAGCGGAAGATCAGATGAAATGGGTGCAGATGATGAATTCCATTCGTCACTCGGCGGAGGAAGTGATTCTGAACGACCTGATCTACGCGTAACGCTCCCCACAGTTGAACAGCAGCAGGAAAACATCGCAGAAGCGGAGGAAGAAAAATCCTCCGCTTTTTCTATTTCTCAGGAGGACATCGACGCCATTCTGACACGGGGCAGCGGCATCCATCAGGGCAAATTCCGCATCTATGAGCAGTTTCTCAAACAGGATTCTTCTGAGAACAATATCGCCTTTTTGAAAAACGAATACGGCATCGGCGGCGCGTATCCTGCCGTTTCCGGCAGAAATCTCGATGAAAGCCACGACGCCAAGGGAATCAAAATCAGCAGAGGCAGAATCTCTCAGCCCGATGCAGAAATGCTTTTGCGGTGGAATAAGGTCGAGAAGCGGATCGGGGAATTGATCCGTGCCGACCGCTATCTGAGCCAGGCCGAAAAGGACGACTATCCCGCCTACCGGGAGCAGGCAGAAGCTCGGAGGAAACAAGGTGAAATCTCTGAGGAGTTCCGGTCGATTGTCTATGATTACAATGACTTCGTGACGCAGCTTGGTGAGGAAAACAAAGCATTGAATCTGTACTATCTCTCAAGCTGCTGGAGTGCGTTCAGCGTGGGCGATAAGAAAATGTACGCCCGTACAGCGGAGGGTGACTTCATCCTCCCCATGATGCGCGAGGCAATGAATGCGATCATTGCGGACAACACCCACCTGACCGCACGATGCGAAGCCATGCTGGAAGCGTTGAACAGCGATGTGGCAAAGTCCCTTGAACCGACCTTTGATGAGCTGAACCCTCCACCGGAACCCCGGAAGGAATACCGCTATCATCTCGGTGATACGGTCTATATCGGCACGCAGGAATACGAGCTGCTGTCTTTTGACGAGAAAAAGGTCGTCCTCTTTGATGCACAGTTCCCGCTGTTTAACAAAGAGCTGTCTCGTGAGGAGTTCGATAACCGGCTCAAAGAAAATCCGCTGAATGACAGGCTGCTGCAAGTCGTGGAAGAACTCCCTGTCGCAGACAATACGAAGGCGAGAATATCCCTTGACACCGGCAGTAACAAGGTTCACTGGATTTACTTCAATCCCGATGCAGATGCAGGTGGACAGTATGTTTCCGGTGACCTTGATTTCTCTGTTTTTGAAGAGCTTGTCGAGCAGTATGACATTGCCAGCCATCCGGAAAACGCCGCCGACTTCCGAAATGACCTTGAAGAAATGTCGGATCAGTTCCTTGCGGACATCAATACTCCGTTCTTCATGGAAGCTGAAAATGACTATGAGATGGACTGCGATTTTATCGAGTTCACGCCGGAAAACCTCCTGAAGATTCACGAGGATATTCTGTCTTTAGAGGCAGACCGGGAAGCAGCGCGAGAGACTGACCGATATGAGGCGGAGTTTGGTGCGGACGGCACACGGGTATTCAGAGAAACGGAAGATTTGGCAGAAGACGATTCCGAAATTGAGAGCCTAACGGACGAAGAATTGGATGCTCTGCCCATCAGCACCGTCAAAGACGGCGAGGTCGTGACCTACCCCAATGCGGAGGCCTTGCTGGATGACCAGGAAGAAGCGCTTGCCCCGCCTCTACAAGTGAAAAGGCCTTCCAAGATCGCGCCTCATGTGCTGCACCCGGAGATCAACACCGAGTACCGAACCAACTTCCAAATCGAGAGCGATGATATCGGCGTGGGCACGCCGCTGGAACGGTTCTATCACAATATCCGTGCCATTCAGCTTCTGAATAAGCTGGATGCGGAAAGCCGATTGGCAACACCCACCGAGCAGCGTGTGCTTGCCGACTATGTGGGCTGGGGCGGTCTATCCGAGTTCTTCAAGGAGGACAATCCCCATTATACCGAGCTGAAGAATGTGCTTTCCGATGAGGAATATGCGTCGGCAAGAGAATCCACGCTGACGGCCTTCTATACGCCGCCCGTGGTGATCAAGGCGGTGTACTTTGCCCTGGAGAACATGCACTTTCAGACCGGCAATGTGCTGGAGCCCTCCTGCGGCATCGGAAACTTTATGGGGCTTGTTCCCGAAAGCATGAATGACGCGAAATTCTACGGCGTGGAGCTTGACAGTATTTCCGGGCGAATTGCGCAGCAGCTTTATCAGAAAAACAGCATCGCAGTGCAGGGCTTCGAGAATACAAACCTTCCCGACAGCTTCTTTGACGCTGCAATCGGCAATGTCCCCTTCGGGCAGTTCAAAGTACCGGACAAGCGCTACGATAAGCACAACTTTCTCATTCACGACTATTTCTTTGCCCGCACTTTGGATAAGGTGAGACCCGGCGGCGTGATCGCCTTCATTACCTCAAAGGGTACGCTGGATAAGGAAAATCCCAATGTTCGAAAGTATATCGCGCAGAGAGCCGACTTGCTCGGCGCTATCCGGCTACCGAATGATACCTTCAAGGCCGCTGCCGGCACAGAGGTCACATCGGACATTATCTTCCTCCAAAAGCGGGACCGATTGGTGGATATTGAGCCCGATTGGGTGCATCTGGCCACCGACGCCAATGGCATCCGGATGAACGCCTATTTTGTGGACAACCCTGAAATGGTGCTGGGCGACATGCAGATGGTCAGCGGGCCTCACGGCATGGAGTCCGCCTGTATTGCTTATGAAAATGCAGAGCTTGGGGACCTCTTGCGGGATGCCATCCAGAACATTCATGCCGAGATTACCGAATTTGAAATCGACGATCTTGAAGCGGAGGATGAGGACCTTTCTATTCCCGCTGACCCTGATGTGCGCAATTTCAGCTTCACGGTGGTGGACGGTAAAATCTATTACCGTGAAAACAGCCGCATGAATCCCGTGGATGTTTCCGCGACTGCCGAAAGCCGCATCAAAGGCATGATTGCCATCCGTGATTGTGTCCGGACGCTGATTGAGTACCAGACGGAGGACTATCCCGATGCCGATATCAAGGCAGAGCAGGAAAAACTCAATCGGCTCTATGATGATTTCAGCAAAAAATACGGGCTTATCAGCGCAAGAGCCAACAACTCGGCTTTCAATTCCGACAGCTCCTACTGCCTGCTTGCTTCGCTGGAGGTGCTGGACGATGAGGGCAACTTCCTCCGCAAGGCAGATATGTTCTCCAAACGAACCATCAAGCAGAAGGTAACGGTGCAGTCGGTTGACACGGCTTCCGAGGCCTATGCTCTGTCCCTTTCGGAAAAAGCGAGAATCGACATGCCATATATGTCGCAGCTTACCGGTAAAACCGAGCAGGAGCTGTTCGAGGATTTGAAGGGTGTTATTTTCCTCAACCCCATGCACATAAGCGAAGAGGACGGCAAGCCGAAGTATCTCCCTGCCGATGAATATCTCTCCGGCAATGTCCGTGAAAAGCTCCGTTGGGCAAAGCGGAGTGCGGAGCTCTACCCCGAAGATTACGGTGAGAATATTCGTGCGCTTGAGGCGGTGCAGCCGGTTGACCTGACGGCAAGTGAGATTTCCGTAAGGTTGGGCGCAACATGGCTGCCTCCGGAAATCATTGAGGAGTTCATGTTTGAACTGTTCAGCACCCCACGCTACTGCCAGTGGAACATCCATGTTCACTACGCGCAGTACACCGGCGAATGGAATGTGGAGGGGAAATCCTATGACCGCAGCAATGTAAAAGCCCACAACACCTACGGCACCGGCAGAGTTAATGGCTATAAGATCATGGAGGAAACCCTGAACCTCCGAGATGTAAGAATCTTCGACTACATCGAGGACGGAAACGGCAGGAAAACGGCTGTGCTCAACAAGAAAGAAACCGCCATCGCACAGGGCAAGCAGGAGCTTATTAAGCAGGCCTTTGCAGACTGGATATGGAGCGATCCGGAACGCCGGGAGCAGCTAACCAAGCTGTATAACGAGAAGTTCAACAGCATTCGCCCCCGTGAGTATGACGGCAGCCACCTGAATTTCGTGGGAATCAATCCGGAGATCACGCTGAGGCCGCATCAGGTCAATGCCATTGCCCATATCCTCTACGGCGGCAACACCCTGCTTGCGCATGTGGTGGGGGCCGGGAAGACCTTCGAGATGGTAGCGGCTGCACAGGAGAGCAAGCGGCTGGGCTTGTGTCAAAAAAGCCTGTTTGTGGTCCCCAATCATCTGACGGAGCAATGGGCGAGCGAATACCTCCAGCTCTACCCCTCCGCCAACATTCTTGTCGCCACCAAGAAGGACTTCGAGACCAAGAACCGCAAGAAGTTCTGCGGGCGCATTGCCACCGGCGACTACGATGCAGTCATCATTGGGCACAGCCAATTTGAAAAGATCCCCATGTCCCTGGAACGACAGCGTGCCATCCTGCAGCAACAGCTGGATGAAGTGCTGGACGGCATTTCTGAATTGAAGAAAAACCGTGGGGATAATTTCTCCATCAAGCAGCTGGAGCGAACCAAGAAAACGGTCAGGCAGAAGCTGGACAAGCTCAATGACCAGTCCCGCAAGGATGATGTTGTGACCTTTGAGGAGTTGGGCGTTGACCGTATCTTCATCGATGAGGCGCATTACTATAAAAACCTCGCCGCATTTACAAAAATGCGGAATGTGGGCAACATCAGCCAAACCGAGGCCATGAAGTCCAGCGACCTGTATATGAAGTGTCGGTATTTGGACGAGTTGACCGGCGGCAGAGGCGTTGTGTTTGCCACCGGCACGCCCATCTCCAATAGCATGGTGGAGATGTACACCATGCAGAAGTATCTCCAGTACGGAGCGCTGCGCAGGAATGACCTTCTCCACTTCGATGCCTGGGCCTCCACCTTCGGCGAGACGGTGACGGCTATCGAGCTTTCCCCGGAGGGCACGGGCTACCGCGCCAAAACAAGGTTTGCGAAGTTCTATAATCTACCGGAGCTCATGGCAATGTTCAAGGAGACCGCAGATATTCAAACGGCGGATATGCTCAAGCTCCCCGTGCCGGAGGCCCATTACCACAGCGTTGTTTTGAAGCCATCGGAAACGCAAAAGGAAATGGTGGCCTCTCTTTCAGAACGAGCCGAGCGTGTCCGCAATAAGATGGTGGATTCCAGCGTGGATAACATGCTCCTCATCACCAATGACGGCAGAAAGCTCGCCTTGGATCAGCGGCTCATGAACGATATGCTCCCCGACAGCGAGACAAGCAAGGTGGGCGCGTGTGCGGAGAATGTTTTTGATATTTGGCAGCGCACCGCCGATCAGAAATCGACACAGATGGTATTCTGCGACCTGTCTACGCCCCACGGCGACGGCAAGTTCAATGTGTACGATGATCTCCGGAACAAACTGATTGCCAAGGGCATTCCGGCAGAGGAAATCGCCTATATCCACGCGGCGAATTCAGAGGCGCAAAAGAAAGAGTTGTTTGGCAAGGTGCGCTCCGGTCAGGTGCGTGTGCTCATCGGTTCCACGCAGAAAATGGGAGCCGGCACCAATGTGCAGACGAAGCTTGCGGCACTTCATCATTTGGATTGTCCGTGGCGACCGTCAGACCTGCAGCAGCGGGAAGGACGAATCATCCGCCAGGGCAACGAAAACAGGGAGGTCGATATTTACACCTATGTCACGGAGAACACTTTCGACAGCTACCTGTATCAGTTGGTGGAATCCAAGCAGAAGTTCATTGGGCAGATCATGACCAGCAAATCCCCGGTGCGCTCTGCGGAGGACATTGACGAAACCGCCCTGAGCTATGCGGAAATCAAGGCGCTGTGCGCCGGCGATCCCCACATCAAGGAGAAGATGGATTTAGATATTGATGTGTCCCGTCTGAAGCTGCTCAAGGCCAACCATCTGAGCCAGCGCTATGCTCTGGAGGATCAAATTCTGAAGGAGTTTCCGCAGAAAATCAAATCGTTGGAGCAGCGCATTGAGGGCTATCGTGCGGATATTGACCAGCGAAAAAGAAATACCGAGCCCAACGAGGACGGCTTCTCTCCGATGTTTATGCCGGGCGGCACGGTAAGAGAAAAGAAGGCTGCCGGCGATGCCATCCTCGGCCTTTGCAAGTCCATGACAAGCCCCGATCCGATTCCCATCGGCCAGTACAGAGGCTTCGATATGGAACTGTCCTTCGACACCTTCAGCCGAGAATATAAGATCACGCTGATTCATCAGCTGCGGCATACGGTCACGCTGGGAACGGACATCTTCGGCAACATTCAGCGACTGGATAACACCCTCGGCGCTTTTGAGGAACGGATGGCGGCGTGTGCCGAGCAGCTGGAGAATACGCGGGTTCAGCTTGAAAATGCAAAGGCCGAGGTACAGAAGCCATTCCCCCAGGAGGAAGAACTGAAAACCAAATCGGCACGGCTAAATGAACTGAATGCGATGCTCAATCTCGACAAAAGAGAGAACGAGATCGTGGACGGTGAGCGTGGCGAGGAGGAGCCGCAAAAATCATCCGCAGACAGAGAACGCTAAAAATAAAATCACAGCGGCAATGTGGAATACCTGCATTGCCGCTGTGATACGCAAGCCGGGAAATGTACCGAGTGTGCGATAGAATGAGGCTGACAAACTGGAATTTACCTCTATTCAAACATACAAGCTCTTGACAATAAAGCTCCTATATAGTATAATTTGATAAACTACTATATAGGAGCATTTGCATGAAAACAAATGGCGGATTTCTTGTCACCAAAATAAAACAACTTGGAGACCGGATTTTTGAGAAGATTCTCAGCGAAAAGAATATTGATGCGTTCAATGGAGCCCAGGGGCGCATTCTTTATGTGCTGTGGCAGGAGGATGGAATCTCGATCAGGTCACTCTCGGTCAAATGCGGATTAGCGATAACATCTCTTACGACGATGCTGGAAAGAATGGAACATCAAGGGCTGATAAGCCGTGTTCAGTCTGAAACGGACAAAAGGAAAACACTCCT
>OMCQ01000321.1_pt1 | contig 32500 bp, 31 predicted proteins | sample 1673761 | NCBI WGS metagenome assembly OMCQ01 (sample SAMEA103958126, study PRJEB25191) | human gut metagenome | reverse complement strand
TTCCACACCCTCCCTGGTGGCGATGTACCTGGCGTAGCGACCAGCGCCGCTAGAGCGGATGAAGCCGCACTTCTGGACCAGCCTGGGCATGACTTACAGCTCCTTCTGGAATTGTATATTCTTCACGATATACTTCATCTACCATTGGCTCAGAAAGAATAGTAGGAATACCTTCTTCTAATACTTCTTCAGTAATACCCTGAAGATCATAACGGTTGACAACTGTTAAGTTAGAAACGTCAGTTAAACCAAGTCTTGTCATCAAATCATGTTTGATAGAGTTTGCTTCAACCGCATTTTCTTTTCTTTTTTCTACATAAACGCGATAAACTTTAGCCATGTTATCCTCCTAATGTAAGCCAATATCTTTACGCATATACATGCCATCAAAATGAATGTTTTCAATTGCATCATAGACTTTCTTTCTTGTTTCTTCAAGATCATGTCCTAATGCACAAACATTTAATACACGTCCACCATTTGTGACGATTTCATTGTTTTCATTACGTTTAGTACCTGCATGGAAAACAACGATATCTTCTGGAAGATGATCTAAACCAGTAATGACTTTACCCTTTTCATAAGATCCAGGATAGCCTCCACTTGCAAGAACAACACATGTTGCCTGTTCATCTTTCCACTTAACATCTACATCTTTTAATGTATTTGTAGCACATCCATACATTACTTCATATAAATCACTTTCAAGTCTCATTAAGATAACCTGAGTTTCAGGATCACCAAAACGAACATTGAATTCTAATACCTTTACATCCTGATCCTTGATCATTAATCCAATAAAGACAACCCCACGATAATCCATATGATCTTCGTGTAAGCCTTTCATGAATGGGTCAAGAATCTTTTCTTTGAAAGTCCCTTCCATACCTTCAGGTAAAAATGGGTTAGGTGATACAGTTCCCATACCACCAGTATTTGGACCTTCATTATTATCATAAATCTGTTTATGGTCTTTTGCAGATACCATAGGTACGATTGTATCATGGTCTACAAAACATAATAGAGAACATTCAAAACCAGTTAAGAATTCTTCTAAAACTACCTTCTTACCAGCATCCCCAAAAGCACTGCCATCAAGCATTACTTTAAGTTCTTCTTTAGCCTGTTCTTTTGTTTCACAGATGACTACACCCTTACCTGCTGCAAGGCCATCAGCCTTAACAACAACAGGAAGATCAAAAGCATCTAATGCTTTAACAGCTGATTCATAATCAGTCACTTCTTCATACTTTGCAGTAGGAATATTGTGCTTTTTCATGAAATCCTTAGAGAAGGCTTTAGAACCTTCAAGAATAGCTGATTCTTTTCTAGGACCAAATACTTTGTGTCCTCTTTCTTCTAAATAGTCAGCAAGTCCCATACATAATGGTACTTCAGGACCAATAACAGTTAAATCAATACCCTTTTCTTCAACAGTCTTTAAGATAAAAGGCATATCTTCTACACTACCTGGAATACATACAGCATCCATACCAGGATTACCAGGAATAGCATATAATTCAGTAACATGTTTACTCTGTTTTAATTTCCAGGCAATTGCATGTTCTCTTCCACCACTACCAATAACAAGAACCTTCATATAACGCCTCCTTAGTGTCTAAAATGTCTGTAACCATTGAAGACCATTGTCATATCATGTTCATCACAATAGTCAATAGATTCCTGATCACGAACTGATCCACCAGGCTGTACAATAGCCTTAATACCTGCTTCATCGGCCACTTGTGCACAATCACTAAATGGGAAGAATGCATCACTTGCGAGTACTGCACCATGGAAATCCTTATCAGGATTATTATGAATTGCATTTTCTAATGCCCAAATACGTGAAGTCTGTCCTCCACCAACAGCTAAAGTACATCCATCTTTCACTAGTACAATCGCATTAGACTTAACATATTTAACAACCTTTAAACCAAATTCCATATCAGATAATTCAGCTTCTGTTGGCTGCTTTTTAGTCACTACTTTCATTTCATCAATAAGCTTAGTATTTAATTCCTGAACAAGTGCTTTACCTTCAAGATACTTAATATCATACTTAGCATCACGTGCATCAAGATTCTTAAGTTTTAATAAACGTAAGTTCTTCTTCTTTTCTAATACTTCTAAAGCATCATCATCAAAATCAGGTGCTGCAATAATTTCTAAGAAAGTCTTCTTCATTTCTAAAGCAGTTTCCTTATCAATTTTATAGTTTACAGCGATGATTCCACCAAAGATAGAAGTTGGGTCACCTTCATAAGCACGCTTATAAGATTCATAACCAGTCTTACCAATAGCAACTCCACAAGGTGTTGAATGCTTAATTGCAACAGTCACTAATTGATCACCAAATTCTCTTACGCATGCAACTGCACCATATAAGTCATTCACGTTATTGAAAGAAATTTCTTTACCATGTAACTGTTCATAATCTAATAAAGAATGCTGAACATATGGATCAACATAGGCATTTGCACTCTGCTGAGAGTTTTCACCATAACGCAAGTGATCTGTCTTCTTTAATGAAATATTTAAGATATCAGGGAATTCATCATGTACCTGATCAGCGAAATAACGAGAAATCATTGCATCATAGCTGCCTGTTAAGCTATAAGCCTTATAAGCAAGATTCATTCTGAATTCAAAATCAGTCTTATCTTCTCTAATAGCTTCTAATACAGCATCATAATCTTTTGGATCAGTAACAATCAATACATCCTTGAAATTCTTAGCAGCAGAACGGATCATTGAAGGTCCACCGATATCAATGTTTTCAATCATTTCAGCCATTGGCTTACCAGCCTTAAGCGCTTTTTCAAACTCATAGAGATTACAACAAACAAGATCAATAGGTGTAATACCCATTTCTTCTACAGTCTTGACATGTTCTTCTACATCTCTTCTAAATAGAATACCACCATGTACTTTTGGATGAAGTGTCTTAACTCTTCCATCAAGAATTTCAGGGAAACCTGTCACATCATCGATTTCAATAGCTTTTACACCTGCTTCTAATAGTTTCTTATATGTTCCACCAGTAGAAACAACTTCAAATCCTAATTCTTCAAGACCTTTCGCAAATTCAACAATACCTTCTTTATTTGTAACTGATACTAACGCTCTTTTCAACTGATCTTCACCCTTTCATTTTCTACAGAAACACGTCCTTCACAATATAAAGCAACAGCTTCTGGTAAGATTTCATGTTCGATTTCTAAGACACATGCCTGAATATCTTCAGGAGTCAACTGCTCTTTGTAAGATGATTGGCCCACCATCCACTTCTCCAGTAACGAAATGAACAGTTGCACCTGACACCTTTACACCTCTTTTAAACACCGCTTCATGGACATGCATTCCATAGAATCCAGGACCACAGAAAGATGGAATAAGTGAGGGATGAATATTAATAATACGATTCTTATATTGTTCAATCAGCTTATCTCCAACAATAGCAAGATAACCTGCTAATACAACAACATCAATCTTTTCTTCTTCAAATCTCTTTAAGATCTCATCTTCATCCTTAATCCATTCTGCTTGAATACCATGAAGGTGGGCTCTTTCTAAGCCGTAAGCCTTCTTACGGTTAGAAATAACCAAACGGATCTGTCCATTGATTTTTCCGGCTTCACACGCATCGATGATGGACTGAAGATCAGTTCCACCACCAGATACGCATACAGCTATGTTTAGCATAATTCTGCTCCCTTTTCACCTTCAGCAATATAACCTACTTCATAGCTTTCATAGCCAGCAGCATTAATTGCTTCGATAGTCTTTTCAACATCTGCAGGATCAACAGCAAGAACCATACCTAATCCCATGTTGAATGTGTTATACATCATCTTTTCTTCAACGTTTCCTGCTTTTGCAATTAAGCCAAAGATAGGAGGTACTTTATAGCTGTCCTTCTTAACAACAGCCTTTACACCATCAGGTAACATTCTAGGAAGGTTTTCATAGAATCCTCCACCAGTAATATGGCTGCATCCTTTAACCTTGATACCAGCATTCTTTACACTCTTTAATGCTTTTACATAAATCTTAGTAGGAGCAATTAATGCTTCACCTAAAGTAGTACCTAATTCATCATAATAAGTATCCAAAGATTCTTTAGTCATTTCAAATACGCTACGTACTAAAGAGAATCCATTACTATGTACACCAGTTGATGCAATACCAACTAAAGCATCACCAGGCTTGATTGTAGAACCATCAATAATATCTTTCTTATCTACAACACCTACTGCAAAACCAGCTAAATCATAATCATCAACAGGCATTAAACCTGGATGTTCTGCAGTTTCACCACCAACAAGGGCACATTCAGACTGAATACATCCTTCAGCAACACCCTTAACGATAGTCGCAATCTTTTCAGGATAATTCTTACCACATGCAATGTAATCAAGGAAGAATAGAGGTTCTCCACCTGAACAAGCAATATCATTCACACACATTGCAACTGCATCAATACCAATTGTATCGTGTTTATCCATTACAAAAGCAAGTTTTACCTTTGTACCACAGCCATCAGTACCAGATAAAAGAACTGGTTCTTCCATATCCTTGATCTTGCTTAAATCAAAAGCACCAGCAAAACCACCAATACCACCAAGTACTTCCGGTCTCATAGTTGCTTTAACATGCTTCTTCATTAATTCTACTGACTTATAACCTGCTTCAATGTCTACTCCAGCTTTTTTATAATCCATGTTTCTTCATCCTTTTATCTATTATTTTTCCATTCTTGCAAGAACTGCTTTATAAGTTTCAATTAAATCACCGATATCCTGTCTGAATACGTCTTTGTCATACTTCTTGTTAGTATCTACATCCCATAAACGGCAAGAATCTGGTGAGATTTCATCAGCTAATACGATTTCGCCTTCTTTAGTCTTACCAAATTCGATTTTGAAATCTACTAGCTTTAAGTTTAATCTTAAGAAGAAAGCCTTAAGTAATTCGTTGATTTTTAATGTTTCAGATTTGATAGTGTTATATTCATCTCTAGTGCAAAGACCTAAAGCAACAGCATGGTCTTCATTGATTAATGGATCACCATATTCATCATTCTTATAACTAATTTCAAAAATTGGTTCTGCTAAAACAACACCTTCCTTAGCACCAAGTCTCTTACAGAAAGAACCTGTTGTAATATTACGTACAATAACTTCTAGTGGGAAGATTTCTACTTTCTTAACTAAATCATCAGTATCATTTAACTTTTCAATCATATGAGTCTTGATACCAGCTTCTTCTAACATATCAAAGATAATACCTGAAATAGTGTGGTTTAATACACCCTTACCAGCAAACTGATCATGTTTTACACCATTACCTGCAGTTGCATCATCTTTATAATGCATTAAGATAACATCTTCATTATCAGTTGCAAAAATTTCCTTAGCTTTTCCTTCGTACATTAATTCTTTCTTTTCCATTGTTGTTTTCTCCTCTTATCTGTATTTTTCTGAAATTTCGTTATTTGTATCTAAGCAGGCTTTTTCCATAGCCTGACGGTTGTTCTTTAATTTTTCACTTAATTCTGGATATTTGATTGCCATGATTTCAAGTGCTAACCAGGCAGCATTCTTAGCACCATCAATTGCAACTGTTGCAACTGGGATACCAGAAGGCATCTGGACAATTGATAATAAGGCATCCACTCCATCTAAACTTGCACCTTTGATTGGAATACCAATAACTGGTAACACTGTCATAGAAGCAACGACACCAGGTAAGGCAGCAGCCATACCAGCAGCTGTTAAAATAACATCTGTTCCATTGTTGTTGCATTCTTCTACAAATTCACTCAATGCACAATGTGCACGGTGTGCAGATAAAGCACGTACTTCAACATCTACGCCATATTCTTTTAATATAGCAATTCCTTTTTCTACCTTTGCTTCATCAGAGGCAGAACCCATAATTACTGCAGCTTTCATTTCAGTCCTCCATATTTTCATTATGACTTTCATGATCTAGGTGCTCAGAGGCCTTTCACCTAAACTTGACCTCAATTATTAGAATAAACCAGTAATCTTACCTTCTTCATCAATGTCCATATTATTAGCAGCTGGTACTTTTGGTAAACCTGGCATACGCATAATATTTCCAGAAATAGCAACTAAGAATCCAGAACCAGTATTTGGAATCAAGTCATTGATTGTTACCTTGAATCCTTCAGGACGTCCAAGTAAAGTCGCATCATCTGATAAAGAATACTGAGTTTTCGCAATACAGATTGGTAAATCACCTAAGCCCTGAGCAGTGAACTTCTTGATCTTGTTAGCTGCCTTCTTAGTGAAGACAACATCATCTGCACCATAGATTTCTTTGGCGATTGTCTTGATTTTTTCATCAATAGGCATATCCAATGAATAGATAGGTGCATAATGAGATTCTTCTGTATCAAGGATATTTAATAGCTTGTTAGCAAGATCAATGCCTCCTTCGCCACCCTTAGCCCATACTTCAGAAATAGATACTTCAACATTTAATTCCTTACACATATCATCTAATAGCTTTAATTCAGCTTCTGTATCTGTAGGGAAAGCGTTAATAGCAACGATACAAGGTAAACCAAACTTCTTGATATTTTCAATATGTTTAGTTAAGTTACCAATACCCTTCTTTAGTGCTTCAAGGTTTTCAGTACCTAATTCTTTCTTATTAACACCACCATGCATCTTTAATGCACGAACAGTCGCAACAATGACAACTGCATCTGGATTTAAACCAGCCTGACGACACTTAATATCTAAGAACTTTTCAGCTCCTAAATCAGCACCAAATCCTGCTTCAGTAATAGCATAATCACCAAGTTTCATAGCAAGCTTTGTAGCCATAACTGAGTTACATCCATGAGCGATATTGGCAAATGGACCACCATGTACAAATACTGGAGTATGATCTAAAGTCTGTACAAGGTTAGGTTTGATGGCATCCTTCAATAATAAAGTCACAGCACCAGTTGCATGAATATCATCAACAGTGACTGGTTCACCATCATAATTATAAGCAACAATCATTCTTGCTGCTCTTGCTTTTAAATCTTCAAGAGAAGTAGATAAACATAAGATACCCATTACTTCACTTGCCACACTAATATCAAAACCATCTTCACGAGGAACACCATTTGGTTTACCGCCTAAACCAACAACAATATGTCTTAAAGCACGATCGTTTAAGTCAACAACTCTCTTCCATACAATCTGTCTAGTATCAATATTCAAAGGGTTACCCTGCTGAATAGAGTTATCAAGCATTGCCGCAATCAAGTTATTTGCTGAAGTGATGGCATGAATATCACCTGTAAAATGAAGGTTGATATCTTCCATAGGAACAACCTGGGCATATCCTCCACCAGCTGCACCGCCTTTAATACCAAAGCAAGGACCTAAACTTGGTTCACGCATTGCAACTACAGATTTCTTACCTAACTGATGTAATGCCTGTGATAAACCGATCATTGTAGTTGTCTTACCTTCACCTGCAGGTGTTGGGTTGATTGCAGTTACAAGGATTAATTTACCATCTGGATTATTTTCAACTTTCTTGATAGTTTCCAAAGAGATTTTTGCTTTATATTTACCATATAATTCTAAATCATCTTCAGTCAGTCCAATCTTTTCAGCCACATTTTTAATTGGTTCCATGACTGTACTCTGTGCAATTTCTACGTCTGTTAACATTTTTTTGTTTTTCCTCTCTTTCAGGTTATTTTCTTTCAAAACAATTATATACTAATCCAGTACCTGCATGCTTTCTTTTTTTTGAAAAAACAAAAAAAGAGCCTACTAAGTCCAGGACGTTGCCCAGACGGTCGGCTCTTCAAGAAATTATACTCCATGTGGTTAATTCCACTTCCGTCAGTCGTATAATACAGTTGTAGTTTATCAAATAACCTATTGTTTGACAAGCACAAATTTGATTAAATATTGCCATAAGTTTATAATATAAAAACGGAGGTAATGACTATGTTTAAAGAAATAGATGTAAAGACATTTGATTTAGAAATATTCAATAAATTGAATAAGGAATGGGCACTACTCAGTGCAGGTAATAAAGACGCATTTAATACTATGACTATTTCATGGGGCGAGATGGGTACATTATGGAATAAGCCAGTGATGACTTGTTTTGTAAGACCACAGCGTTATACAAAAGAATTTATAGATTCTAATGACCAGATGACTCTTTCATTCTTTAATGGAGAACATATGAAAGATTTAACAATATTAGGTAGAGAGTCTGGACGTGATGGAGATAAGATTGCGAAGACTGATTTAACACCTACATTTATTGAAGGTCTTCCTACATTTGAAGAAGCAGACATTGTCGTTGTGGGAAAGAAACTCTATGAAGATACAATCAAGCCTGAATGTTTCTTAGATGAAACACTTGTGGATAAGAACTATCCTAATAAAGATTTCCATACAATGTATATCTGTGAAGTTGAAAAAATCTATATGAAATAAGAGAAGCGTTAGTTCGCTTCTCTTTTTAGTTCATTGTATTCTCTTATCTGGTTATACTCTTCGATTGTTTTCTTAATATCATTAAAGATATGTGGGTCAAGTGTCTTCTCTAGTTCATCTTCATCCACAAACTTATAATCTGTATGCTCAAATGAAATCTTAACCTGATCATTTGTAGGAATACATAAGAAACCAATACCCACTGTCTGATAATGTGGTCTAATAGCCGTAAATGTATAAACCGGCTTAATGATTTCAATATCTAATCCTGTTTCTTCCTTTAATTCTCTTACTAACGCCTGGTGAGGATCTTCCCCATATTCTAATCCCCCACCTGGTAATTCCCAATAACCAAGTCCATCTGATGAAGGTCTAACACGTTTTAAGATTAATGTCTTACCTTCATAAATCACAATACCTTTGACTGTAATATGAAACTGTATGTCCTTATTCTCCATATTATTTTGCCCCCTTTTTACTATATTAGCACAACTCTTGGAATAACGTTACAAAAAGGTGCAGTATGTGTGTTTCAAATACTACAGAAATTGTATATAATAGTCACTGAGGTGAATAAGATGATTGATTTTAAAGAAGAAGTATTAAAGCATAAAGATGAAATGCTGAAAGATTTAAAGGACTTATGTCTAATCCCTTCAACTCTTGATAAATCTACTGCAAAAGAAAATCAGCCATTTGGTGAAAACAACCGTAAAGCGCTTGATTTAATGCTTTCTATTGGTCAAAGAGATGGATTTGTTACTGATGATTGTGATGGATATGCTGGTTCTATTGATATTGGTGAAGGAGAAGAATGTTTTGGTATCCTTGGACACTTAGATGTTGTACCTACTGAAGGTCAGGAATGGGATTATCCAGAATATGATATGACTCTTGATGGAGATACACTCTATGGTCGTGGTGTGGCTGATGATAAGGGACCTTTAATTGCTGCTTATTATGCTGCTAAGATTGTCAATGAACTTGATTTTGAAAAGAAGATGAAGGTTCGTATCATCTTTGGATGTAATGAAGAAAATGGTTCTCGCTGTATGCATTACTATTTCCAGCATCGTCCATATCCAAAGATGGGATTTACTCCAGATGCTGATTTCCCTGTAGTATATGGTGAAAAAGGTAACTGTCATTTCATCATCAAGGGTAAAACAGATGATGATAAGGTAATCTCTATTCATTCAGGACGTGTAGTGAATATCGTACCAGATCAGGCTAAAGCTGTATTAAAGGATACTGACTATGAAGAATCATATAATGAATTCTTAAAAGAAAATAACTTCAAGGGTTCTTTAGAAGTTGTAGATGGTAACACACACTTATTCTTAAAAGGTAAGAGTGCCCATGCATCTCAGCCTCAGTTAGGTAATAATGCTGCAAGTAACTTATGTCATTATATTGCAAGTGTGACTGATAATAGCTACGCAAAATTCGTTGATGAATATTTATACAATGATTATTTAGGCGAAAAGTTCAATGTCGCATTTACTGGTGAAATGGGTGCTTTAACTGTTAACCTTGGTATCTTAAATTATGAAAATAATGAAGGTTCATTAACTCTTGATTTACGTCTTCCTCATGACTCAGACAATGATATTCTTGTTAAGAATGTAGATGAAGCTGTTAATAAGTATGGCTTAAGTGAAGAACATGATATTGGTCCTGCATTATATGTAGATCCTAATAGTGAATTAGTTCAGAAGCTTCATGAATCATATGTACAGTTCACAAATGATCATGAACATGGTCCTCAGACTATCGGTGGTGGAACTTATGCAAAAGAAATGCCTAACTGTGTTGCTTTTGGTTGTGAATTCCCTGGTAAAAACCATCATATGCATGAAGAAAATGAATTAATTTCATTAGATGATTTATTAACTGCAGCTGCTATCTACGCTCAGTCTCTCTATAATCTTCTTAAAAAATAGTTGAATTCTATGTGCAACTCAAGTATAATTTGAGTTGCACTAAGTTGCGGCCGTGGTGGAATGGTAGACACGCAAGTTTGAGGGACTTGTGGACGTACGTCTGTGTGAGTTCAAATCTCATCGGCCGCACCATTAATTAAGATGAACTAGCTAGAGATAGCTAGTTTTTTTGTTTAGGAGGATTTTGTATGATTGACCATATGGAAATAAGAGGCGCAAAGGTTCATAATTTAAAAAATATCGACGTTGATATTCCTTTAAATAAGATTGTAGCTATTTCTGGTGTATCAGGAAGTGGTAAGTCTTCTTTAGCATTAGGAGTCATCTATGCAGAAGGTTCTAGAAGATATCTAGAAGCATTATCTACTTATACAAGAAGACGAATCTCTCAGGGAGAAAAAGCCAAAGTAAATTCTATTAGATATGTTCCTAGTACTCTAGCATTACATCAAAGACCTAATATACCAGGCATTCGTTCTACTTTTGGAACACAGACAGAATTATTGAATTCTATTCGCTTATTATTTTCACGTTGTGGAGATTATTTGTGTCCTAACGGACATAGAGTACCTGCGAGTACAAATGTAGCGAGAGGTGAAATGATTGAGTGTCCAATCTGCCACGAAAGATTTAATGGATTAAGTGCACAGGAGTATGCCTTTAATTCACAAGGCGCATGTCCTGATTGTCAGGGCACTGGTATTGTACAGACAATTAATATTGATTCTTTGATTCCTGATCCTCATCTAACTGTTGATGAAGGAGCCGTAGCACCATGGAATACACTCATGTGGTCATTAATGAAAGATGTCTGTCGTGCGATGGGTGTGCGTACTGATGTTCCTTTTGAAGAATTAACAGAAGAAGAAAAGCATATTGTATATGATGGACCAATGGTTAAGAAACATATTTTCTATCGTCCTAAGAATAAAGAGAGCGTGGAAGCAGGAGAATTAGATTTTACTTACTATAGTGCCAAAGCGACTGTCTTGAACGCATTAAAGAAGGTCAAGAATGAAAAGAATATGAAGCGTGTTAGTAAATTCCTTAAGGAAGAGACATGCCCGACTTGTCATGGCTCTCGTATTAATACACATGCAAATTCTACATTGCTAGGTGGTAAGACTTTAACTGAAGTATGTGCGATGAGTTTAAAGGATTTAGCTGCATGGCTTCCACAGGTAATCAATACCCTTAATGATGATGTGAAAGAAATAGGTTCTAGTATTCTTGAAGAATTCATGATTAATGCGAATGCATTGCTGTCTTTAGGACTCGGTTATCTGACTCTTGATCGTGCTTCTTCTACATTATCAACAGGTGAACTACAAAGAGTACAGCTTGCACGTACTGTAAAAAATAGAACAACAGGTGTTCTTTATGTTCTTGATGAACCTTCTATTGGATTACATCCAGCCAATGTAGATGGCTTGATTGCGATTATGAAAGAGTTGATCAAGGATGGGAACTCCATTGTTTTGGTCGATCATGATACAAGAATTCTTAAGGAAGCGGATTATATGATTGAAATAGGGCCTGAAGCAGGAAAGAATGGTGGTTCTATAGTTAGTCAGGGAACTATTGATGAAATCATTCAGGATAAGAATTCTATCATTGGACCTTATCTCAATGATTTACATCAAACTCTTGTAAGAAATAAGAAAGAGATTTTTAATGAAGGCTTTTTAAGACTTAAAACAGACACAATACATACTGTCAAACCACTTGATATTTCTATTCCTAAAGGAGTTCTTACTACAATTACTGGTATGTCTGGAAGTGGTAAGACAACATTGATTCTTGAGTCTTTATATCCTGCTATAAAGGCTTCATTAAATCATGAAGTACTTCCTCAACATATAAAAGAATTGGATGCATCATGGGTCAATAAGGTTGATTTGATTGATGCGTCCCCTATTGGAAATAATGTCAGAAGTACTGTCGCAACTTATTCTGGTGTATTTGATCATTTAAGAAGATTGTATGGAAGATTAAGTGATCAATATAGTGCAGGTGATTTTTCTTATAATACAGGTAAGTTAAGATGTCCTGTATGTGAAGGTACTGGTACTATTTCTATGGATATACAGTTTCTTCCAGATATAGAAATGACTTGTGAACATTGTGATGGTACACGTTACAGCAATGATGTGGATTCTATAGTGTACCATGGTCATTCTATTAAGGATGTGATGTCTCTTACTATCCTAGAAGCTTTAGATGTATTTAAAGACATTAAGAAGATTAAAGAGAAACTGCAGGCTTTAGTGGATTTAGGAATTGGTTATTTGACTCTTGGTGAAGCAACACCTGCCTTATCTGGTGGAGAAGCACAAAGATTAAAACTGGCATCAGAAATAGGAAAAGTACAAGATGGAAGCATCTTTATCTTTGATGAACCTTCTATTGGATTACATCCATTAGATGTAGAAACACTACTTCGTGTATTTGATACATTAATTAATCAAAAAGCGACTATTATTGTGATTGAACATGACTTAGATGTTATTAGAAATTCTGATTATATTATTGATATGGGACCTGAGGGCGGTCAACTTGGTGGAGAGATTATTGCGACGGGAACTGTCGAAGAAATTAAACAGAATAAGAATAGTAAAATTGGAAAATACTTGTGAAAGCACCCAGTTCAAAATGAACTGGGTGTTTAATCAATATAATATCTATTCTTTCCCTTGCTTTTCTTCCCATATTCTATCGCCTTTTTAGGACATTTCGCAATACATGCCATACAATGTGTACATTCCTTACCCCATATAGGACGATGATCTTTTATTTGTATATTTTTTAATGGACATAATTTCTCACATAATCCGCATCCAATACATTCATCCGTACTATAGAAAGCAGCTGCTTTCACAAAAAGTGGATAGAAAACTGTATTCACAATAGAAGATTGGAACTTGTCTTTCAATTGTAATGACATATTAGGAAAAGGTAAATGCTGATGGATATAGGAAACTGCTTCTTTAATAATAGGATCTGCCTGTTTAACAATCTTTTTGGCTTCATCATCTTCTGGTGTATTAAACATTGCGAGATAGTTTTCTGGCATAATGATTTCCATTGTACCTCTATAGTTGAACCCCTTCTTCTCACATAGTTTTCTATTATAATAACCTGCATTGCCTATATTTCCCCCACAATCCATCACAAAATAGACTTCTTCAACATCCTTAAAAGCTGTCAAACGAATCCATTCTTCGACAATACGAGGTATTCTCCAGGCATAAGTAGGTACGACAAATACCAATGTTCCTTGGATATTCTGTAAGCTATGGTCATTATTTCTAATAAGTGTATTTATACTTATATAATCTTCATTTAATTGTTGATGTAGTTCTCTTGCAATATATCGACTATTACCTGTTCCTGTAAAATAATAAATCATTTGTGTACTCCTTGTTATATATAACTAACTTTCAATGTAATTTTTAAAAAAATGGTGTATACTTTGTAAAGAAAGAAGGTAAAGCAATGAAAAGAAAATGCTGGTGTGGTAGTCAGTTAGACTATCATGATTGTCATGAAGCTTTTGATAAAAAGCTTAAACAATATAAAAAACATGGTTATCTTATTCCTAATCATAAAATGATTAAGAATGAGAAGCAGATTGAAGCTATTAAAAGAGCAGCTGTTGTCAATAATGGTTTATTAGACTATATTGAAGAACATATTCAGATTGGTATGACAACACAGGATATTGATAATATGGCTGTAGCTTATACTTCAAGTCATGGAGGTTATTCTGCAGATTTAAACTATGAAGGGTATCCTAAGAGTATCTGTACTTCTGTCAATGATGAAGTATGTCATGGTATTCCTGGAGATTATGTACTTCAGGATGGGGATATCATTAATGTGGATGCGACAACTGGAGTAAATGGCTATTATGCAGATGCTTCAAGAATGTTTATGCTAGGTCATGTTTCAGAAGAGGCACAGCGTCTAGTAAAAGTGACTAAAGAATGTCTTGAAGAAGGTATGAAGGCTGTGAAGCCTTGGGAAAGTACTATTGCTGATATTGGTACAGCAATTGAAAAGCATGCCCATGCTAATGGATATAGTGTTGTAGAAGAGTTCTGTGGTCATGGTATTGGAAAAGCCATGCATGAGGATCCTTATGTATATCATTATACACCAAAAGAAAAGACTGTATTAATAGTTCCTGGAATGGTATTTACGATTGAACCAATGATTAACCAGGGAACACGTCATATCCATCTAGGTACTGATAATGACTGGACTGTTTATACAGATGATGGAAAACTATCAGCACAATGGGAACATACTCTTCTTGTGACAGAAGATGGTGTAGAAATTATTTCTAAGTAATTAAAAAATCTTCTTTACGTCAAATGTAAAGAAGACTTTTTTTATTTTAACATTGAGAATGCAAATACTACAATACCTAATATAACTAGGATAATACCTGTCACTCTATTTAATGTTTCTGGAGTGGCTTTATTCGCAAAACGTGCTGCAATTCTTGCCCAGATGAATGTAAAGATAACACATAGAATCCATACACCCCAGTCAGGTGTCCCACCAATCGCAAAATGAGATACAGCACCTGTTAAGGCAGTGAATGTCATAATAAAGACACTTGTTCCTACTGCTGTCTTAAGTTCATAGCCTAATACAGAAGTAAGAATAAGAAGCATCATCATACCTCCACCTGCACCAATGAAACCACAGATAAAACCAATAATAACACCACAGATGACTGATTGAATAGCTCTTTTTTGAGGAGAGACTGCTTCCATAGATTCTTTTGTTGTCATAACTGGTCTAAGGATAAACTTTATACCTAGAAGCATTGTCATAAAGACTGAGAAATTACCCATAGTGGCTGCTGGCACTAAACTAGAGATATAGCTTCCTACTACTGTAAAACATAATACAGAAACCATCATGATTAAACCGTTTCTAATATCTAGATTCTTGTTTTTACCGTATTCATATGCTGAAGCTGCGCTTGCAAGTACATCTGAAGATAAAGCAATCCCTACAGCCATATAAGGATCCATTCCTAAGAAAGTAATCAACATTGGACTGATCACAGCCGCAGCACTCATACCTGCAAAACCAGTACCAAGTCCTGCCCCCATACCTGCAAAGAACGTAACAAGAATAGTCATTAACACTGTCATATTATTGATCCTCCAATATCCTATCAAGATTATCTTCCATGATTTCTATACCTTTAAATAATATTTCTTTCATAGAATCATCCATGTTATTAAATAATGTGTCTTTAAAAGTTTTCTGAACTAAGCGTCCTTTTTCTATAATAAAATCTGCCTGAGAAGTACATACAAGTTCTGTCTTTCGGCGATCTCCTGTCACTTCTCTTCTTTCTAGATACCCTTCTTTTACAAGTTTATCTACATTTATAGAAACAAGATTGGCTTTAATTTTTCTTACTTCTACAATATCTCTTGCTGTCTTATATTGAGGATTATTCGATAAAAACATCAATATATCAAAAGCTGTTTGTGGTAATTTCATTTCTTGACATAGTGGTTTACACATTACACTATATGCATGAGCCATTTTATTTGGAAACTCTATATTGAAATACATACTCTTGCCTTCTTTCATATTTGGATAGTTCATATATGAACTATTATAATATTATGCTATAAGAAGTCAATAAATGATACTATATTTTTGTCTTCAGATAAAAAAATAGGAGACATTACAAAAATATCTCCTACTTTTCATCCTTTATACAAAGAGTAGAATACTCCTTTTCTATCTATAAGATCTTTAAAAGTACCTGATTCTACAATAGTCCCATGATCTAGTACAAGTATTTCATCGAATCTCTCTAATAGATTATCTTCTAATCTATGAGTGATCATGATACATGTATTATTTCTGTTCAATAGATTCTTTTCTACTTCTTTTGCGGTTACATGATCTAAGTTAGATGTGGGTTCATCATAGATCAATAAATCTGTATTCTTTAATAAAGTTCTTGCAATACTGATTCTCTGTTTTTCTCCTCCAGAGATATTATTCCCATTTTCATTGATGACAGTATCTAATCCATCAGGCAATGATTCTACAAAATAATCTAATCCTGCCTCATGTACGATTTGATTAACCTGTTCCATTGAATAATCATTATAATAAGTAATATTGTTTCTTAGTGTATCATTGAGAATAGGTGCATTTTGATGAACCATGGATAAATGAGAGTAAACACTACTCATATCAATTTCATTAAGATTCACATCATTGATAAAGATATTTCCTTTGTAGTTATCATAGTAATTTAAAAGAAGCTTAACGATAGTGGACTTCCCACATCCACTATTACCGACAATCGCATACTTCTTATTTTTAAGAAATTCATAGTTAAAATCATGAATGATCTCTTTGTTTTCAGTATAACCAAATGATATATGATCCATAGTGATTTGATTTAGACCATTTATTTTAATTCCAGTTTGAACCATTTTAATATCCATATATTCTTTTAATTTAAGTTCAATAGGTTTTGTGCTCTTTAATAATGGAAGTTCACTAGATAATCGTCCTATAGGATTCGCAATATTGTTTACAAGCTGTGTGATTGCCATCATTTCACCAATAGTAATTTGATTCTTGATGACAAAATAGAGTGATATAAGTGTTGTCATAACACTTACACCAAGTGATGATAAAGTTGAAAAACCAGCTATGATTCCTTCACAATATCTAAAGTTTTCCATACTTTCTTCATATATATTATCTGCATGATCAAAGTCATCTATTATTTTATGAGTCACCTGGAAACATTTGATGATTTCAAAAGAATTGAAGAAATCCTTAATCTTCACATTCAAATCACTGAATTTGTTAATAGAATCTATCTGCTTATGGGATAATATTTTACCTAATAATACAGGTACAAATATCGCAATCACATTAATTAATATGATTATGACAGCAAGTTCAAATTGGAATGAGATGACTGCAACTAAACAAATGAAGAATTGAGATAAGTCAGAGATGATTGTGAGAAGGTTATCAAAATAATTCTTTTAAGTATCTTTAAATCATTATTAAATATGCTCGTATAGACTGAAGTGTTTTCCCTATTGAAGTCTTTGATACTCTTTGAGAATATGCCTTTAAATAAATCATGTTTCAAAGACAACATGACTTTCTTGAGGAATTTTGCTTTAAAGAAACCCCTTAGTATATGAAGAGTAAAATTAATGATGATAAAGAAAATAGTAAGAATCATCACATGGTAAAACTGTGTAATATTTTTTGCGGTAGAGGTATCAATCATTCTTTTGAGAATATTAGCTAAAAAGACAGACATGAGACCTGCTGTTGAAAACAAAATAATACAAATAGAAAAATAAAAGAGACTTGATTTGATATATTTCTTCATATTAGATTGTACCTCCCTTATCTATCGATATATCTTTATTAAGTATAAAACTATCTGTAAACACAATCTACACTTTTGAATAAATCGAAAAAAAAAGAAACCTGTGAATAGGTTTCTTAAGATACTTCCTTATGATGATTCATTGCTTCTATAACTTCTTGTTTTTTTACTTCATAAGCATCACCTGTATGCTCATCTAAAATATCAAGTGCTTTTTGATAGTGACCTTTTCTTACATAGTAATCAACATAATTGACTTGAACTGCTTCACTATCTGCATACTGACTTACATAATCAAGAATCACTGATTCTTCTTTACCTGATTCTATAAGTAAATCCAAACCGTATTTTGTCCAACGTTCATAAATTAACTTTTGGAGTTCTCTGTCATCATAAAGAGATGAATAGAGAATCTTCTGATGAATAAGATTGAACTTCAAATCATAGAACTGCTTACTATCAAAATCATATAAGAGTACTGGATCAATCACACCTTCATAAAATGGCAGGCAGCAGTCACTATAAAGTTCCTTCACTGCATTAAAGGCTTCTTCACTAGAAGGATAGATCTTTATAAGTTGTCTCAAATACTCATGGATATCTGTAAGGATTTCATAGACTTCTTTCTTCGGATCTAAACATGTGACTTTACAAAATGCGCAGGCAATAAGCGCATGTGCTGTCTTGTAATCACGTTTTGATATAAGTTTACTTAAAGAGATACGAAGATACTTTTTCAACTTCTTTAAAAGTGTTGGTATATGATCTTCATTATCATCTATGAGTTCTACTAGATAGACTAAATATTTATCTTGAATTGTCGTTGTTTCAATAAGATCATTAAAGCGTTGCTGCAAAGACTCATTGAATCTCATTTCATTAAACAGAAGCTGTTCTAATTGATCTCTTGGAAGTGTATGAATACGTTCTTTGAGTTCTTTTATAAACTCGATATCTAGTTTTTCTTTGATATCGTCATAATTTTCATGTTCACTGCATGCAAGAAGTACAGCTGCCATATGCTTACAATGATGTCCTTTATTGGCATAAGGACAATCACAATACATACCAGTGACCTGTTTATCCTTTAAATCTATTGTGACATGATAATCTTCTGATCCTTCTACTACAGCTGCAATACCATAAGGTTCCTGATAAAGCTTCTTGATCTTCTTTTTATAAAAGTAATCATAACCACGCTTTAAGATAACATCTGTAAACTGATCTGCCCAATCCATTATATTGAGATTTAAACAAGGTGAAATCTCCTCTTTCAACTTAAGTAAATCTTCATCTTCTTGATGATACTTTAATCCAAGTTCAACGACTTCAAGCGCTTTATTAGAATTTCTATTTTCTAAACATATCTTCGCATATCCAGTAAACACAGGTGGATAATTATGATATGTATCAAGGAAATGAAGAATATCCTGATGGGACTGATGTGCTTCCTGCAACATCTTTAATCCTATGTATATCCAGCGAGAATATTGCATACGTCCATCCCAGATATCTTTCAAGGCTTCACTACCTAGAATCATATGATTCACAATACGATACTTGTCTTCATATAATTCTGTTTCATTAAAACATTCTAGAAAGACTTCAGTGAGATACTCTTCATCTTCTTTCTCATACTTATGAAAATGGTATTCTCTTTCAAATACATCTAATAAAGTCTTTTTATTATGACTGCAAGAAATGATTATTTTTAAATCATTCTTAAGTTCTTCTAAGATATCATCTTTTTCTTCAGGTATAGATGAAATGAGATAGAATGTTTCAAATACCAAATTAAGTGATCCAAGAGAGTCTTCTGTTATTGTAGGAAGAATTGAACGTTTATAGGAAATGAGTTTATTGATCATCTGTTTATAGCTTCCACTCTCTGTAATAATATCTCTAATCACAGATTTGTACTTTTCATCAGTATCGGCTTCTTGAAAATCATGGAACTGATATGTCTGTTTAGGATCATAGGCATAAAGAAGTGCTGCAATATGTTCACAATATTCATCTTCATTTTCACAGCTGCAATCCATATCTTCTATCATTCCATCACGTAAATAAACAATAGAGTAATAGTCATCATCGTCAAATATGCTTCCTTTGATTGCATATTCATTATGTTGAATGTCTTCTACTGCACCACTTTGGTACAGTTCATATCCTCTTTTTAATGTTCTTGGAGTGAACAATTGATTCCATCTTATCTTATCCATAAATGTACCTCTCTTATAATCAATTATAGCACACTTAATTCATCTTTCTTCTTCAATATACGATATGCGATTAAACAAATAATCACTGATAATAATGATCCTAAAGGAGCTGCAAGTCCCATTGGAAATAAGTTATGAGGATACATTATAGAGGCAATATAAGAACCGGGCACTCTGACTAATGAAATAGCAATAATATTGTGAATAAAGCCAATATAACTCTTTCCATCTGCTGCAAAGTAACCACTAAAGCTAAAGTGAACCCCTGCAAATATTGTATCAATAATATAAGAACTGATATATTGGACACCTAGTAAGATTACTGTAGTATCTTTAGTAAATAAGCCAAGAAGTGTAGGTGCAGCACATTCTACAATCAAAGCAACAATGATTCCATAAAGAGTAGTAATTATAACCGCATATTTTAATACTGTACGAGCACGTCCGTAGTCTTTGGCACCGATATTTTGTGCAGATAAAGCTGATACAGTCGCAAGCATTGTAGAAGGAATAATAAAAATGGCAGTGACTATCTTTTCTACAATACCTACTGCAGCAGCATCATTTAAACCACGACTATTCGCAATAATAGTAATGATAATAAAGGCAACCTGAATACATCCATCCTGTATTGCGACAGGAAAGCCTACTTTTAGAATATGTTTAAATACCTGAGATTGAAGATGAAGGTCTTCTTTTTTGATATGAATGTCAGAAGTACGATATTTCATTGAGATGAGTGCGATAATAACACTCACGCTTTGTGATACAGTGGTTCCAAGTGCTGCCCCTATTGGTCCCATATGAAATAATCCAATAAAGATATAGTCTAAGATAATATTTAATAAACAGGCAATCGCAATAATATACATAGGGCTTTTAGAATCGCCCAAGCCTCTATATATAGAACTGATGAAAGGAATTCCTATAAAACAGATGACAAGATATTGCACAGTTCCAGTCATTGCTTCTTGTGGAACATTGAGTAATACGACAAGTGGTTTTACAAAAATAAGCAACAGAAGAGTAGAAATGATAGAAATGCATGCAAAGAGTGTAATCGTATTGCCTATTGTTTTTTCTACGAGTTTATGTTTCTTTGCCCCTACTGCATGACTAATAGAAACAGTAACCCCCATAGCCAGTCCTACTAAAATAGCTGTCAACATATGCATGACCTGACTCCCATTAGAAACAGCTGTAATACCATCTACCGCATTAAATTGCCCAATGATAAATAAATCAGCCATACCATAGAGTGTCTGTAAGAAATAAGATAATAGATAAGGTATCGCAAAAAATGCGATATGTTTTAATATATTTCCTGATGTAACGTTATTTTCCATATAAGTCCCCCTTTTTGTTTTTTAATATTATCACAAATAACTTAATAATATAAGGCGCAAAAAAGACATGAGTACAATACTCACATCTCTAATGAATCACTTATAATGACTTTGTCATTACTCGATTTCTATAAGTTCATAATCTCTAGAACCATATCCTAATGCTTCTGCTGCTTCAATAGTATGAACACCATTTCTTGATTCAATACGTTCAATAAGATGTTCTTTACCTGGATCATCTGAAGCATAGACAAGGTCTAAACATGCCTGATCAATAGCAATAGGATCAATAGAAATCAAAATACCAATATCTTTCATACATGGATCTTCTGCCACTGCACAGCAGTCACAATCGACTGACATATTCTTCATCACATTGATATATACAATATTATCTTTAAAATAATCATGAACAGATGATGCAGCATCAGCCATAGACTCTAAGAATAAATCATGATTCGCTGTCCATATATCTTCCGGAACACCTGCACCATGTATATATGCTTTACCATAAGAAGATGCACAACCAATAGAAAGTTGCTTTAAAGCTCCCCCATATCCTCCCATTGGATGTCCTTTAAAATGTGATAAGACAAGCATGCCATTATAGTTTGCAATATCTTTTCCAACATAGTTTTTTTGAATCACTTTACCACCTGGAATATCTAATACAAGATCTGGTCCTTCCGCATCTAATAAATCAACATCAAAGTATCGAGACCATCCATGTTTTTCAATTGTATTTAGATGTTTTTCTGTTGTATTTCTTGATCCTTCATAAGCTGTATTACATTCTACAACTGTTCCATCAAGATGTCTGATTATAGGAGCCCAGAACTCAGGTTTTAAAAAATTCTGATTTCCTTCTTCTCCTGAATGTAACTTAATCGCAATATGACCAGTTAATTCTTTTCCTAACTCTTCATACATAGTAAGAACCATTTCCGGAGAAATTGTACGTGTAAATAATACTTTTGATTTCATTTATATCACCTCTCTAAAAAAATTGTAACGTTAAACCAAGGTTTAAGGTCAAGAATTATTGAATCACATTCTATTATTTCTTATACTATTAAAGAGGTGATTGGATGACTTATACAATTAAACAGGTATCAGAAATGATGTCTTTACCTGTTTCTACTATTCGTTATTATGATAAGATGGGACTCATTCCTTTCTTAGAAAAGAATGAATCAGGTTATCGTATCTTTAAAGAAAAAGATATTTCTATGCTGCGTATTATTGAATGTTTCAAGAATACAGGTATGAGTATTTCTGAAATGCAACAATATGTAGAAATGGTTAAACGTGGTGATGAATCATTAGAAGAACGTTATCAACTCTTTGTGAGAAGAAAAGAAATTGTATTAGAAGAAATGCGACAGTTAGAAAAACAACTAGAAACAATTGACCATAAACTCTGGTATTATGAAACTGCCATAAAAGCAGGTACAGAAGATATCCATAAAAAATAATCCTCTCGTGTTACAGAGAGGATTTTTTTGTATGGAGTTATTCTCCTTCTATTTCTTTAATTAAACATTCATTGCCTTGCAGTAAGACAGTATTCCCACTATGACAATAAGGACATTCTCTGCCATAATCGATTGTAGAATAAGTATTTTGACAGTTATGACAGATTGTAATAGCTTCAATCCATTCATAATCAAGTGTTGAATACTTCAGCAATGGCACTTTCTTCTTATAATATTCCCAGCAGTCTACTAAATAGTCTGGTTCAATACCACTAACCTTGCCTATTTGTAAAGTGACCTTGCGTATATCTGTGAGGCTGTTTTCCTGTGCGACATCTTCTAATGTTCTGACAATATGTACGACAATACCTAATTCATGCATCTTTATTTCTTCTTATTACGTAAGATCTTAATCTGTCTTTTTGCAGCATAAGGAAGAATGACCTTCAACTTATCTTCTGATCTTACCATATTGCTTCCTTCTGGAATATCTCGTGTAAGCTTGATTGCATCAAATTCACATTTAGTTGTACATAGACCACATCCAACACATTTATTAGGATCTACTACACTTGTACCACATCCAAGACAGCGTTTTGCTTCTGTTTGTACCTGTTCAGACGTAAATGTAGAACGTAAGTCTCTAAATGTTTCTGTCGCAAGACCCTGTTTAGTACCTGGAATCTGTCTCTTTGAATGATCAAAGTCTAAAGTAATTAAAATATCGTCCTTATCAAGCTGAGTAAACTGGTGTAAATCTCTACCTAAAGTTAAAGAATGACCCTTATGTACATAACGATGCATTGATTCAGCCGCTTCTTTACCCTGTGCAATCGCATCAATCGCGAAACGTGGTCCTGTAAACACATCTCCTCCTGTAAAGATATCTTCTACTGAAGTCTGTAAAGTAATGGCATCCGCTTGAATTGTACCATTTGGATTTGTATTAATATCTAATCCTTCTACAGGAATAATATCTTGTCCTACAGATAATAAGACATAATCACATGGGTAACTATCTATTTGTGTTTCATCATAAGATGGATTAAAAGCACCTGTTTCATCTCTTAAAGAGATACATTTCTTTAATGTGATTGTATGATCCTTGATTTCCTGAGGACCCCATCCACAATGCATAGTAATACCTTCATGGATGGCTTCTTCTACTTCATCAGGGCTTGCAGGCATGTCTTTTTCTGATTCTAAACAGAATAAGTCAACAGACACTGCACCACTTCTTAAAGCACTTCTTGCCACATCCATAGCCACGTTACCACCACCAATGACAACCACATGACCACTAAGCATATCTTTACTTTCTTCTTTATTAACTTCTCTTAAGAAATCAACACCTGTCATAACATACTCTTCATTCATTCCAGAGATATTTAATTTCTTACCACCTTGTGCACCAATCGCAAGATAGATGGCTTCATAGCCTTCTTCACGTAATCCATCAATAGTGATATCTTTATCTATCTCTACACCACATCTAAATTCAATGCCCATTGCCTTAAGTACTTCTATTTCTGCATCAATGACATCTTTTTCTAATCTAAATGATGGAATACCATAACGAAGCATACCACCTGGTTTTTCTTCTTTTTCAAAGACAGTGACAGAATAACCCTTGATTCTTAAATAATAAGCAGCGCTCATACCTGCAGGACCTGCACCAATAATAGCCATCTTATGAGGATAGAATCCGCCCTCTTCATTTTCACATAATGGGATATAACGTTCTTCCTCATTGAGTTCTCTTTCCGCAATGAACTTCTTGATTTCATCAATTGCGAGAGGGGCATCCAATAATCCACGTGTACATTCCTGTTCACATCTTCTATTACAAATAGAACCGCATACGGCAGGGAATGGATTAAAGTCTTTAATAAGCTTTAAAGCATCCATGTAACGTCCAACACTGGCCATCTTGATATAGCCCTGTACAGGAAGATGAGCAGGACAGGCTGTTTTACAAGGAGCAGTCCCTGTTTCATGACAATTTATTTTGGCAGTATCTCTAAAATCAGGATTCCAATGATCTGGTCCCCATTTAATCATGTCTGGTAATTCCACCTGTGGGTATTCAATAGGACCCTTCTTTGTACAAAGCTTCTGTCCAAGCTTTGCAGCTCCTACTGGACATACTTCTACACACTTACCACAGGCAACACATTTGCTGACATCCACGTGTGCACGATAAGCACTTGCAGACATATTTGGTGTATTAAAGAGCTGACTTGTTCTTAAAGCATTACATACACCTGCTGCACAATTACAAATCGCAAAGATTTTATCTTCACCATCAATATTTGTAATCTGATGCACATAACCTTTTCTTTCACATCTTTCTAATGTTTCAATAACATCTTCATAAGTACAGTAATGACCACCTTTATTTGTCTCTACAACATAATCAGCCATATCACCAACCGCAATACATACATCGGCTTCAATATCACCTGTACCTTCTCCTCGAACTCTTTGTTGTCTACGACATGAACATGGAGATAAAGCATACTTATCATACTTATTCAACCAATGAGAAATCTTTTCTACAGACACCGCTTCCTGATTGGCTTCAATAGATTTTTCTACTGGAATAACGTGCATTCCAATACCAGCCCCTCCTGGAGGCACCATTGGAGTCACCTTTTCTAGTGGTAATCTTGTCATCTGCTCGAAGAAATCAGTCACAACTGGATGTTCTTTGACCAAATCATTATTCATAACCATGAATTCTGCAGAACCAGGGACAAACTGAGGCATCACATATTGTTTATGATGATCTTCATTTTCCCAATTATACTCAATCATCCCTATATCACATACTTCTTTTAATACACGTTCAACACGTTCTTCTTCCCACCCTGTTCTTTTAAGAATTTCTTCAAAAGACATAGGTTTGCGTACTTCAAAAAATAAACATAAATTACATTGTTCATCATTCAAGATTTCACTTAAACATTTGTATTCAGGATCATCTTCCTTAAGTTTCTTGAACTTCACTGGTATTCGATCTGTAATACGTCTTGCAAGTCTATCAATATTATCTCTATAGGCCATTGTTTTATTCCTTCCATTCTCTTATCCGTGTTAAAAGGTAATCACACCAAGGCTTGACTCCTTCTCCACTTTTTGCACATATTTCAAACACCTTTGCATTCTTATTACGATAATGAATATTCTCTTTGCACTTTTCTATATCGAAATCAAAGTAAGGAAGCACATCCACCTTATTAATTAGTACTACATCACATACTTCAAACATAAGCGGATACTTTAAAGGCTTATCATCCCCTTCTGGCACACTCAATATTGCAATATTTAAAGAGGAACCTGTATCAAATTCTGCAGGACATACCAAATTTCCCACATTTTCTAATACTGCAAGATCTAGATTTTCCATTCCTAATTCATGTAATCCCTGTCTTGTCATATCCGCATCTAAATGACACATGCCTCCTGTGTGTAATTGTATTGTACGTACACCATACTGGCTAATAGTGTGCGCATCCACATCACTATCAATATCTGCTTCCATCACACCAATATTCACTTCATCTTTGATTGTTTCAATAGTGCGTGATAATGTGGTTGTCTTTCCTGAACCTGGGCTAGACATGATATTAAGTAAGAAAACACCCTTCTCTTTGCATTCCTGTCTTAATAAATCTGCATCCTTATTATTATCTTCAAATATACTCTGTTTTACTTCTATTACTTTATACATATGTAAACCCCTTTCATTAGATATTCTAATAGATTTTTTGAACTGAGTAAACAGAACAAAACAAACATCTGACAAAATAAAAAAACTGTAAGGAATGCTTACAGTTAATCTTCAGTAGATGTTCTTGAACCAATCAAATGATTTTCCATATCTTCAAACATTTCTCTAACGGTCATAGGTTTCTGTCCTGTTAATTTTTCAAAATCATTTGTGAATGTAGACATCTGACCTAAACGAATGGCGCGTCCAAATGTCACCATACCATCTGAACAGAATGGGAAGTTACTCGCTGTCTGTGCCCACATATCTTCTGTAGTTCTTGGAACACCAATAGAATCAAAGAATGCATACATTTGTTCATCAGTGATTTCGACATACTTTACGTTATGACCAGTGACTTCATTCGCAATCTGGACATACTGACCAACAGTAAGCAGTTCTGGTCCATTGACGTCAATCACCTGATCTTCTAAATCACTCATAGCGGCACATGCGCATGCAAGAGCACAATCATCTCTAGAAACAAAAGCCATCTTTCCATTACCCATATTAATTGCAAGTACATTATCTGTATTCTCGTAAGCGTTCACATAGCTAGAAACCATTGCTTCTGCATACTGTGAATCTCTTAAGAATAGATAATGAATAGGCTGCTCTTTTACATAGGCTTCAAACCACACATGGTCATTCACTTCATATGTATCAATATCCTTTTCACCTGCGCCTACAATTGAAGTATAAACAACTTTATTTACCCCTGCTTTCACAGCTGCATCTAATGCAGTCTGATGTGCCTTTCTTCTTTTTGGTCCTACAAAAGGCATAGAAATAAGAACCATAGTATCTACACCAGTAAAAGCCTGTACCAATCCTTCAGGATTGTTGAAATCTGCCACTCTCTTTTCTACATCAATGTCAGCATACTTTTCTAATCCTTTTTCACTAGGAGCCGCAAAAATTAAATCTTCATGTGGCCACTTTTCTAAAAGAACCTTTGCAGCCTTGCTGCCGAAATTACCATCAACACCATTTAATAATATTTTTTTCATCTTTGTTCGCCCTCTTTTCTTGTTATTATATTAACAAGGATCATTGAAAAATCATAGTGATGAAAAAATAAGAGAGTTCTATAAGTTAAACTTATAGAGTTTTAAAGTAATGAATTGCTTCATCAATGAACTGCTGACATATAGATGAAACATTGTCTTTATAAGCAATGACACAGTCATTGTGATGATGTGTTTTAGAAATAGGTATAGCCTTAACTAGTGCATTATTATTAACATCCATAGAACAGATTCCTATTCCTTTACCTAAAGACACTTGAACAATAAAGTCTTCAAAGGAATCAACCTCTTTTACGATATGAGGTTTATAGCCATCCTGTTTACATGCATTTAAGAAATCCTTATAGAATATTCTTCCTAACTTCTTAGACATAACTATGAAGGATTCATTCTTTAACTCATCTATTGTGATATACTTCTTACGAGAAAAAGGATGGTTCAAAGAACATATAACCCCCATCTGATATTGAAATAATGAAGTATAGTGAATATAAGGATCGTGTGTAAAGTCACTTTCTAATCCAAAAGCAACATCTGTTTTTTCAATCGATAAGTTGGTATATGTTTCTTCAAATGTACCTTCTACAAGATCAAATTCTACATTTGGATGATTATATTTAAATTTGTTGATGATATGAATAATTGAATTATTTTGCTGTAATTGTGTAAGTCCTATTGTAATCTTTTGATGTTCTTCATGGATTGTTCTTAATAACTCTTCTGATTCTTCTTTGAGTTTAATGCATCCTTCATAAAATATCTTCCCAGCAGATGTCAATTGCGGCTTATAACCTGTTCGATCAAATAATTGTATATTCAGTTCATTCTCTAATAATGCAATCTGTTGAGAAACAGCGGATTGTGATAAAAGAAATGATCTAGCTGCCGATGAGAAAGAACCCTTCTCTACTACTTCTATAAAATATTCTATTTTTCTGTCTAACATATGCTTCACCCTTTTTCTTATTATACATGATTTTCATTAAAATCATTCAAAATAATGGTGTATTTGGTGTATAATAGCACAGGTATTCAAAGGAGAAAGATTATGATATTAGAACAAATAGATGAAAACTTATTAAAAATTGCGAATGAATCTGATGTTGCATTAAAAGACATTTATAAAAAGATCGATGATGTTTGTTTCTATAACTCAAACAGAATTCTTTCAGCATTTATTGAGAATAATGTCAGCTATTCTGATTTTGCGGACATGAATGGATATGGCAGCTATGATTCAGGAAGAGATAAGCTAGAAGCTATTTTCGCAACTATTCTGGGATGCGAAGATGCATTAGTTAGACCACAGATCATGAGTGGCACAAATGCGCTTTATTTAACTTTATCTGCTTTACTTAAGCATGGTGATACAATGATTTCATTATCTGGAGCACCTTATGATTCTTTACAGGAAATGATTGGTATTTCAGGAGAATCTAGTCAGTCATTAAAGGCTCATGGTGTATCTTATGAACAGATTGATTTAGTTGATAATGATTTCGATGATGATAAAATCGTAGAACGTTTAAAGAAGAATGATGTTAAACTTGTAGAAATCCAGAGATCTAAAGGTTATTCTTCACGTTTATCTTTAACACTTTCTAAGCTTGAACGTATTATTACTAAGATTAGAGAAGTAAATAAAGATGTTATTATCATGGTAGATAACTGCTATGGTGAACTTGTAGAAAAGAAGGAACCAGGACATATTGGTGCTGATATCGTTGTAGGGTCTTTAATGAAGAACCTAGGTGGAGGTATTGCACCTACTGGTGGTTATATTGCAGGTAGAAAAGATTTAATCTTTATGTGTGCTGAAAGATTAACTGCACCTGGTATTGGTAAAGATCTAGGAGCTAACTTCAATATGAATAATACATTCTTCAAAGGTGTATTTATGGCTCCTAATGCAGTAAAGAATGCTTTAAAGAGTGCTGTATTTAGTGCTTATATGTTAGAAAAGTTAGGCTTTAATAATGTCTCTCCAAGATATAATGAAGAAAGAACTGATATTATTCAGACATTAGAACTTGGTACAGAAGAAAACCTAGTGAAGTTTACACAGGCTATTCAGAATAGTTCTCCAATTGATTCATTTGTTGCCACTATGCCTGCACCAATGCCTGGTTATCCACATGATGAAGTAATGGCTGCAGGTACATTTACTTCTGGTAGTACAATTGAATTAAGTGCAGATGCACCTGTTGTTGCACCTTATACACTTTATATCCAGGGTGGTTTGACATTAGAATATAGTAAACTTTCAATTCTATTCGCTCTTACAAATGTTTTAAAGAAATAACACGAAAGGTCCTGATTGATTTCAGGACCTTTTTTTAACAGCTGCCTTTCTGACCGCCATCTATTCTTATAATTGTATTGTTGATGAAATTCGCTTCATCACTAATAAGAAACTTCACAAGATAAGCCACTTCTTCTGGTTTACCATAACGGTTCACCATAATCTTTTCCTGTTCCTCTTTTAAGAATTCTTCATCATATCCATCTAGTTCATTTTCTGTTCCAATGAATCCTGGTGCTATAGCATTCACATTAATATATGGCCCATATTCAAAGGCAAGATTATGTGTTAATGAGATTAGTGCCGCTTTAGAGGCATCATAATCAATACACATTGGATAATAAGTATTTATACCATTAGTAGAAGAAATATTAATAATACGTCCATATTCCTGATCAAGCATATGTCTATAGACACGCTTACTGCAATTAAATGCCCCTACGACATTGACATCCAATGTCTTTCTAAACTCATCTGCTGTCTTAAGATGAAAGAGATTGGATAAATCAACAGCAGCATTATTAATAAGAATATCAACACCACCCCATTTTTTCTCTATTAAAGAAATCATGGCATCCACTTCTTCTTCCTTTGATACATCCGCTTGAATCGTCATCACACGCACATCATAATTCTTTTTAATCTCTTCTTCTAATAAAGCCGCTGCTTTATTAGAAGTAAGGTAGTTGATCACGACATCATAATGATTTTTCGCAAGTTCTAATACGATGGCTTTCCCTATCCCCTGAGCACCACCAGTTACAAGTACAACTTTATTCATATGTGAAAAAAGAGCTTATATTAAGCTCTTCCTGCGTATTTTCCATCAGATGAGAAGACAACGATTTCTTCGCCTTCTTCAATAAACTGAGGTACTCTTAATGTTAGACCAGTATTAGTGACAGCATCCTTAGTCTGGTTAGATGGTGCACCTTTAATAGCTGGGTCTGTCTTAGCAACAGTTAATTCAACTTTTTCTGGGATAGATACTGATAATAAATCACCTTCAAAGAACATAAGAGATGCTTCTCTTCCTTCTACGATGAAATACTTATTGAATCCGATCTGTTCTTCTGATAATTCATAAGTATCATATGTTTCCATATCCATGAAATAATAAGTAGAATCAGCTTCATATGAGTACTGTGCTGTTTTCTTTTCAATGTTAGCAGCTTCGAATTTTGTTGAAGCGTTGAAGTTTCTGTCCTGTGTAGAACCAGTTTTTAGGTTCTTCATCTTAGTCTTTAAGATAGCAGCACCTTTACCAGGTTTTACATGTTGGAAGTCTAAAACAACCCAAGGATCGCCATCAACGATTAATGTAAGTCCAGTTCTAAAATCTCCTGCAGCAATTGCCATAATAATCACTCCTGTTTCTATATGTTTTTTACGTTCCTATTGTAGCAGTTTTATAAGCTACTCTCAAGTTATAGAGAAATTTAATTAGAATAAAGATAGTTTTTCGTTTGTTTTCTGGTGTTCTCTAATATATTTAGTCCATTTAATATAACCATAAGTTGTATTAGTGAAGTAACCAAGTTTAAGAATTAATAATACATATTGTCCAGATAGGATGTTAATAATAGCTTCTAAAGCAGCACAGATATACCATGCAATCCACTGTTCTCTTAATCTGAAGAAGATAAATAAACCATTCGCAATACCTACGGCAGAAGCACAGGCATCAATATAAATGATCCATGTTTCTAATGTCTTATTTGTATAGAAATCAGTTGCAATATCTAAACCACTGATGAAATAACCAACAACGACAGTCCAAACAAAGATACCTACAATAACAAGTACTTCCTGATATCCTTTTAGTTTTCTTACCATTGTTAATTCATCTTCTTCTTCATCTTTATGCTTAGACCAGTTGATATAACTGATGATATCAATTGGAAGCCAGAAGAATAATGTAGTCACCATTGTTGCAAAACGATACATTAATACAATACACATTGCGATTTCCGCAATTTCTACAGCAACAGACACTAAGAAGTTGTAACGAGACTGTTTAGAAATGAGTAATTCACATAAGATATTTAAGAATGTATCTAAAAGATACAATAACATGATAACAATACCATTAACACCATTTGCACTTTCTTCTGGGAAAGCAACAGCGAAAATAGTAGCAAGTACCATGATAGTCATGAACCAGCTCTTTTCATATGTTGTAAACTGTTTAGAGAATAACAACATTAAAGCCAATGATAAGCTTAAGATAAATAAAGAAGATGCAAGGTTAAAGATGTACATAGTCTTATTTGCCATGACCTGCTTATAAGAATTTTTAACTTCTTTCTGACTCACATCTTTGTGATCAAAGTATAAGTCAGTTCCATTACTTGTCTTGAATTCATAAGCAGTAATAGTCTTATTCTTTAACTGTGTATATTCTTCATAAGAATAAGAAACAACAAGCTGTTTGTCACCTTTACTATATGTAACATCACATACTGTGTTGTCTGAACTATAGTCTTCATCCTGTGTATTTCTTTTCATT
>OMCQ01000312.1_pt1 | contig 32939 bp, 31 predicted proteins | sample 1673761 | NCBI WGS metagenome assembly OMCQ01 (sample SAMEA103958126, study PRJEB25191) | human gut metagenome | reverse complement strand
CTTGTGGAGGGCGACATTGGAAAGCTGAGTTTTCAGGGCACCCGCTATCTTGGGTTCGAGCGGAACTAAGCGTTCTCCATATTATCTGATAGGGAGCACCATATTCCAAGGTGAAATGAATCTAACAAGATTGATTTAGAAAATATATGCAGTATAGATATCTTGAAAAAGTATGAGGAGTGAATGAAGTTGTTTGGAATATCCTACACCACATGGAAAAGTGTATGTGATATGTATTTCTCATTGAACGAAGGGTCAAAGAAAGCTTATTTGCAATGGTTTCCTTTCACAAAACTGTCAAAGAAAGATGAAGAAACTATTTCCGGAGAGGATTTTTACAACACATACATAAAAACTGCCTCACTTGTGCTTTTTTCGTCTGTAATGCACCAATCTGAAAATTTTCTCCAAAAAGGAGACGGAAGTTTTAGAGACTCCTCCTTGATTGGGCCCATTTTATATTTGACGTTGCAATCCATTGGAATGGAAATTCACAATCGATATAACCCTATGCGCCCACAGGGCGTGTCGGCTTATTACGCTGGAAATTATAACCACCTTCGTCCAAAGTATAAGCAGGATTATGATGACTTTTATAAAGAATTAAATGCATCCATTGGAGAATATCAGTATTTCATAAAAACAGATATCACAAGTTTTTATTCAAACATCAATATCAATAAGCTAATTGACAGAATTGATAAAAATTGCAACGCTAATAGTGTGGTGTTTTCGCAAACACAGTTGCAGCTTTACAAAGAGCTTCTCCTATATTGCGGGAACGGAAGATTTCCTTTGATTGAAAACAGCATAGCTTCATCATACTTGGCAACAATTGTATATCTGGATGAGATTGACACAGCATTGTACAAATACATCACTACAAATATGCACTGCTTTTTATCATTTCGAATCGTTCGATATGTTGATGATATGTATATTTTGATTTCATCGGATAAAAGCATTGAGTTCTTATACGAATCGTACAATGAAATACGAAATGAGTATTCCTCTATTCTAAAGAGTTATGGATTAGCATTAAACTCAAAGAAATGTTGCCTAAAAAAGACAACAGAAATCAATCAAGAACTCAAGAAATCGTTATACGATGAATTCTTTAACGGCAAAAAGCATAATATTGAAGATCTTTTTGCGGGAGCACTATATCGCTTTTTGCAAGATTTGTCAATTGAATTATTGTTTGACAGTGTCGATGTTGAAGAATACAATAAACTGATAAATAAGCATTTTTCATCGCCGGATATAGAATTTACTCCAAGTGAGGTGTTCAATTATTTTGTATATGAAAATGATAATGAATTAAATTCGGAAAAGGTGGTTGATGAAATTGTATGTCTCATTGAGCAGAGTATATCGTTTGTCAGCCTTGATCCTAAAAGATTGACGGTTATGATTATGAAAACAAAGAGCGAAAAAGCCATTAAAGCTTTTTTAAGCCAGCTCTTTGAAAAAAACAGGAGCGGCAAGTGGAATTCCTATGATACAACAATAGCCATATCGTATTTGATACAGAGGCAGTTTGAACATGAAGATTTATTGATGATTCTTTCCAGAAGTTGTCCAAGTCTTTATGAATACTATATCTTATACTGCAAAGCCAGTGTAATAGCCTGTTTTGATTCAACAAAAACGAACAGACTGTGCAAGATAATTGCACAGGATTATAAAGCGCACTATCTTTATTTTTTGTATTTTTGTGAAATAAAACGTGCAAATTATATGGCAGCATTTGCATATTATAAAAATTACTTTGACCGAGTGACGGCTGACATGGATTTTGTATTTTCAAACAACCGACAATTAAAAAGGCCAAATTATAAAGGTTTTTATAAGGAAAAAGCAATTTCTGATTTTTATAAAAATGTGACAGGCAGCGAAGTTGTTATAAAAAAGGCACATGAATTAAGAAATTCAAATCCGTTGTCGCATGCATCGTCCGGGTTGCTCGATAGTGATAATACATCAACAGAGTTATTAGAATCAATAAAAGACTTGTCTGCATTAATAGATGGATATATCGAAAAGTGGTATGAGGCACAAGAGGGGGAAAGCCGACCTTTATAATAGAATATATCATCACATTACTTGCGGGCGACCCTCAAAATGGTTGCCCGTTATTTTTATACTCCAAAATCTGAAAAAGGAGGCCAAAATGCCAAGCAAAACCGAAGAATATCTCGCCCTTGCCCAGCGCACGGCCAACGGCTTGACCCGGTACTGGGAAAGCTGGACGGACTACCTGACCACTGCATCCCGACTGTACAAGTACCCCTTTGCAGACCAGCTCATGATCTACGCCCAGCGTCCTGATGCTACCGCCTGTGCCAGTTTCGACCTCTGGAACAACCGCATGAACCGCTACGTCAGGCATGGCTCCAAGGGCATCGCCCTGTTAGACCAGTCCAGCAGTGTCCCACGTCTGCACTATGTCTTTGATGTGAGCGATACCGGGGTGCGCCGCAATTCTCGTGACCCTGAGGTGTGGCAGCTCGGCCCTGATCTGGTTCAGCCTGTGTCCGAAATGCTTGCCAGAGAATGTGGCAAACGAGCCGAAGGTCAGTTTCCGCAACGGTCAGTTCATCGTAACGGATGGGCAGCACACCATCGAGGGGCGCATCCTCCGCAACGGCGGCAAGGATCTGCCGATCCTCTGCAAGGTGTACACGGGCATGACCGTGGAGCAGGAAGCCCTGCTCTTTGCCGAGCAGAACGGCTTTTCCGCTCCGCTGACTGCTGGCATCAAGCTCCGCGCCAAGGTGGTGGGCGGCGATGCTATTTCCAAGGCTTTCCTCGCAGCCACCAACCGGGTGGGATTGAGCCTCAATTATGACAGCCAGCAGCTGACCGATTACCGCATCGGCTGCGTTGGTACGGCTTTCCGGCTCTACAAGCAGATGGGCGAACCGCTCTACTGTGAAACGATGCGGCTGATCGTGGCAGCATGGGAGGGCAAGCCCGATTCGTTCCGGGCATCTGTTCTGAAAGGCATGATGCACTTTGTGGAGCTGTACCACGGCGAGTTCAGTGAAGAACGGCTGCTCCGTGCGCTGCGCAACATCCACCCGGTCGATATTTACCGCATCGGACAGGACGACCCCGCCAAGCTGCGCGGATGGAAGAAATACGTTTTTCCCATCTACACCACCTACAATGGCAAGTGCAGAAAAGACGCACTGCCGATGAAATTTTGATGTTCACAGGCATTCCTCCCATATACACAAGGGGCATCCGCAAACCGCAGATGCCCCTTGTTACATATCAAAGTGCAATATATAGTGTTTCCGTATTCATTTAATACAACATATAGAGAAAAGAGGTATTCTATGCGCTCTCAGTTCACTTCGTATGAGCAGCTTCCCATCACTCTGACAGCCGATCATGTTGCTGCTGCACTGGGTATTTCCCGTGCCAATGCTTACATCCTGCTCCGTTCGGACGGCTTTCCCACGCTCCACATCGGTAAGCGGATGGTCGTACCCAAAGACCGTTTTCTTCAGTGGATCACGGACAGCGTAAATGGCTGATCTGACATCCTTGATTCAAGAGGTCGCTTTATTTATACTGATTCACGAAACGACTTGACATCAGGAAGGAGGCAATATGCCAAGCAAACGTTCACACGGCGAGGGTACGCTTCGCCACCGCAGCGATGGTCGCTGGGAATTACGTATGATGGACGGCTACCAGAAAGATGGTTCGCCGCGCTTCAAGACCTTCTATGGCAAGACCCAGAAGGAGGTCAAGCTCAAACTGAAAGAGTATCAGGATGCGCTTATCAGCGGTATCCAGCTGGACACGATCCTGTACTTTGAAGATTGGGCCGATACATGGTTCGAGGGTCACAGGGATAATATCGCTCCCACGACACAGGAAAGCTACAAATACTGCCTGAAAATGCTCAAAGAGGGATTTTATCATCGCCCCTTGACCGTCATACGCCCGATCGACATTGAAAATTTCCTGAAAGGGATGCGGCGCGATGGCCGCTCGGATTCTTACATCAGCAAGGCACGAGGGATGCTCTACCAGATCTTTCAAAAGGCAGAAGCCAATGACCTTGTGCGCCGCAACCCGGTCCGGCTTGCTGAAAAGATGCGGGCATCCGGCACCGCAAAACGCAAGGAAGCCTTTACCACAGCGGAAGTCGCTCACCTGATGAAGGTGCTGCCCGATGACCGCATGGGCTTGAGCATTCGGCTTTTACTCGGCACTGGAATGAGAATGCAGGAACTTCTGGCTTTGGAGCCGCAGTTTATTGAAGAAGATGGCTCTGTCATTCACATCCGGCAGGCAGTAAAGGTCGTAAAAGGTACCGTCAGCATTGGCAGTCCGAAATCCAAAGACAGTATCCGGGATATTCCGGTGCCGCTGAATGTCCGCCCGTGCGCCATCAAGCTGCGGGATACCACCGACCAGTTCATCTGGGAAAGCCCCAAGACCGGCTTGCCCTGCAATCCCACCCATTTCCGGGATGTATTCCGCAAATCTCTGGAAGAAGCGGGCGATGTCCGCTTGCTCACGCCGCACAGCTGCCGCCACACCTATGTGTCGCAGATGCAGGCGTTGGGTGTGGATATTCAGACCATCCAGAGCATCGTAGGCCACGCCGATACCGAGATGACTGAGCATTATCTCCATGTTCAGGAATCCATTCGGCAGAGTGCGATCCAGTTGTTCAGCGAGGCATTTTCGGCCTGAAAATTGGACGGAACGGCACTAATTAGACCAGATAAAATCGTTGGCATTGTGGTCAAAATTGTGGTCAAAACCAAATGAGGCCAGCCTATAAACAAAAAAATCCAACGATTTCTAACGTGAAATCGTTGGATTTATGGTCCGAGTGGCGAGAATCGAACTCACGGCCTCTTGAACCCCATTCAAGCGCGCTACCAAAACTGCGCTACACCCGGATATCTGCAAGCGGTTATCGCTCACAGCTCAATTAGTATACTTGATTCAGGGTGTTTTGTCAAGCTTTTTCTGCCAGGTTTTTGCAAATAAATTTTCAAAAATCCGGCTCGTTTTCCTGCAGCGGCTGATCCCTTGCGGGAAACGTTTCAAATTCAACAGTGGCAAGTGCAATTGCAAACACACTCTCGGCACCGGCTGCCAGCAGCGCCTGTGTGCAGGCTGCTGCCGTGGCACCGGTAGTGATCACATCGTCTACCAAAAGCACCTTTCTGCCCTCCACAAGTTCCGTGTCCGTCACCCGGAAGGCACCCGCCACATTGGCAAGGCGCTGCTCAAAGGGCAGGCCCGCCTGATGCCGCTTTGCACGAGTGCGGCCCAGTGCTTTCGGGTACAGCGGTATCCCCAGTGCGCGGGCCAGCGGCACCGCCATGAGCTGCGGCACATTGTAGCCGCGCGCTCTGCCGGATACCGGTACGGGAACGATGCAGTCGTACCCAAGGGACATGCCTTCCACAAGCTCCGGCACCGGTTCTGCACCGGCCATATGCATCTCGCTGCCAAAGGCCAGCTTTGCCAGCCAGAGGCCCAGCTCCACCGCCGCCCACGGTGCAGCATGGTATTTTGTATGCAGGATGCCGCGCCGCACACAGCCCTCATACCGGAACGGTGCTGCTGCACCGGTCAGTTTCCCTAAATAATGCTGAGAAGCGTCCAGCCGCATTCCCGGCTTCCTGCGCAGCTCTTCCAGCTCCGCGGCACAATCCGGGCAGATGGGCACACTGCCCAGCACCCGATCACAAAACGGGCAGCGGCGTGGGTACACCAACTGCCTTGCCCCGCGCAGAATGCGGCGCGGGACGCTGTAATAATCCATCAGTCCTTTTTGACGGCCACGATCACACGCACGCGCTTGCCCGCAGCACAGCCAAAGTTATCGTACCAGCCGGTCAGGTAGTAGCCCTCCGAGTTGACCTCGGTCAGCTTGGTGGCGTAGTACTGACCCTTGTACCACAGATACACCTGTGCGTCGTCCGCCATCTCAAAGCGGGTGCCGTTGCTCATGACCGACGCTGCACCCACCTGATCGATCTTCATGGGCATGAGCTGGACCATCGTCCGCACGCTGCCGGTCGTCTCTCTGCGGGCTGCAACACCACCTACCAGCACCGGATATTTGACGTTGGTGGTGAAAGCTACCTGCGAACCATTGACATAGCACACATAGGTAGCACCGCCGCCAATATAGCGGAAGATGGACGCATACGGTTCGCCTACAAGGCTGCCCACCTGCCGCAGACCAAGGCTGAGCAGGCTATCCGTGTTGGCTGTGATCTTCTGCCACAGAGTGGAGAGGATGTCGCCGTTGATCACACCCCACAGCACTTCGCTGGTGGTGGGCACCAGAACATCCTTCAGGTCGTCCACGATCTTATCCTGCGTATCCGTGCTGTCGCTCTTGCCGGTGGAAATGATTTTGGCCGGCGTCTGCAGTTCCGAGTAGTTGACTGCCACATTCTTGATATCATCCAGCACGCCGTAGGTCCACAGGTCGCCGGTGACATCATTCAGGATCAGGCGGTCGATCTCGCCCTTCTCATTCAGCGTATAGTAGCGGACATTCAGAAGATTCAGGTCTGTCCCCGCTAGGCGGCTGGGACGAACCGTCCCAGCCACACCCTCCGCAGTTGTATCCAGAATCTGCACATCGTCGGCAAGGGCATAGCTGCCCAGTGCCGTTGCATCTGCATTGACCTTGCCGGTAACGACCTTGTTCTCGATGCCGCTCACGGACTCGCCTTCCGGCGTTACGCGGATCTCTACCAGCCAGCCCTTTGGGTAGTTCAGGCTTTTGTCCACATTCACAGTGCGCTGAACACCATCGGTGCACATGACAGCCACGCGCTGCAGCACATCCGCGCCGTTATCTTCCACAAGGCTGCGGGCTGCGCCCTGCACCACGCCGTAGAACACCTCGTCGGCCTCTGCGCCGGTAATAACATCCGCCGCCTCATTGTTCATGCCCAGCAGCAGAGTGACCACTTCGCCCACGCCGCCGCCGTTCAGGCTGGACACCTTGGAAGCCACTGCTGTGCTGCCCAGCTGATAGCTGGTGCCCGCCACGGTAACGGCCGTGGGTGCGCTGGCGCTGGGCGAAACGGCAGTGATGCGGCCTGCTGCTTTGCGGGTGTAGATCCATACAGTCTGCAGACTTTCGCTGTAATAATACACATCGTAACGGTTCAGTTCTGCAGAAGCCGAGACCTTATCGTTGCGGTAGATGCTCACCGGCGTAAAAGGCAGCTGGGTGCCTTCCGCTGCCACAAAGGGTCCCTTCAGGCTCTTGAGCATTACCGTGGAGGTGTCCACCTGACCGTTCGAAACCGTAAAGCCCAGGCTGGTACCATAGGCGCTGCCAGAGGCGGTGTTTGCCGTGAGGGTGTTATACAGCAGCAAAGCACAGTCCTCATAGTTCATGGCCTCGCTCTGGCTGCGGTTCAGCTGGTTACGCAGGCCCAGTTCCTGCGCCTTGTTCAGCTGTGCCGTCGGGAACACGCCGTTGAGGTCGGTCATTTTATAGCCCAGCAGCTTGAGCGCTGCGGTGCAGGCTTCTTCCAGCGTGACCGTATTATCCGGGCGGAATGTACCATCAGTATAGCCGTTCATCCAGCCCTGCTGTACCGCAATGCGCACATAGGGTGCCCACTGAGAGCTGCCGGGCACATCCTTATACAGTGTGCCCAGATTGCCCTGCTGGCTGGCGCTTTCGCGGTAGGCCGAAAAGGAGACCAGCATCTTGGCAAATGCACCGCGGGTGACGGCAGCATCCAGACTGCCGGTCTGGCTGGTATCCATAGCGCCCAGCGTGATGGCCGTCTGGATGGCCGAGTTGTTCAGGCTGGCCGCCGATGCCGGAAGCACCAGCACGGATACAGCCAGGCATGCTGCAAGCAGACATGCGAAAAGACGTTTTTTCATAGGTATATTCCCCTTCCTTGGTGTTTTGCAGTCCGGCGCAACGCCGGCTGAGAAGAGTTCAGTCATAGCGCAATGCTTCAATGGGGTTGAGCCGCGCTGCGCGCTTTGCGGGCAGGTAGCCGAACAGCACGCCAATCCCCACCGAGATGCCAAAGGCCACTGCGATGGAATTGAAGGACGGGCTGACCGTGACCGTTGTGCCGCTGGTGAACATGGGCAGCACCTTGTTTGCTCCCATGGATACGATGTAGCCCAGTGCAATGCCCAGTGCGCCGCCGAGGGCCGAGGTGGTGGCTGCTTCCACCACGAACTGCGACAGAATGGTGTGTTCCTTGGCACCCAGTGCCTTGCGAATGCCGATCTCGCGGGTGCGCTCGGTCACCGACACCAACATGATGTTCATGATGCCAATGCCGCCCACCAGCAGCGAAATGCTGGCAATGCCGGTCAGGATCACAATGACCATGTTGATCATGTTGTTCATTTCCTCCAGCCACTCGCTGGCGCTGTAGACATAGTAGCCGTTATCCGAGCCAAGCAGGCGCTGCAGTTCGCTTTCCACCGCAGACTTTGCTTCGTTGGCGCGGCTCTCATCCTCCATGACCGCGGCATAGTTGTTCACCGTGCTCTGGCTGGAAAGGCGCATGGCCGTGGTATAGGGCAGGTAAACGCAGTCGTCATCGCTGCCCTGCTGCATGTCCGGATCGCTGACTTTGGCCGCCAGCACGCCCACGATGCGGAACTTGTTGGCACCGATCTTGAGCGTCTGGCCAAGGCCGTTGCCACCAAAGGCCACACGGTTGAGGTAATCGCCGATGACACACACATGCTTGTTATCCTTCATATCCATGTACTGCAGGCCGCGTCCCTGCGCGATCTGGTAATTTTTCATGGCGGAATAGTTCTCGTCCACGCCGCTGATGTTGGACCAGCGGTAGCTGGTAGTGCCGATCTTCAGCGTGCCGCTGCCGCTGAAATCGATCTGCGGCGAAATGGACTGGATCAGCTCCGGGTACTCCGTGGGCAGCTTGTACATTTCCTCCACCGAAACGGTGCGGGAGCCGTTGCCCCACACCTGCACCGAAAGGGTGTTGGTACCCAGTGCCGAAAAGCTGTCGCGCATGCTTTTGGTCATGCCGTTGCCCAAGCCCACGATGACGATGACTGCCATAACGCCGATGATGATGCCCAGCATGGTAAGGAAGGTGCGCAGTTTGTTGCTCCACACGTTCTGGATGGCCTGACGGAAGGTCTCAATGATCATGCTTTTTCCTCCTCATCCGGCAGCAGCGTGGGCTGCACCACGGCTTCCGGTGCATGGGCATCGCCATCGTAGACCACCCGCCCGTCCTCCAGACGGATGATGCGGTCTGCCTGCACCGCAATGGAATTATCGTGGGTGATGAGCACCACGGTGTGGCCCTCATCGTGCATCTGCTGCAGCATTCCCAGCACTTCGCGGCCGGTGTGGCTGTCCAGTGCGCCGGTAGGCTCGTCGGCCAGAATGACCGCCGGGTTCCGCACCAGTGCCCGAGCGATGGAAACACGTTGCTGCTGGCCACCGGAAAGCTGGTTGGGGCGGTTCCTGAGCTTATCGCCCAGACCCACCTGCTCCAGCACCTCTTTGGCCCGGGCGTGGCGCTCGGCGCGGCCGATGCCCGCATACACCAGCGGCACCTCCACGTTCTCCATCAGGTTGAGCCTTGGCAAAAGGTTGTACTGCTGGAAGATGAAACCCAGCATCTCGTTGCGGACGGATGCCAGCTCGTTGCGGCTCATCCGGCCAACGTCTTTTCCGTTCAGGCGGTAGGTGCCGTGGGTGGGCACATCCAGACATCCGATGATGTTCATGCAGGTGGATTTGCCGGAGCCGGACTGGCCCACGATGGCCACGAACTCGCCTTTTTCGATTTTCATGGTGATGTGGTCTGCAGCCTTTACCGTGGTGTCACCCATCTGGTAATACTTGCACACCTCATCAAACTCGATCAGAGCGCTCATGCATTCCTCCTGTGTCAGCCCAGATAGACCACGCCGTCTGCCTGAGACGGATTCACGTCATCCCCTGCGGAGCCCTGCTTTTCCTCGGCTTCCACAGGCTCTTCCGCCGGTACGGTCCCGTTTTCCGGTTCTTCTTCATCGACCATGCTGTTCGCAGCATCGGCGCCTTCCTCGCCCTCGGTGCCCTCTGCATCCGCCTCGTAATAGCCGCCGTCGTCATAGTACGTATCGGTACTTGCTGCGGCAGAGTCGTAAGCCACCGTGTCATTGCCGGTCAACCCGCTGACGATCTGGGTGTAGTTGTCATCGCTGACGCCGGTCTTGACCGGCACATACACATAGCCGTCCGGCGCGATCATGCCCGGGTCTGCGTTGACTGCGCTGGGGGAGTCCTGCGTGACCAGCACATAGCCGCCGCGCACGATGGCAGCGTTGGGCACGGTAAGGGTATTCTTTGCCTGTGCCACCACGATCTCAGCATTGGCGTTCATGCCCGGGCGCAGGCCATCGGTCTCATCAATGCGCACCTTGACCGGGTAGGTGGTGGTGCCGCCATTGGAGGTACCCTTCAAGGAAACACGGGTCACAACGCCGGTATAGGTTTTGTCCGGCACGGCATCCGCCGTGACCTGCACGCTCTGACCCACCGACAGGCTGCTGACCTGCAGCTCGTCCACGTTCAGGGTCATCTCCAGATAGCTCAGGTCAAAGATCGTGCACAGGTCCGAGCCGGCGGACAGCGCGTCCCCGGCCTTGGCATTCTTTTCAATAATGGTGCCGCTGATGGGCGAGGTGATGGTGTAGTTGTTCATGGCCTCCTGCAGATTGTCCATGTTCAGCTCGGCGCTGCGCAGGCTCTCGGCGGCAGACTGGATGGCCTCGGTCAGGTCCTCGCCGCTGATCTGCAGCACGATATCGTCCTTGTTCACGGCTCCGCCTTCCGGCACATTGATGGCCGTCACGGTACCGGCGGCAAGGGCAGTCAGGGTGCGCTCTGCCTGATACTCAAAGCACTTGGCGGCAATGCAGTTCACGCCATTGATGGTTGCCGTTGCTGCCTGCGCAGTGGTCAGGCCGCCTGCATTGCGCACAGCAATGGTCACGGTGCGGGTGAGCAGGTTGCCGGTGCTCAGAGCATCGGTGCCGGTCACAGCGGTCACGGTGCCGGTCAGCATTTCAAAGGTGCCGTCCAGCGTCACCTCTGCGCTCTGGCCCACCGAGAAGGTGGCGGCATCTGCTGCCGGGAACTCCAGCCGCAGCACCATTTTGGAGCTGTCACGGATGACCGCCACTTCCTGACCGCTGGTCACTTCGTCACCCTTGGCCACCTTGAGGGCACTCACAACACCTGCCACCTCGGCGCGGACATACTGGCGGTCTGCCGTCTTGTCGTAGCTGCGCTGTGCCTGCTGCAGAGCAATGGACGCCTGCTCCGCCTTGGTGGTGGCATCGGAGGAGTCCACCGTGTACAGCACGGTGCCTTCCTCCACGATGTCCCCTTCCTCAAAGCTGCTGGTCAACACCTTGCCCGCTACCAGCGACTTAACATTATACGTATTAGCAGGGTTCAGAGTGCCGGTTCCGCTGAGGGTGTTGGACACATCCCGCTTGGACGGCGAGACCTGCACATAGTTGATGTCCGTATTGGCGTTCTGTGCCTTGTCCGGGCGCAGGATGAACCATCCGCCCAGCACGGCCACGCACACCACCGGCACCATCCATTTCCAGTTCTTGCGGAAAAAGGCTGCTGCTTTGCCGCCCTTCGCTGCGGGCTTTGCCTCACCCGCAGCCGTCTGCTGTACCGCAGCATCCTGCTTCTTTTTAAAGATCATGCTTGCTGTTTCCTCCTGTATCTTTCAGGGCATGCCCTGGTTTCGGTATCGGGCGCAGGCTTTGCAAAAGCGCGCGATAAAGAGTTTATTGTTAGTTTATCGCATTTTCGTCTATTACACAAGCGTCTAAATTTTGTTTTGACGCATTTGTGTCAAAGTTTTACCCAACTTTCACACCGTGCCCTCTTTTGCCTTCCAGACAAAGCAAAAGAGACAGTGCCCCGCTCTTGCAGGGTACTGCCTCTTTTTTGAAGCACGATCTTTATTCAGCTGTAGTTTCCACTACCACATACACCCCGGCAGGGACGCATGCAGCCCATGCGCCGTCCTTGTCCAGCCAGCCGAATTGCTCGCACACATGGTCCGGGCACTGACTGTCCAAGAACGCGATGGCACCATCCTTTACCTGCAGATGCACGACATAATTGCCCACATCATACAGGTAATCGTGGTCTGTATCCAGCGGCAGAGTCTCGGTGATGCCATCGCCAAAATCGACGGTGGCCTGCAGGCCGCTGCCCTTGCTGCTGTGTGCTGCGCGCACGCCGAAATACAGCGCTGCTGCCAGCACAAGGATCACTGCAGCAAAGATCAGGTTCTTCATCCATGGCTTCAGGCCTTTGGAGCCGGAAGCGTTTTCAGGTGCTTTGCGGGTACTCATGCAGCGTAGTCGCTGGCAGCCTTACCTGCAATGCGGCCAAACACGGTGAAGTCTGCAACAGCGTTGCCGCCCAGACGGTTTGCACCGTGCACACCGCCAGTGACCTCACCTGCTGCAAACAGGCCGGGGATCACAGTGCCGTCCTCCTTGAGGACTTCGGTGTTGGTGTTGATGGTCAGGCCGCCCATGGTGTGGTGCACACCAGCAGTGACCTTGATTGCATAGTACGGAGCAGTATCCAGCGGGTTTGCAAAGCTGGTGCGGCCAAAGTCGGGGTCATTCTTGGCCTCAACATAGCCGTTCCAAGTCTTCATGGTCTCGGCAAAAGCAGCCTCATCAACGCCCATTGCCTTGCCCAGCTCCTCGTAGGTCTCGCCGGTCACGGTGAAGCCCTTCTTGATGTAGCCCTGAATGACGCTGGAAGCATCGACCATAGCCTGATCGACCACCAGCCAGCTGTAGCTGCCGGTCTGAGCGATCTCAGCAGCAGAGACCACGTCACGGGTGCCCACTTCGTCGATGAAGCGCTTGCCCTCGGCGTTGATCAGCACAGCGCCGTCGCCGCGCAGACCCTCGGTGATCAGGGCAGCGGTGTTGGCCTCAACGGTGGGGTGGATCTGGATCTGGTCCATATCCACGGTGCCAGCACCGATGGCGGTGGCCATCTCAATGCCCTGGCCCTGAGCGCCGGCAGCGTTGGTAGTCATGAAGCCCTTCAGCTCAGGCTTGTACTCGACAACCATGTCCAGATTTGCGCCGAAGCCGCCGGTGGTCAGCACCACAGCCTTGGCGTTCACAGTGACGGTCTCGCCGGTAGAACCGGTGGCCTTGATGCCCACAGCAGCGCCGCTCGCATCGGTCAGGATCTCGTTGGCGGTGGTGTTCAGCAGGATCTGAACGCCAGCCTTCTCACAGTTCTCCTCCAGCAGGGGGATCATGTAGGAACCGACAGAAACGGTCTTGCCCTCTGCGTCCACAGGGCGATGGATGCGCTTGACGGATGCACCGCCAAAGCTGGAAACGCTGTGCAGGGTGATGCCGTGCTCGTCCAGCCAGTCGATGGCATCAGCAGAGTTGGAGCACAGGGTCTCCACCAGAGCAGGGTCGTTGATGCCCTTGCCGCCGATCATGGTGTCCAGCTCCATCAGCTCAACAGAGTCGAAGTAGCCGGTGGGGTTCTTCTGGTACTCTGCCCACTGCTCAGAGACGGTCTTTGCCAGAGCGGTGATGGTCTCGTTGTCAGCGTACTTTTCAGCAGCGGTCTTCAGGGTCTTTTCGACACCGGCAGACTCGCCGAACTCGTTCTCATCCTGATACACGGTCTTGCCGGCGTTCATGCCGCCGGTAGCGCGCACAGAGTTGCCGCCCACCATGGCCTGGCTCTCCACGATCACAACGCTCTTGCCCTCGGCAGCAGCGGTGATGGCAGCGGTCATGCCTGCGCCGCCTGCACCCACGATGACAACGTCAGCGTCAACGGTGGAATCCTCGGCCTTGGTCTCGTCGGCCTTGACCTCGATCTTATAGTCGTCAGCATTCAAGCCGGCGGCAGTCAGGGCAGCGGCTGCTGCCTCCTTGATGGCGTTGGAGGTGATGGTCGCGGTGGACACGCCGTCCACAGCGATGCTGCCGGTCTCAGCGATCTGAGCGGGCAGCTGCTCCAGTGCCAGCGTACCGATGCCGGGGGTCTCGTCCTTACCCTCAGCGGTGCAGCCGGTGATCTTGCCGTCTTCCAGCGTCAGGGTAACGGTAACGTCGCCGCCCATACCCTTGGCAGTGCCGGTGAAATCGCCGGACACGCCGCCTGCGGTGGAAGCGGACTTGCTGCCGCAGCCGTAGCCCAGCAGACTGACACCCACAACAACCGCCATGGCCAGCGCAGCCACGCTCTTGCGGATCTGATTCTTTTTCATTGTTTCTTCCTTCTCATATTCGGGTTGCTTGTGTTCGGACATCTATCAGCAAAAAAGGGGGAGCTGCTCATTCGGAAAGCAGCTTCCCCTCGCTGAAACTTAGGAAAAACTTAGGCGTTAGCCTGAGCTGCAGCAACAGCGCATGCAACGGTAGCACCAACCATGGGGTTGTTGCCCATGCCGATCAGGCCCATCATCTCAACGTGTGCAGGCACAGAAGAAGAACCTGCAAACTGAGCATCACCGTGCACACGGCCCAGAGAGTCGGTCAGGCCGTAGCTTGCGGGGCCTGCGGCCACGTTATCGGGGTGCAGGGTACGGCCCGTGCCGCCGCCGGAAGCGACAGAGAAGTACTTCTTGCCGTTCTCGATGGCCCACTTCTTGTAGGTGCCGGCAACCAGATGCTGGAAGCGGACGGGGTTGGTGGAGTTGCCGGTGATGGAGCACTGAACGTCCTCCTTCTTCATGATGGCAACGCCTTCCATAACGTCGTTTGCACCGTAGCACTTGACGGCTGCGCGCTCGCCCTCAGAGAAGGGGATCTCCTTGACGACGGTCAGGGTCTGAGTGGGGATGTCGTACTCAGTCTGAACATAGGTGAAGCCGTTGATACGGGAAATGATGTAAGCTGCATCCTTGCCCAGGCCGTTCAGGATGACACGCAGGGGGGTCTTGCGGACCTTGTTTGCAGTGCGGGCGATGCCGATAGCACCCTCAGCAGCTGCAAAGGACTCGTGGCCTGCCAGGAAAGCGAAGCAGGTGGTGTCCTCGCTCAGCAGACGAGCGCCCAGATTGCCGTGGCCCAGACCGACCTGACGCTGCTCAGCGACAGAGCCAGGGATGGTGAAAGCTTCCAGACCTTCGCCGATGGCAGCAGCGCACTCGGCAGCATCGGTCAGGCCGCGCTTGACAGCGATAGCGGTGCCCAGGGTGTATGCCCAGACAGCGTTATCAAAGCAGATGGGCTGAACGCCGCGCACGATCTTGTCGCAGTCGATGCCCTTAGCGAGGAGCATCTCGTTGCAAGCGTCCAGAGACTCCAGGCCGTTAGCCTTCAGGCATGCCTCGATTTTCGGCATGCGGCGATCCATAGATTCAAAAGTTGCCATGAGTTGTTCCTCCTCTCTTATTCCTCACGCGGGTCGATGTACTTCACAGCGCCCTGCTCCTTGCTGAAGCGGCCGTAAGTACCCACGTTCTTCTCATAAGCCTCGTTGGGGGTCTTGCCGTGACGGATATCCTCCATCATCTTGCCCAGCTTGACGAACTGATAGCCGATGACCTCATCGTTGGCATCCACAGCCAGCTTGTTGATATAGCCCTCGGTCAGCTCCAGATAACGGACGCCCTTTGCCTTGGTGGAGAAGATGGTGCCGGTCATGGAGCGCAGGCCCTTGCCCAGGTCGTCCAGACCTGCGCCGATGGGCAGACCGTCCTCAGAGAAAGCGGTCTGGCTGCGGCCGTAGACGATCTGCAGGAACAGCTCACGCATAGCAACGTTGATGGCATCGCACACCAGGTCGGTGTTCAGAGCTTCCAGAATGGTCTTGCCGGGCAGGATCTCGCCTGCCATAGCAGCAGAGTGGGTCATACCGGAGCAGCCGATGGTCTCCACCAGAGCCTCCTCGATGACACCGTTCTTGATGTTCAGGGACAGCTTGCAGGTACCCTGCTGAGGTGCGCACCAGCCCACACCGTGGGTGTAGCCGCTGATGTCCTTGATCTCATAGGCCTTGACCCATGCGCCCTCTTCGGGGATGGGAGCCGGACCATGCTTAGGACCTTTGGTGATCGGGCACATATTCTGTACTTGCTGCGAATAGGTCATAATCATACTCTCCTTTTGACAAATGTTGCTTTGCAGCACAAAGCCGCTGCCGCGCCCTGCCGGCACAGCCGCTGCCCTTTGCTGCTTGCATCTGACCGGGCGCGCCGCTCTCTTTCAGCGCCTTAACCGGTACTACCACGCATGATTTTATTATAGAGAAAGCTGACGGATTTTGCAATACATTTCCGGTAAAAAACATCAAAACTATTTGCAGTTGCCTTCCGCTAACTGTCAATTCGGATGCTTTTGTCATTTCATTCGTCAAGTTTTTGTCAACTATGTCAAGAGGGCAAATTTCACGCTCCTGTGTCCTGCCTGCGCGGTGTCTGCCCGGCAGGCTTCAGTACCCACATGGCCGCAAAGCCCGCCGCTGCGCCGCCCACGGCAAGCCAGTGCCGCCCGGCTTCCAACCCCCAGAGATTTGCTGCAAACGGAAAGGCCAGACTGCCCACGCTCTGCCCCAGTGCCAGAAAACCGTAGTTCACCCCTGCGTGCGGCAGGCCGAACAGATCGGTGGAAAGGGCGGGCAGCACCGCTGCAAGGCCGGAATAGCAGAAGGTAAGCCCCGCATAACAGGCGATCACCCACCAGCCCTGCGCAAACGCAAACCCTGCCGAAAGCCCCAGCGACACCGCAAACAGCAGCAGATCGGTGGGCCTGCGGCCAATTTTATCGCTGAGCATGGGCATCAGCAGGCGGCCCGCCGCACTGCCCACGCTGCCCAGCACCACGCTCCACAATGCAGCGCTTTCGTCCAGCCCCCGCTCCACGCCCAGCTTCAGGATGATGGGGCTGAACAGAAGCACCGCCGGGGTGGAAAAGCACACCGCGCCTGCGCACAGCCAGTACTGCTTTGTTTTCAGCATCTGCCACGGGGAAAGGTCAATGGTATTTTTGTCGTTTTGCCGCTGTTTTTCGGCATCCTGCGGCGGGTCCTGCAAAAGCAGGCTGCCCGCAAGGCAGACGGGCAGCGTTATGGCCCCCAGCGCCCAGAACGCGCCCCGGATGCCCTGCACGATCCCAAAGCCGCTGACCGCCGTGCGCACGAACACGGTGAGGAACGCACCGGAAAGGCCCACCGCCCCGCCGATCACGCCGGTGGCAAGGCCCTTGCGCCCGGCATACCACTTCTGTGCGCAGGACTGGATGGATGGGTACAGAAACGCCGTGCCCAGCCCCGCCGGGATGCTGAATGCCAGAAAAAAGCTACCCGCACTGCCGCCCGGCAGCATGGCCGCTGCAAAAAATCCGCCGCACAGCAGTGCTGTTCCCCACAGAGCCGCACACCGCGGGCCTCGGCTGTCCTGCAGAAAGCCGCCGAGGACGCACCCCACGCCGAACGCCGCAATGAGGATACCGAAGGCATAGCCTGCCCCCTGCTCGCTCAGGCCGTACTCGTCCATGACCGGCTGCTGAAATACGCCCCACGCCGCCGGGATGCCCGTGAGCACCTGAATGGCTGCGCCCGCCGCAAGGATGGTCCATGGATGTTTTGCTGTAAATTGCTGTTTCATCGTCTGTCCTCCGAATGGTTTTTCCTTTACAGTGTGCCCATTTCAATTGACAAAACGGCAGATTTCTTTATAATGAATAAGGTAAAAGTATTTACATTGATTTATATAGAGAGGAACCATCTTATGAAAACACAGGCATTGAAGGGCATGCGCGACCTGCTGCCCGCTGAGCAGACCCTGCGCGATTACATTCAGGGCAAAATTCTGGAGACCTACCGTGCGTCCGGCTTCGAGCGCATTTCCACCCCCATGCTGGAGGATATGGAGAATCTGGACAAATCCGACGGCGGCGACAACCTGAACCTGATCTTCAAGGTGCTCAAGCGCGGCGATAAGCTCACCGCTGCCCTGAACACCGGCGATCCCAAGCAGCTGTCCGATATGGGCCTGCGCTATGACCTGACCCTGCCGCTGAGCCGCTACTATGCCGCCAACAAGGATAAGCTGCCCAGCCCCTTCAAGGTGATCCAGACCGACCGTGTGTTCCGCGCCGAGCGCCCGCAGAAGGGCCGTCTGCGCGAGTTCGTACAGTGCGATATCGACATTCTGGGCGATTCTTCCCCCAATGCCGAGGTGGAACTGATCGACGTGACCACCCGTGCCCTGCTGAACATCGGCTTCACCGGCTTCACCGTCAACATCAATGACCGCCGCATCCTGCGCGGGATGCTGGAGAGCATGGGTTTTTCCGCTGATACGCTGGATTCCGTCTGCATCACCTTTGATAAGATGGACAAGATCGGCGCCGATGGTGTGAAGGCTGAGCTGACCGAAAAGCAACTGCCGGAAAATGCCATCAACGCACTGGCCGACTTCATTGCCGCAGGCGAAGTCACGCTGGATGCCGTGGCTGCCCGCTGCGCAGACCCCGCCATTGCCGACGACCTCAAGTATGTCCTTGCTACCGCCAACGCCATGGCTGCAGGCCGCTATCAGGTAGCCTACTGCCCCAGTCTGGTGCGCGGTCAGGGCTACTACACCGGCATGGTGTTTGAGATCACCTGCCCTCAGTTCAGCGGTGCCGTGGCCGGCGGCGGCCGCTACGACAACATGGTGGGCAAATTCCTGGGCACTCAGGTGCCCGCCGTGGGCTTCTCCATCGGCTTCGAGCGGGTGTGTGGCATCCTGCTGGAGCAGGGCTACCAGATCCCCGGCGCAAAGCAGAAGATCGCCCTGCTGTACGGCAAGGATGCCGACTTCACCGCCGTTCTTGCCAAGGCTGCAGACCTGCGCAACAGCTACAATGTCACCGTTCTGCAGCAGGCCAAGAAGCTGGGCAAACAGTTGGGCCAGCTGGAAGCTTCCGGTTTTTCCGGTGCCGCCTTTATGGATAAGGATGAGATCAAAATTTTTGCGCAGCAGTAAATAATTGCACACAAAGCCCCTTTACTTTTGACATGCTACCCCTAGAGTAGACAGAGTAAAAACAAAACTCTGAGTACTCTTGGGGTATTTTCATGTCAAGAAAAAACACCTCAGAAAATCGAGCGATTTTCTGAGGTGTTCTTGTTTTTTCTGGTTTAAAAGCCGGTAGGCGGCACATAGTAACTGGGGATCGAGGCTGTTTTCTGCACATTTGCCTGCTGGCGCAGTGCTGAACGGGTCACCTCTGCCCAAGAATACTGGGTCATATACTCGCCGCGATAGGAATTGGTGGCCGAGCGGCTGCCCCGCAGGAAATTGTAATAATCACAATCCACCTTGCTGGTGTCCAGCGCCAGTGTGCTGCGGTCGCGGATGAGCAGGCCGGTAACACCTGCATCCTCCAGCGTATGGCTCAGGTCAAAGATCAGATTGCGGAGATGGCTGTGCAGCGATGCGGAGTCGGGCTTATCCTCCCACAGCACGGCCAGCATTTCGCCGTTGGTGCAGGTGGCACCATTGCGATCCACCAGATAGGCCAGCAGCTCCTTGCTCTTGCTGCGCTTGAAGGCCAAAGCGCGCCCGCCCACGAAGATCTCAAAATTGCCAAAGCACTGGATCTTGATGCCGACAGGGGCATTCTCCGGCGGGTAGCGCAGATGCTCCAGCACATTGCGCACATCTGCCTCGTTTGCAGGCTTGAGTAAAAAGCCGCTCACGAAGATCTGCAGCGCTTCCAGCGCATACTCCGGGTGCTCTGTTACCACAATGATGTTGCAGCGCGGCTGCAGCTTCTGGATCATGCGCGTCAAAGCAAGCCCGTTCATGCCGGGCATTTCCAGATTGAGGAAAGCCGCGTCCATCGGCCCCTGACGCATCCAGCTCAGTGCATCCTCGGTCGTCATGGCGCTGATATAGTCACAGTCGGGTGCAACGCGGCACAGGATGCGGATCAGCGAGTTGATTGCAAGCTGTCCATCATCGACGACCAGTATCTTCATTCGTACACCCCCGCAAGTTTACCATACATGTTCCCTGTTTCAGTTTAACACTTTGTCCTTTGATTCGCAAGTTTTTTTGCACAAAAAGCCAGAAGCTCCACACTTCTTTACAAAAGGACGTTCCCTCCCCATCCGTTTCCTCACGAAGCAGCTGGCTGAAAGAGGCGTCTTTCCCATTTTCATTTCCGGCAGTCAAAGCAACTATACAAGATACTCTGTGCCATCCAGTCCGGTCAGTTTTTGTGCTGTCGTTTGTCCCACACGAGTGCAGAGCCGCTCATACGCCTGCCGCATCCGGGTCGGGCGCGAGGTGCAGTTGTGTGCATCGGAAGAGACCGCGTCCACCAGCCCCGCCTTGACCCAGTGCTCCAGCCGCATCCGCTGCCAGAAGCCGCTGTCCAGCACAGCCGAACAGTTGATCTGGCAGCGCAGCCGGTACTGTTTGTGCAGGCGGGCCAGCAGGCCGTGCTGCGCAAGGCAGGGATACCGCTCAATGTGGGCCACCAGAATGCGGTAACCCGCACCCGTGATCTCCTGCAGAGCCGTTTCCAGCTCCTTTGCCGTTATGTTCGGCACAAATTCCAGCAGCACCCAGCCGGTATCTCCCAAGGTCAGCAGCTGGCGCTGGACTGCCGCATATCCCGTCGCAGGGGTATACAGCAACTCAGAGCCGTGCTCCAGCTTCAGGTCGTAGCCTTTTTGTGTGCAGTATGCGCGGGCCAGCGCCAGATGCCGGTCGTAGATTTCCTGCGGGAAGCGTTCCATGCCCGGCGTACTGTGCGAGGTAGCAAACAGGTGCCGCACACCGTCTGCTGCCGCTGCATCCAGCATGGCATACATTTCTTCTCTGGTCTGCGCACCATCGTCCACGCCGTAGACGAAGTGCGCATGATAATCCGTAAAGCCGCTCATTTCTTTTCCGCTTCGTGGCTCCGTTTATAATACTTTCTGTAATAACCGTACTTTCCATACTTTGAGTAGGATTTGTAGTACTTGCGGCCCATATAGTTGTCGTAGTCCACCTGATTGAGCACGGTGCCCAGAATGGGGCAGCCGGTCTGCTCGATCTGCTGCTTCACGTCCAGCAGCTCCTGACGGCTCACATCGTTGTAGTGCACTGCGATCAGGGTGCCGTCACATGCCTTGGCGATCTCCGCCGCATCGATGACCACGCCCACCGGGGGTGCGTCCACAATGACGTAATCTGCCATTCTGGCCAGCATATCCAGCAGTTCGGCAAAATGGCTGTTGGTCAGCAGCGCCAGCGGGTTGGGCACATCGCGGCCCACCGGCACCATGATCGCGTTGGGGATGTCGGTCTGATAGATCACCTCATCCATGCCCACCATACCGGCCAGAAAATGGGAGAGGCCCTTACCGTCGCTGCGGCCATCCTCATATTTCAGGCCGTAGTCACTGTTGACCAAGCTGCGGCGCAGGTCTGCGTCCACCAGCGCCACCTTGATGCCGCGCTGTGCCAGCGTGCGCATCAGGTTCATGGACAGATAGCTCTTGCCCTCTGCAGCATGGCAGCTGGTGATCATGATCTTTTTGACACTCGCACCTGCAAAGGAGAGGTTGGTGCTCAGGGTATTAAAGGCTTCATTTCCCGCATAATCCAGAGCCGGAAATTTTGTGATCTTCAGCTGTTTCATGCTTTCCTCCCAGAGCTGCCACCCACACGGCGGCGGACATCATTGGCAAACCGCTTGGTGCGGCGCTTGAACTCGCTTTTCTCTTTCGGCTGTTCGCCAGCATCGGCCAGCGGGATCGATGCCAGCACGACCATGCCGGTATACTTGCGGATATCATCGGCAGACTTGTAGGTATCGTCCAGCATGGTCCGCAGCACCACCACGGCACAGGCCAGCACAAAGCCCACTACAAAGCCCAGCAGGATGTTCTTGGCCTTGTTGGGGCTGAACGGGTTCTCCGGCACACGCGCAGAAGACATCAGGGTGGGCTCGTCCGTCTTCATCTTTTCCGAGATGTACTTTGCGCCCACATCCGCATACTCGTTTGCGATCGCTGCTGCTTCTTCCGGATCCGGGTTCGTGACCGTGATATCCAGCATACGGGTGTCGCTGGTGTTGGTGACAGACAGCATACTGGCCATATCGGTGTAGGTGTAATCCAGATCCAGGTTGCTGATGACCTTTTCGTGGACTTCCCACATTTCAAAGACCTTGATGTAATCGCTGGTCAGCTCGCTGCCGACCTGCAGATCGGAGAAGTTCAGCACCGAATCATTGCGGCTGACCACATAAATGGTGGCCGTTGCCTTGTACATCGGCGTTACCAGAAAAAACGTATAAAGCGCCATCAGTACGGCACCCACCACAGCCGTGGCTGCAATGAGCGTCCAGTGGGCCAGCAGGCCCATGAACAGTTCCAGCAGATCAATGGTATCTTCTCCCTGTTCCGGCTGTACCGCCAAAGCTGTGCGCTCCTTCACAAAAGTATCTTGCTGCACGATTTCACTCCTTATAACCTTATAATACTGCCGCCCATGCGGCCCGGGCGTTGTGCCCTTTCCTCTATTTCTCTGAATCCTATACGCCAAAAATGCGGCGTTCCCTTTTTCATCAGGGAGCACCGCAGAACATTTCTAGTTCTTAGCCCTCAATGGTCTTCACGGCCACCAGAACGAAGTTGGAGCCATAGAGCTTGACCTGACGGCCCTTCAGGTTCACCACGATCTTGCCATCCACGACCTTACCGGGCACAGTATAGTAGGTATAGGTCACAGTGCCGTCTGCCTTCGTCTTGGGCACAGCCACCAGAACGGTAACTTGCTCGTTGTCCTCGTAAGCAGCCTCAATGACCTTGGACTCAATGGTCAGCTTAACATTTGCAGCGTCGAGCAGGTTAGAGGTCTGCATCTCAAAGGCCTGCGTTACAGTAACATCTATAGTCGTCTTCTTTTCTTTCGAAGCGCCCGCAGCCTTCTGCAGGTCTGCATCAGAAGTGATGTCCTGCAGGACTTCCTCGACCTGAGCGGTATCCTCCTTGGCAGTGACCTTCACATCGCTGACAATGCCCAGAACACCGGTGACGGTAGCAGAACCGCTGGCCTTGACCTCATCTGCCACAGTCTTGCTGGGCGTTGCTGCCAGAACAGACACACCCATGCCCACGACCATAGCAGCGGTCAGAACAGCGCTGATAACTTTCTTCATAATGAAGATCTCCTTTCACTTCAAGCCGCACTCCCCAAGATGCTGCTTTCTATCGCAAATGCTTTTCAACATTTACATCATTCTTCAACAGGCTCCCAGAACAGCGTCAGAACCGCTTTCTGGATGGAAGCTTCGGTCGGATAGAACTCGGTGAATCCGTCCTCTGCCACCTTGTGTTCGCCTTCCAGTGCAATGGCAGGTTCCACAGTATCGTCCTTTGCGGCCCACACCTCGTTCACCAGTCGGCCCTTTGCAAGGTCGGTGACCAGATAAGGCTGCAGCGCATCGTACACCTGTGCGGTGAACTGCTGATCCTGCTGCACCCTGCTTTCCAGCTGTGCGGAAAGCTGTGCAAGATACTCTTCCTGCCGCACCATGCGGGCTTCGTTGGTGCCTTCGCCAATATCCATGCGCCTGCGCACAAAAGTCTCAGCCTGATCGCCCTGCAGCGTCAGGGTAGCTCCCTTGGTCATGGCCGGGTCTGCTGCGGAGAAATCATCCTCCAGCGTCACGGTCACACCGCCTGCAAGGTCGTTCAGCACCGAGATGCCGTCCAGACTCATAGCCAGATAGAAATCAATGCTTTCCCCCTGCAGCAGGCGGGACACCGCATCACGGGCATAGCCGCAGCTTTCCTCCTTACCATCGCCAAAGCCATGGGCAAGGCTGATCTGCATCTGAGTGGTGCCCACCGGATTGCCCAGCATGCCAAGCACCGTCACCTCTGCCATGGTGTCGCGGTCGATCTTGAGCTGACGGACCGTCTTGTCTTTGCTGTCTATCACAATGAGCCGCTGAAAATCCGCCTGACCGCCCTGATAAGAGCCTTCTGCTTCCACCTCGCTGTCATGGTCGATGCCCATAACAAGGATGGTGGTCAGATCTGTGCGCCTGCGGTAGGTCACGCCGTCCACTTCCATGGTCTCAGCGGTCTCCTGCGGCAGCTCCGTCCGGGTCTCCGGCTTTTGGCTGCGCTTTTCCAGCCAGCTTCCGCCCACAAAAAACAGTACAGCTGCCAGCGCCAGCACAGCCAGCGCAGCAGCGGCACCACGATGTTGTTTTTGTCTGTTCAAGCGGGTAAGCTTCCCTCTTTTCTTCGGAATATAGTTTTCTGCGGGAAGGTCTTTCCATTGCCACAGAAAGATATTCCTTGGTCTATTATATCGTCACAGGTGTGCAACTGTCAATGTATTTTCGTTATTTTCCGGCAGGAAATTTCGCATTTTCAGCCTTTAGGGAGCCACAGATAAACACAAACCCCCGGCCATGCAGAGTTCATCCGCACAGCCGGGGCCAATTGGTATTTTATTTGATATCCAGTTCAGGCGGCACATCGATCTGGTCCGAGACATACTTGCCGTTCTTTTTGCGCTGCCGCACGCACTCCGTCAGCAGATATTCGATCTGCCCGTTCACCGAGCGGAAGTCATCTTCGGCCCAGGCGGCAAGGGCATCGTAGAGCTTCGCGTTCAGGCGCAGGGGCACCTGCTTTTTTGGTTCTGCCATCAGTACAGGCTGCCGCTGTTCACGATGGGCTGGGCATCACGGTTGCCGCACAGCACCACCAGCAGGTTGGAGACCATTGCCGCCTTGCGCTCGTCGTCCAGCTCCACTACCTTGTTCTCATTCAGGCGCTCAAGGGCCATTTCCACCATGCCCACAGCACCGTCCACGATCATCTTGCGGGCATCGATGATGGCGCTTGCCTGCTGGCGCTGCAGCATCACGGCTGCGATCTCCGGCGCATAGGCCAGATAGGTGATGCGGGCTTCCACTACCTCGATGCCGGCCTCGGCTACATTCTTCTGGATCTCGTCCCGGATGCGGGCGGCTACCACCTCCGAGGAGCCGCGCAGACTGCCCTCATCGGCTACGCCGTCGCCGGTGGTATCCACATTGGGAGCCACATCATAGGGGTAAATGCGCACCACATTGCGCAGAGCGCTGTCGCACTGCAGGGAGAGGTACTCCTTGTAGTTGTCCACATTGAATACGGCCTTTGCGGTATCGGTCACGCGCCAGATGACCGCAATGCCGATCTCCACCGGGTTGCCCAGACAATCGTTGATCTTCTGGCGGGAGTTGTTGAGGGTCATCATTTTGAGCGAGATCTTCTTGCTGGTCGATTCTGCGGTCTGGGAACTGCTGTTACCTGCCTTAAGCAGGGCCGCCATGCCGGTTTCGCCGCTGTTCACATCGCCGCTCTGGCTCAGTTTGGTGCCAGCTGCCGGGTTCACCGCGGTGCAGAAGGGGTTCACCCAGTAAAACCCCTGTCCCTTCAGGGTGCCGATGTAATCGCCGAACAGGGTGAGCACCAGTGCTTCCTGGGGCTTTAACACCTTCAGGCCGCAGAGCAGGAAGATGCCCGCCACCCAGTATGCGATGGACAGGATCGTGAGCAGGATGCCCGGAAACAGGCTTTCGTCCAGCAGAATGATGCTGTAGAAAAACAGCAGGACGGTAACAGCATAGCCCAGCAGGGTGAGCAGCAGCATGACCATGCCGTTCTTTTTGGTCTGCAGAATTTTCTCTTCCATAACAGTTTCCTCCTTCACAGGGTGCGGAAGCGTTTCTTTGTGATATCAAAATCATATCACTTTATATCATTCTTGTCAAGTCCTCCGCAGGCAAAAAAAGAGCCGCCGCACAAACACTGTGCAGCAGCTCCTTTTTGTTTCTCTTTTTATTTTACAATGTAAGGGGCACTTGCTCTCAGGCGAAGGTCAGCACCACCTTGCCAGCGCCGCTGTTGCGGTCTGCAAGGGTATCGAATGCCTTCTGGAAGTCCTCTGCCTTGAACACATGCGTGGTGATCTCATCGACCTCTTTCAGGTGGTCAGGCAGGATCTTGACCACCTCGGGGAACTTCTGGTACTGATGACGGGTACCCAGAATGGTCAGTTCCTTTGCATTGATCTCCTTGAAGTTCACGGGGATCGGCTCCTTGCCAAAGGTCATAGCCACCAGACGGCCTGCGGGAGAAAGCTGGCTGGTTGCATGTGCCAGCAGTGCGGGAACGCCTGCGGCCTCAAAGATCACGTTGACACCCTCGCCGTCGGTCAGTTTGTTGATGAACGCATCTATGGGATTGGGAATTGCAGGGAGTTTAATAGCTGCCCTTATGATAACAGGGCTTGGTGACGCTACATGGAAATATATTCCCTGGGCCTGGGGCGTTCGTGCTATGGATTACACTGTGCTTGCATGGGATAGCCCCCAACTGTATGCACAGGTAAAAACCGATTTTTTCAGCGGTATGATTATTTCTGTATGCTGCACTGTTTGTCTGCTGATTGCCAGTTTGGTTTGGTTTCATGGTTGGGAGGGAGGTAAAAACAGTGAATAAAAAGTGCCTGTTTGCCGTGGTAATTGTGCTTGTAAGTCTTATATGCTTATCGGCCTGCGGTGCGCTCCGCGATACCGCCGATAAAAATAAGGCGTTAAATGAATCTCTGCCGTATTATGAGCTGAACGCCGCAAACTATGATGAAATTTCATATAACGGCCTGACATATACCATAACGGATGAATGTCTTGAAATGTCAGAACTGCAAGAAGAAATCGGGCAGGTATCGAAACGCTTCAAAAATGTGGCGGGGAAAGATTTCAGTTTCGGCTACGTTTACAGTATTGTGGATGTGGATATAAGCAATGCCGTAGCTGTAAATATCAACAATGAATATCGGAAAGCTGACATTAAAAATAATGATGAGTAACCTCGACAATGTGGTATAATGGGGCGGGAGGTGATTTTTTGACCCACTTACTTGTAGTTGACGATGAAGTTTCTATCTTGGAATTGATTAAGAACAGTTTGGGGAAAGATGGATATTTGATAACAGTCTGTCAAAATGCGGATGATGTAGACATCAAAAAGCTGCATTTCTATGACCTCATTCTTTTGGATGTGATGATGCCTGGCACAGACGGGTTTGAGTTTTGCAAACAGATCAGGAATATGGTAGACTGCCCGATTCTCTTTCTGACCGCAAAGACATTAGAGGAAGATATATTGTTTGGATTGGGCATCGGTGCGGATGATTATATTACGAAACCTTTTCGTATTCAGGAGCTTCGCGCCCGTGTCGCGGCACATTTACGCAGAGAAAAAAGGGAGCATCACAGCACACTTTCATTTGAGCCTGATATAAGATTTGACCTTTCCGCAAAGGTACTGTATGTTTCAGAACAGCCGGTTCCCCTTACCAAAAGCGAGTATTCAATCTGTGAATACCTTGCGAAAAACCGGGGACAGGTTTTTACAAAAGAACAAATCTATGAAGCCGTTTTCGGGTTTGATGGAATAGGCGATAACTCTACGATCTCAACGCATATAAAAAATATTCGTGCGAAATTGGAGCATTTCAAAATAAGTCCGATCAGCACCGTATGGAGGATAGGATATAAATGGGAGTGAAAAAGAAACCTACATTGAAAATATTGTTTCGCCAGTTTGCTATCTCCCTCATTGTCATGCTGGTAGCGGCAATTATTGTCCCTTTTGGTTTGGAGGGACTTGCTATAAATGCTGGATTAGCTACAAGAGCAAATCTAAGTGAATTGCAGGTAAAAGAGATCATTCCAACGCTGACGATTGCCCCGGATATTACAAAGGTTGTGATTCCACAGGGATGCGGCTACTTAATTCTGGACAAGAACTTTAATGAGCTTTACAGCAATATGGACGATGATGAAAAAGAAATTGCCCTGCTGTACGCAAAGGGAGAATATATTGAATATGCTACGGGGAGGCAGTTTGCACTTGTTGTCCGGGAAAACGAATTTTGCGTTTTAAGGTATTATATTGGTTCTCAATTTACAGTGTCATGGCTACCGGAATATTTTCCATCTCCTGACACGCTTGCGTTTATCCTGATGGCTGTAAATTCGCTGCTGGTCATTATCATACTGACCGCCAGATTTGCTAAGAACCTGCGTACACAACTGACCCCGCTTTTTGAAGCAACTGCGGAGGTTTCAAAGCAAAACCTTGATTTTGAAGTAGGACACGCCAAAATCAAAGAGTTTGAAGATGTCCTTGCATCTTTTTCAGATATGAAAGATAATCTGAAAATTTCGTTAGAACGGCAATGGAAAACCGAACAGACACAGAAAGAGCAAATCGCCGCGCTTGCCCATGATTTGAAAACGCCTCTGACGGTTATTCAAGGAAATGCTGATTTACTCACAGAAACAAATCTTGATGATGAGCAACGATTATACGCTGGTTACGTCGTGGAAAGCTCCGGCCAGATGCAGTCATATATTCAAACCCTGATTGATATATCACGGGCGGCGGTTGGTTATCAGCTCCATATTGAAAGTATAGACTTGCCAGCGTTCATGCAGCACTTGTTCGGTTATATGGAATCACTATGCCGGACAAAAGAAATCCGGCTGCAAATGAATACTGTTTCACTCCCTCAAATGCTGAAATTTGATAGGGTGCTGATAGAACGTGCTATTATGAATGTTATCAGTAATGGGCTGGACTACTCCCCGCAAGGCGGAACGCTTTATGTGGATGTTCAGAGTAACAACGGTTTCGTGGAAATTTCAGTCACAGACGAGGGAACGGGGTTTTCTAAAGAGGCATTATGCCACGCACAGGAACGGTTCTATATGGGCGATCAAAGCCGCAATTCAAAGTTACACTTTGGTATGGGTCTATATATTACAAATTCGATTATGGAACAACATAATGGTCAGCTTATTTTAGAAAATTCAAAAGAAACCGGCGGCGCAAAGGTTACTATGAAACTTCCTTGCTGATTTTCCGATAGTGTAATGGACGTCTTTTATGTCCGTCCATTTTTCAAATCTTTATGGAATCTTCAAAAATTCCTCTTATCATGTATCTAAAGAAAAAACATCTGCCCAGCGGCAGAAAAGAAAAAAAACGCTGCTGGGCAGACCCATTTTCACGCTTAATTTATATTCACTGGTGGCGGTTTTGAGAAATCAAGGCCGCTGCTTTCTTTCTGTCATTCCCAGCAGTTAAAGGCATGGCGGCCCACGGGAGGACGCCGCCATGCTGTTTTACTATCATTATAATCTAATCCACTTCTACCGCTTAAAAAAAGCCTTGCCCCGCCACGGGAATATTCCGGCTATGAGTATGAACTATACCATGTAAGAAAACAACAAAACGCTTCAAATCGTCGCCCGGTAGGTTTACGACCTGCCGGGCGATTTTTGTCGATTTTCGCGGATTCTCATTTCCGGCAAAAAATCAGATGGAAAAGGAGGCGGTCAGCAGACCAGGGCCAGCATAGGCCCCTGACAACGGACAGGATCATCCTGCTCACTCCCCACGGAAAGGAGGTGAGAAGATGAAAGTTACCCCTGATGATTACGGGAGGCGCTGCCAGTTTGACCATTTTTGCAAGCTGGTACTGTACCATGAAGCCGTTGACTACTTCCGGGAAAGGAAGCGTCAGCGTGGCTGGGAAACATCCTTTGAAACGCTGCCGCTTTCGGAACTGGACACGCTATGCACGATAGATCAGTACCCCAGCGACAGTTTTATATTTCCGGCCTATGGCTGTGAGCTTCAGATCAGCGACGGGCTGGTGGCCGCTGCCTTTGCCAGCTTGCCCCAGCCGGGACAAAGCATCTTGATACTGCATTGTGTCCTGGAACTGACGGACAGCGAGATCGGCGCGGTGGTGGGAATGTCCCGCAGCGCCGTCCAGCGGCACAGGACTAAGACGCTGGAAACCATGAGAACAAGACTGACGGGAGGTATTGCAGAATGAAGCAGGCCAGATATAAGGAGCCTTTGCCCCTTGCAGTGATCGAGGCGGCCCGCGCCGGTGACGCCGGGGCCGTGGAACAGGTCTTGCAGTATTACAACGGTTACATTTCTGCCCTTTGCAGTACACGGTGGAGGTAGGTAAAATGCAGAAATACCGATCCTGTAAATAGTTTGCAACCGGTTCGCTGCTCTCCCCCGTCACACCCATAGCATGAAAGAACAGCACCGCAGGATGATTCCTGTTGCCATAAGTTTGAAACATCATTGATATCGCCTCAGCTTTCCATAAGAAACATCATAATTCTCGCAAGTACCGCCGCTATGACTGCCATGCCCACCGTGCCGAACAGCCACTTTTTCTGTTTGTCTTTTGCGGTGATGCGGATGATCGAGGACACGAAGAAGTGGGTGCTGTCCCCTGAACGCAAGGCTCCGCAGTCCACGAGAGAATATGCAGCCCATCGGTTGGATACCGTGTTGGACAAGTTTCTCAAGACCATGCAGACCACCGCTGCCCGCTTGCAGGAGAAGCTCCTGAAGCCGGAGGCCCGGCAGAAAGGCAAGGAACAGGTCAAGGAGAAAGCACGGGATTCCGTTCTGCAACTGTTGAGCCGTTTGCAGGCAGAACAGGCGCAAAACAAACCATCGGCACAACCCCGCACACAGGAGGGGTACTCGGAAATCTGAACTCATCGGGAACGTTTGGGGCAGAAAGTTGGCACTTTCTGCCCCGGCACCCGGTTACAAGGAAGTGGAGGTCTGCCTATGAATATGAATCGGCCTGACATGACCGAAACCGTGAAATATGAAAATTATACGAATAAATCCTTGCAAATGGACTCGAACCTCGCTACAATGGAGATGTCTAAATCCCCTGCCATTGAATCTTCTGACCAGACCAAAGCAGCCAAGCTCAAACCGCTTGTTTACCGGGTGGAGGAAATCGCCCAGCTTTTGGCGATTTCTCCTCGCGCTGCGTACAACCTGTGCAACACCACGAAGGATTTTCGGGTGCTGCGCATCGGCACCAGTATCCGGGTAACCAAACAGAGCTTCGACAACTGGTTTGCGGCGGTCTGAGGGAGGTAATCTATGGCATCTATTCTAAAGCGCGGAGATTCCTACTCCGTCCGTTACAAGTACAAAGACCATTCCGGCAAGCCCTGCGAGGGATGGGAAAGTTTCAAGACCAAAAAGGAGGCGCAGGAGCGAAAGATCACGGTCGAGAAAGAACTGCTGGATGGCACGTTCCTCGTCCCCGACACCATGACGGTGGAGGAGATGCTGTACAAGTGGATCCCGATCCAGTCCACCAAGCACAAATGGTCTCCCAAGACCTACACCCAGTCCGTAGCGATGGTGCAGAACCTTATCGTGCCGTATATCGGGAAGCGGAAGGTACAGGAACTGCGCACCTACGACATTGAGAAGTTCTATGCTACCCTTGCCAAGACCCCCTGCGGGCAGTATGTGAAGGGTATCAAGCAGAAACTTTCCGAGAAGCAGAAGAAGCGGTTGCTGTCCAGCACCTCTATTCACGAAGTCCACACTCTGCTGAAAACAGCATTTTCCTATGCGGTGGAATGGGACTTGATTCACAAGATTCCCCTGCCCCGTGATGCCCCCAAGGTCAATATCGAGGAGCGCACCATCTGGGACGAGAAAACCATGCTGGCAGCCTTGCAGACCATCGAGAACCCCGCCCTGCATCTGGCGGTGCACATGAGCATTATCCTTTCGCTCCGTGAGGGCGAAATTCTCGGCTTGCAGCCGAGTGATCTGGATTTCGATGCCGCCGATGGGCGTGGCACCATCTCAGTCAGCAAGACCATGCAGCGAGCCAACAAGGACGCTTTGGAAAAGCTCGACCCCAATCAGGTCTACCACACCTTCCCGGACAGGCGTGAGGGCAGCAAGTCCTCTCTCATCTTGAAAAAGCTCAAGACCAAGAAGTCCAACCGTGTCCTGTATATGACCAAACCTCTGAAAGTGGAGCTTCTGGCATGGCTTGAAAAGCTCAAGCAGGACGAGCAGAACGCCTCGGAGAAGTACAGCAACTGCGGGCAGCTGTTCCGGCTCCCGGACGGCTTGCCCATCGCGCTGGAGCTGCTGACAAAGTGGTACCGCCTGTGGAGAGCCGAGCACCCGGAGTTTGAACAGATCGTGTTTCACGACCTGCGGCACTCCAGTGCCACCTACCAGCTCTTGCAGTCGGACGGTGACTTCAAGTCGGTGCAGGGCAACACAGGTCATGCAACGGCATCTGTCCTGATGGACACCTATGCCCACACGCAGGACAAGCCCCGGTTGGAGCTGACCGAGAAGATCGAAGCAAACTTCTACTCCCAAGACCTGACCTCGGCAGCATCCCAGCCCCGGCAAAACGAAAAGCCGACGGCAACAAAAATCTCCGGTAGGGAGATCCTTGAAGCCATCCGGCTGATGGATGCAGATGAACGCAGAGAATTGACGAGAGCCTTGTTCGCCTAAAATTTCTTCTTTTTATGCAAAGGAAAGCAGGCTGTGCAAACCTTGCGCAGAAAAGCCCCTGATTCGGGCAAATGTGCAAACGGTGTGCAGAAAGTGTGCAGCCGCTTTCTTACATAAAGAAAGAACGCCAAATCTTACGATTTGACGTTCAAAATTTGGTGCACCTCCAGGGACTCGAACCCTGGGCCCACTGATTAAGAGTCAGTTGCTCTACCAACTGAGCTAGAGGTGCATATTATCAGAATGCGGTTTCTTCATTCTGATAACTCAAGTCGGCGACTACCTATTTTCACGCGCCGTTTCCAGCGAACTATCTTCGGCACAAGTGAGCTTAACTTCTGTGTTCGGAATGGGAACAGGTGGAACCTCACCGTCATCGACACCGACCGATCTGACTGAACCAGTATAACATGTTTGTTGTACTTTGTCCAGTGTTTCTTAGAAGGACGTGCCTTCAAAACTGAATAATCACTGCTTACATTTTTTCGTTGAC
>OMCQ01000299.1_pt1 | contig 33680 bp, 38 predicted proteins | sample 1673761 | NCBI WGS metagenome assembly OMCQ01 (sample SAMEA103958126, study PRJEB25191) | human gut metagenome | reverse complement strand
CGCAATTCCCCAGCACGCTCTCCCATTGCTTTTCAAACAGCGCCTTCAGCTGGGCGAGGTTCTGGATGATGATACTGACACTGATTTCCCGGGAGCGCATGGTGGACAGCAGCTTGTCAAATTCATCGGGCAATGCCACATTCGCAAACTCGTCCATGAGGAAATGCACCGGCACGGGAAGCCTTCCACCGTGGATGAAATCCGCCTGATGATAAAGCTGCTGGAACAGCTGGGTGTAGAGCATTCCCACGAGAAAGTTAAAAGAGCTGTCATTGTCCGGGATCACGGCGAAAATCGCCGTTTTCTGCTCTCCCAGACTCCACAGCTCCAGTTCATCGTTTTGGGTAATGCTGGCCAGACTGTCCAGATTGAACTTCTCCAGGCGGGAGATCAGCGTGATCTGGATGGACTTCAGCGTCTTGCCGCTGCCGGAGTGATAGTTCCGGTAGTATTTCAGGGCAATGTGCTCCGGATTGCGCATCTCCAGCCGCTCGAAGAGAATGTCCAGAGCGGACTTGTAGGTGTCGTCATCCTCCCGGACATCTCCGGCCCGGATCATCTCCATGACCATGGGAAAATTCTGCTCCTCCGGCGGGGCCTCGTAGTGCAGATAGAAGACCAGTGCCAGAAGCAGCATGGTGGCCGCCTGATCCCAGAAGGGGTCCTGCGATTGGCTGCCCTTCGGTGTGGTGTTTTTGAACAGGTTCGTCACCAGACGCTGAATGTCGTTGTCGTCCCGCAGATACACGAAGGGGTTATAGCAGTGGCTCCGGTCCATGTTGATGAGATCCAGCACCCGGATAGAATACCCCTTTGCCTCCAGCAGCTTGCCGGTGCTCACGAGCAGCTCTCCCTTCGGATCAAGTACAACATAGCTGGAATTCGCCTGGCAGAGGTTCGGCTTGGCAAAAAAGCGGGTCTTTCCTGCGCCGGAGCCGCCGCAGACAAGGGTGTTCAGGTTGCGCCGGTGCTTGCGGCCGTCCAGACCAATGGCCACATTCTGCGTCAGAATTTTGTTCTCCGTGGAGTGGGCGTCGGCGTATTTCCTGTTGACCTGCGCCGCCCAGCCCCACTTGGCAGAGCCGTGTTCCTCCCGCCTGCGGTAATTGCGCTGGGTGGAGAGGTAGACGCCGATGGCCAGCGCATAGCACAAAAGCAGCACGGCGGCCACCCTGCCGCTGTCTGCGCAGAGTACAACATGAAACGGGTTCTCCATTGCAGGCCCGAAGTTCCAGATCAGCCCTGCCAGACCGTCCTCCATGTACGGTGCGATCAGCAGCGCCAGCCAGGTCACCGGGATCGTGCCGAGACAATAGAGCAGGATATTCTGCCGGGAGAACTTATCTTGCCGCACGATCCGCCTTCTTTCGTGCTTTCTCCGTTGGGGCGTCAATGACCTTCAGAATCAGCTCGTCCACGTCCTCCGTGGGCTTCTCGTCCCGGATCAGGTCATTGCGGAAATCCGCCAGCCCGCTGACCATCAGCCGCTGTTCAAAGTTGTCCAGCGTGACGACCACCTTTTCTTCTGCCATCAAAGGCTCACCTCCTCATCCTTCTTGATGCGCGCGGGAATGTGTACCCGTTCCCGGTCAGTCTCCGGCGACTTCTGTCTCTGCTCCCGGCGAATCTCCCGCAGCTCCTCCCGCACGGAGGGGCGGGAAGCTTCCCGCTCAGAGACGCCCACGTCGCCTCGGGGGCTTCTGCTCCCGGAGGAAGGCTCGGACGGACGGGACTTCGCAGTCCGGGCCATGGTGGGGTTTTCCGTTTCCGGCTGCTCTGCCGTGGGGTTAAGCTGCTCGGCGGTCACCGCCTCCAGAAACTTCTCCAGCTTGTCCTCCACCGCCGTCCGCTCCGGGGTGGGGATATCCTCACCGGATTGGGCCTTTTCCTCCCGGGTCTGCTGGATCTCCGTCTTGACGGAGCCCATATCCACCGTAGCCAGACCGAAACGCTCAAAAATGCGGTTGATCTTCCCGGCATCCTCCGCCCGGACCATGATATCCGTCAGGCCGTCCTCCGCTTTGTTGTCCTTCAGCACGCAGTAGAGAACACCGTATTTCTTGGCTTCCTCGCAGAATTTCTGCAGTTCATTGTCCCTGACGGCAAATACCTTCAGCTCCTTGCCGTTTTTCAGCATATTAGTCAGGCGGATCTTGCCCCTGGTTTTCTTCTGCTCCCGCAGGACCGCATACAGCAGCACGGCCAGCCGCTCGGCTGCCTTGCCGCTGATTTTTGCAGCGACCTCAACGCCGTTGAGGCTCATCCTCACGACCTGTTCCGCTGCTTCTCCCGAATAGTTCATCTGTTTTCTCCTTTCTCTCGTCATGCAGCGCTTCCAGCTGCGCCTGAATCTCCTCGGCACGCTTCTGAGCGCTATCGCAGGTTTTCAGATTCTTCTGCAATTTCATGATTTTTCCCGAAATGGCTGCGATCTGCAGCTTCCCCTCCATGACCGCAGCCTCGTCTCCGGTGCGGATCGTCCGTTTCAGCTTGTTCCGCAGGTCGGTGCGCTCGGCGGTCAGAGCCGTGATCTCATGACCGACCCGCTCCCGATAAGCATCCAGATCTGCGGCGGTCTCGATCTGATTCTCCGCCAGGAATCGGGTCTGCGCATCCAGCCGGTCCAGCTTCCGCAGGTCCTGCCGCATAGCGGCGGAGAGCCTCGGCGCAGAAGCCGGAAAGCGGACCAGAATGTGCAGCTCGTAGCAGTAATAATAGTAGAGCGCTGCAATTCCCTTGGCCTTGGTGTGGGGCGGATGCTTGGTGCGGTACTTGCGATACCGCCGTTGTTCCTCCTCCGGGAAGGGCTCCTGTCTGCGGATGCGCTCCAGAATCCGACTCTCAATGGCGTCCAGCGTATATTCCTCGCCCAGCCGGTCGAAGCGATAGAACCGCTCCGAACTCTGCGGGCGCAGAGAGGGACGCTGCAGCGCCTTGCCGGAGGCAGCGGTAAGCTTTAGCTCGTAGCCCATCTCCTCCAAAGCATCGAAAAATTCATTCTCCGTCAGGGAGACCCCAATGGCACGGTCAATGTCGGCACGGATCCGGCTGCGGTTGGTGGGTTTGCCGTTTTTCTCGGCAGACCACTCACTGTAATTCTTGCCTTTGCCCTCCGGACGGCGGATCACCGAAAGGCCGTACTCCCGGCACAGCCGGTCGGAGACCTCCCGCATACGGGCGTAGTCTCCGTTGGAACGGTAGAATTTCTTTCCGTCCACGAAGGAAACCGTGTTGATAACAAAGTGCGAATGAATGTGGGACGCCTTGTCCAGATGGGTGGCTACCAGCACCTGATACCGGCTGCCCCACAGCTCCTCCGCCAGCCGGATGCCGATGCGGTGCGCCTGCTCCGGCGTGACCTCACCCTCCCGAAAAGACTGATAGCCGTGATAAGCGATGGTTCCGTCCTCCTTTCGGAATCGCTTCTTCACGGCCATCATTTCACTGCGGGCGGTCCCGGCATTGCAGTTGATGCCGGTGACCAGCTGCCGCTGATTGGTCGCCTCCTCACGACCGGCATAGGCGATCACATCCTCCAGGGTGTCCCGGTTCACCCCTGCCGGGGATGGGATCGTCTCTGGGCTTGTGGTTTTGTCCGGGTTTTCGGCGTAGAGGAGCACCTTGCCAATGTACCCTTTGACGCGCCACAGCGAAGTTACTGCCATGAACCGTACATCACCTCCAGCAGTTCGTGAATGGTTTCCTTCAGCAGCTCGACATTTTCCCAGTAGGCCGCCGTATCTACAAAGCCTTTGGCGTTGGCGATCAGGGCCACCTGATTCATGTTGTTATTGATCTGCTGCAGATTGCGGAGCACTGAGATCAAATCCATGGAGGGCATCTCCCGGATAGAGCTGTGCTCGATCAGCGCCCGCAGATATTTTTCCCGGGGCCAGCCGGACCGGGCTACATCCCGGCGCAGCCGCTCCATTTCCTGCTCGTTGAGCCGCAGGTCAATTTTGATGTTTCTCCTGGCCACGCTGCCTCCTTTCAGCCGGTATAAGGGTTTGGGGCTACCCCAACAAGCAAATGTGCCGTCAAAGCACGATGCTTGCTAAGAAAATGCCACAGGCATTTTCCTTGAGGCTGCCCCGCGCTTCAGCGCTCCTGATTCCGCTCCGGCAGGAACGGTACTGCCTTGATGTCATCGCCCACCCGAAAGAATTTCTCCGGATATTTGAACTGCTCCGTGTAGCGGTGCAGCTGCTCAGGCGAGAGGCTGCCGAAATCCTCTCCGCTGCAGCTGCAGACAAAGCAGGTTCCGGCGATGATGTCCAGCATCTCCCGACGGCTGGGGTCGGCGTACACGGCCCGGTTCAGGGGCAGGCCGTCAAGCTTACCCTCCTCATTGCAGACAATGCAGACCGGCTCCTCAAAGGGGTAGAAGGCCTCGATCATCCCGCCCACGATTTTCTGATAGCATTCCAAAGAGGCGTCGATGGCGGCAGGCCTTGCCAGCTTTCCAGGCTCCAACAGTACCACTTGGATTTTCCGGTGCAGAGGCCGGGCGGCGCTCTCGTCGAAGGTCACCTGCCGGAAGCCGATGCTGTCACAGAAAAAGGCCGTTCTGCCTTCCACCACCACATCGGACACGGACATGGAATGGCCAGAAAAATTCTCCGGGGGATCCACGTTGAACAGGGTGTACACCTCCTCCAGATCGCTGCAATTCACCGTACCTTCAAACACGCAGTCGTAAATACTGCTGTCGATAGCCTTGGGGCCGGAGCCTCGTCGGGCGAGGGCCTCCGTAGACAGCAGCGCCCGGCGCTCCTCATCCCGCTCCCGGTTGATCTGATACAATCGGATGTCCATCATCGCTCCCATTCCTCCTTTTTCTTCATCAGGCCCAGCTGCAGCTGGAGCTGTTCGTTGACATCCTTCCCCCGTGTAGGCGGCTCATCCAGGACGGTGTAGCCCTTGAGGCCGTCCAGGATGCCCTGCGCAGCAGCACGGCCCACCTCGTCGTTGTCCAGATGCAGCCGCAGGGTGGTGACCTGCGGGTGCTCCTCCAGAAACCGACTCAGCGCCACCGGCACCACGCCCTGCCGCTTCGGGGCGAACACGCCTGCCAGGGACAGCAGCGCCTCCTGCTTCCAGTCCCGGCCAGCGTACTTTTCCAGCGTGGCATAGCTCAGCAGGTCGATGGCCGCTTCAAACAGGTGGACGGTATCGGCCTGAGGGTTCTCCGCAATGGAGAAGGAATAGTGTTTGTCGCTGCCGGTGGCCTCGGATTTGAACCGGCTGAAGGTGCTTCGCAGCGCCCCGTAGTGGGGCTTGCCCATCCGGTCATAGCCCACAAACAGGGCGTTTTTATACTGACTGGTCTGAAACAGCAGCTTCTTTTCGATGCAGTAGTCGATGATCTCCGGATGGATCCCGCGCCCCTCCAGATACGCTTTCACCGCATCACAGCTGCTGTCCACATCCGGCAGCAGCAAGCGGCGCTCTTTGGGCATCACCGGCGCTTTTGGGGCCGTGTAGGCCCGCAGCGGCGTGCCGGTCAGCTGGCTCACGGCCTCCGGGAAGGGCATCTCCTTGACCTTCACCAGATAATCCAGCGCATTCCGTCCGCCGATGCCTCGGGAGAACCAATGCCATTTCCCATTGGAGATTTTCAGACTGTCATGCTCCCGGGTGCAATAGGTGCTGCCGGAGACATGGACCAGCTCGCCGGGCTCATAGGCCTGCAGATAGCTCAAAAGGTCAATCTGCCGGGCGGCCTCAATGGCCGCTGCGTCTACATAGGGCATCATCGCACCTCCTTTTCCGGCTGCAGCAGCTTGTCGACACGGCCCTCAATGCAGTCCCGGATGGTCTCCATATAGCCCCGCTCCAGCTTTTCAAAATCCCGAAGGACGTCGGCAACGGGGCACGGAGACTTCATCAGTGCCCGGCACTGCTCAGGCTGCAGCTCCAGATCCTCCATGGCAAATAAAATATCCTGCCGCACGGCGTACTCATAAGCGTGCTGCAGGATCTCATCCGGCGGAAGGGTCAGCAGCCAGTCCCGGTAGCTGTCCTGTTCCGCCTCCATCTTGTGGTAGATGGCAGTATTTATTTCTTCAGGTGTCATTGTTCCTCTCTTTCTCTCATCCCGGCTGTACCAGACGCTTGAACTTCAGCGGACTTTCCGCAATGTAGCGGGTAATCAGCCGACTCTCGGCCTTGGTTTCGGGATAAGCGGTAATGGTGATGGTTTTGGTGTTCCAGTCCAGCGTATAGGTGTCGGCAGCCACATTGGTGATGTGGTGCTCCGCCAGGAAATCCCGGAAGGCCTGCATGGCCTCCAGATTATCCGACATGATGACGTTCACATAGATCCTGTCCTTGCTGAGCTTATCGCTCACAAGGCAGGCCAGCGAGCAGCCCACGCCGCCTGCAGCGGCGACCACGGCCAGCGCCAGCATACTGTCTGCCGACACGATACGCTTGGTGATCCAGAAATAAAGAAAGTCGGACAGGATCACGGCGATACCCGCCAGAACCCACCGACTTCTCTGGATCAGTATGGTTTTTGTAGTGGATAGGGCGTTGTCCAGCACCTTGGCCAGAAATAGCGCACCGAGATAGAGCATAGGCTTGCCTCCTTTGATTTTTTGTGTTCGCATTCCGGGTAAAGGCCGATACTGCTTTTTCGTGCGAATCAGCATCTCATGAACTTGCTTTTTCGTGCAAATCCAGCTCCTATGAACTTGCTTTTTCGTGTTTCCCATGTTATACTTAGCACATAAAAAGGGTAAGCTATCTGCATAAGGAGTGAGAAGATGCTGAAACGAAAAATATACGATGAACTCGTAGCGTGGAAAAGCAGCAGCAACGGAACAACCGCCATGATGATCGATGGCGCACGCCGTGTCGGCAAAAGTTATATTGCCGAAGCGTTTGCAAAGGCTGAATACAAAAGCTATATCCTGATCGATTTTGGACGAGCTCCCACAGACATACTGGACCTATTCATCAACGATAGCTATGATCTTGATCTTTTCTTCGCAAAACTCGCAGCCTTCTATGCAACGCCTCTTCACAGAAGGGAATCGCTGATCATTTTTGATGAAGTTCAACAATACCCGAGAGCACGCCAGCTCATCAAATATCTTGTAGCGGATGGCCGGTTTGATTACCTTGAGACAGGATCGCTGATTCGGCTGAAAAAGAATGTCCAAGATATCATTATTCCTTCGGAAGAGGATCACATTGAGATGTTTCCGCTGGATTTTGAGGAATTTCTCTGGGCAATGGGAGACGAGGCCACATATCCACTGATTCGGCACTGTTTTGAAGCAAAGCAACCCCTTGGCGCAGCACTTCACCGGAAGATCATGAATGACTTTCGTCAATACATTCTGGTTGGGGGGATGCCTCAGTCCGTTCTTGCTTACATGAATGGCAAGGACTTCGAGGCATCCGATGTTGCCAAACGCAGGATTCTGAAGCTGTATCATGAGGATGTGGCAAAATTTGCAGAAGGATATGAAGATAAAGTGTTTGCCGTATTCGATGGCATTCCGGGTCAGCTTTCAAAAAAAGAAAAGAAATACAAGCTTTCGTCTCTCGGAAAGCAGGCTCGTTTTCGCACTTATGAGGATTCATTTGTGTGGCTGAACGAAGCCATGATAGTAAATACCTGCTTCAATGCAACGGATCCTCATGTTGGGCTTGCGCTGAGTGCTGATAACGCCACGCAGAAGTGTTATATGGCAGATACCGGATTACTTGTAACGCACACTTTCCAGGATAAAAATTACACAGACAATGAACTTTATCGTGCGATTCTCTTCGATAAACTGAATATCAACGAAGGAATGCTGATGGAAAACATTGTTGCACAGATGCTTCGCCATAGCCGTTCACGCCTGTACTTTTATTCTCGTTCCGACAGCCAAAACCGGGAAAACCACATGGAAATCGACTTTCTAATTACCGAAGGGAAAAAGATTGCTCCAGTAGAGGTTAAATCCGGCAATTATCGCTCCCATTCCTCTTTAGATAAATTTCGAAAACACTTCTCATCTGTAATTGGCAATTCCTATATTCTCTACACCAAAGATGTTATGATCAAAGACGGCATCATTCATCTGCCCCTGTACATGGCAGAATTGTTATGATATGAGGGAGCCTTGTAAATTTTTACAAGGCTCCCTCCGTATATAACGAGGTGCTTTTGCACCTTCTGAATTACCTTGCCAGCCTCAGGATCAGTTCCTCCACATCCTCCGTGGGCTTTCCGGCATTCAGCAGCTTATTGCGCCAGCGAAGAAGGATGCTGCGGGCATAGCGGGCTTCCTGCGGCGTCAGGGTCAGAACGACTTTGTCACGCTTGCGAAAGAACATAGCGGGTACCTCCGTTTTTTCTCCAGTGTAGCCGGAGGGGACGGCGGCGTCAACTGTGCGAATCAGCGCTCCCGGCCCCGTTCCTTTTGCTTCACCTCCAGCACGGACCCGCAGGCCCTTTCATACTCCATGTCGGTGATGAGCCCGGCCTTGTAGTCCATATAGGTGGCTGCCGCCTGTGCGTCCTTGATGGCACGGATCAGGGTTTCAGGCTTGTCCCGGATGGACTGGATCCAGGCCTGAACGTAGGCCTTGTGATTGTCGAGGTGCTGGGGCGTGGCCGTTACGTCCAGATCCACGCCCATAAAACAGGAGCACATTTCCGCAACCAGCTCCTCATAGGCATACTGTGGCGTGCCGAACAGGACACCCTGCGGCCGGTTCAGGCGGTTCGGGTGGCCGGTGGAATGGGACAGCTCATGGAGCGCCGTGGCGTTGAAGGCATACTCACTCTGGAAAGAGCCGGGCGTGGGCAGATGGATCTTATCCTGCATGGGCGAGTAGTAGGCCTGATCGCCGCCGTCGGTCAGAATCTCCACGCCCATACCGGCGCTGAGCTTTCCGATCAGCTCATCGGGGGTGATGTCGCTTTCCTGCACCGCAGGCAGCTCCGGCATTCCCTCAATGTCGCAGGCGTTGAACACCGCCGTATAGTGGGTGGACAGCTTGAACTCCGTCTCACTGCGCCCGTCCCGGAGCTGCTGCTTGTACTGCTCCCAGGTCAGGGCCTTTTTGTCCTTGAGGTCGTAGGGATACCAGTATTCCACATAGGTGGCCTTGGAGCCTTTCTTCAGGTGCCAGTTTTGCTTGGGGTGGTATTTGCCGTCCTGATCCATGATCTGCACCATGGTCACCCAGCGGGGATCGTCATAGCCCTTCATCATGGAAATGAGGCTCAGCCAGAAGGCGTTGCAGCCTCGGTAACAGGCCTTGGTGATGCCGTTCTGGGGCGCACTGCCGCCGCTGCCGCGCCACTCCTTCTGCCATTCCAGCCCCTTTTCCTCCAGCACATGGGCAAAGGTATCGGCCAGCTCTGCACGGTATTCGTCCTTATTCTTCGGTCTGCTCATCGGTTATTACCTCCCATTCCTCCGGGGTGAGGGTATCCTCATCCACAAAAACGATTTCTTTCTTCATCGGGTATCATTCCTTTCTCTCGGTTTTTTGCTGGGCACATCCTCAATGGAAAATCCGTTCGGAGGCGGATCCATTTCTTGCAGAAAATCCTTAGAAATCGTCTTGCCGTCCCGGTCTCTATACAAAACCACGCACAGCGGCACACCATAATAATTTTCTTTCTTCAAGTCAGCTAGAAACTTTGCCTCGTCCCGGTATTCCACCCAATCGCCCACAAGGCCGTTGCTGCCCGGATAGTCGATTCGGGCGATGAGCTTTCCGGGTTCCTTAACCGTCAAAATTCTCACCTCCATTCAAATTTACCGTAATCTTCACGTTGACCTCTGCTGGGAAGACAGAGGCAACCAGCAGCCCTGTCCGGGCATTGGAGACCTGCGTCACCATTCCGTTGAGGCGGTACACGGTGTTGTTGATCTCTTTCTGATTGTCAGCAAAGTAATAGCCGCTTTCGTCGCTGCAGATGGGATAGCCCGCCTGCCGCAGGGCGCTGATCTTGCGGCGGATGTTCCGCCCGTCCAGGCAAAAGAGCCGCTGCAGATCCTTACTGTGGATCGCGCGGCTCTTTCCCGTGTGGTGTTCTCTCAGATAGGCGCAGATCGCCGTTTTCTTATCTGCACCGCAGGGGCAGCAGCAGTTCATCGTGCATCCCTCCTTTTCCGGTACTCTTTTGCCGGACTCGGCAGTGAAAAGCCGTAGACCTTGGCAATGTCGTCGCCCAGCCGCTCGGTAACCCGGTCGATATCCCGTTTGGTCAGGGTGTGGTCGAGAATCTTTTCTTTGAAGTTCTCCTTGGCCTCCTCGCTGACGCCCTGCCGGTACTTGCGGTAGAGGTAGTAATTGTGGCCGTCGTGGTGGTAGCCGTCCATGCGCAGGTCGCCCTGCGCGTCCACATACCAGGCCACGCCGTCCAGCTGCGAATACAGGCAGTCCTTGATGCAACCGCTTTCAATTTCCCGGTAGCCGGTGTGCCGCCCGTCCCATCTGCCGATGTCGGCAATGATGAGAATGGGCGTGCCCACCCGGATATCCAGATTCCGGCGCTCATCGTCCAGATAGTCGCCGTTGAGTTCCTCCATCAGGCGGTATTTTTCCTCCTCTGTCAGGTTGGAGTAGTCCTCCTCGAAAGCCTCTGACCAGTTGTCCCAGTCCAGGCACTCGTTGGACCAGATGACAAAAGCGGCGTTGCCCTCTGCCGCGTTCTGACTCATCGGCAGACTCCTCGCTCCCGTTCATCCGGGCGGGCTTCATAGCTGACATCGGCCTCGCCCCAGTTGATCCGGCCGCTGAAATACAGATCCTGGGCGATCTCCTCGGCCTCCTCAGCGTTGCTGGCCTCCACCTCAATGGTGCCGTAGCTGATATCCTTCACGTCCACAAAATACTTCATCTTGCATCACTCCTATCTTTTTCTCTCGATTCCTGATTGTGTTCAATTACTGCGCCTGCCGGTTCTACCACGGCGCAGCTGGCTTCCATCCGTTCGGCAAACTCGCAGATATGGAACAGATTGCAGCTGCTGGAGCCCACCTCCACATGGTAATTGTCAATGTAGCGGCAGCCCTTTGTGAGAGTCTCGCCGTCGGGGTAAATGATTCGGATCTGTCCGCCGTCGGGGATGCGGAACAGCTCCTTGTAGTGGCTGTCAATGAACCGGATGCCTCGTGCAGCGTCCTGTATGTGCTTGTCCAGCCAGTCCCGGCGGTAGCAGTAGCAGTACAGGTTATACTCACCCTTGTTGGGGTTCAGGCGGAACAGATAGGCGTACTGGACCGTATCCGTGCGGAAGCCGTAGTCCGGCCGATCCGGCGTAATCTGCGCCTCCGGGTGGGCAGCGCAGAATTTCTGCACCGCTGTCCGGTTGGCCAGCACGCCGGAGTCAAAGCGTAGGGAGTCGATGACCACCTCAAATTCATCTTTGAACTCCTGCGTTTTCAAGTAACCTATGTGGTCGTCCCAGCTGCTGAAAAAGCCTCTGCCGTCTGTGTCCATATCGGCCCGCAGGTGACCGACGCACCCGGTCTGGGCCATGATTTGCTGAGACTGGCCGTAGCAGTACAGCCGCTCTGCCTCCGTCATGGGGCGAAGATTCAATTCCATTCGCATTCCTCCTTTTTATCGTTGGGCGGCACCGGAACTTCTGATGCCGCCCGGTTCGTTCACGTATTTCTGTTTCGCAACTTCAAAAAAATCAGCCCTGCGATGATAAACACCACAAGGCCGATGCCGACGATGGTTTTAACGCTCATGCTTGCCCTCCTTCTTCTTTCGGAATATGAAGAACGCCGCAGCCCCGGCACTCAGCAGTGATGCGCCTGCCAGTGCTGCCCACAGCGTCAGATTGGTGCTGTCGCCGGTCTTGGGAATATCCGTAACCGGCTTCAGCTGGTTGTGGAATTTGGCCACCACGGTCCTGCCCTCATGGACGGTGACGGTCACATCCGGCGGCAGAATATAGGCCTTGTTGGCCTCGTTGGAGACCTCCGAGACCACATAGTCGCCGATGCGCAGGCCGTCAATTTTGATCTGCCCGTTCTCATCGGTCACATAGTCCTTGGAGAAAGCGTTGCCGGTGACGTCAGTGCCGCTCACCCGGAAGGTAAAGCCCTGCAGCCTGTCGTCCTCAGAGGTCTTCTCAATGCGGAGGCTGCCGGCCTGCGCTGCGTTCACAAAGTCCTTTCCGGCCTCGTTTTCTACGATGACGGTTCCGCCGTTTTCTGTGATGGAGAAAGCATATGTTTGCTCATCCAAAGAAAAGCCTGCGGGAGCTTTCGTCTCCTTCATCGTGTAGTCGCCGTATGCCAGACCATCCAGTCGATAGACACCGTCCGACAGCTCCTCCAGCGTGCCCACCAGCTCGCCGTCACGGTACACCTCAAATTCAGCGCCGGTCAGGTAGTGGTCGGGATAGTCCCTGTCCACCTTGGTCAGCTGCACGCTGCCGCGGATGCGGGTGTTCACGGCCTCGATTTCCACCACGGCACCGTCTGCGTCGATCTTCACGGCATAGGGCGTGTCGTCCGTCACATAGCCCTCCGGCGCAGCGATCTCCCGCACCACATATTTGCCGTAGGGCACGCCGGTAAAGGAGAAGCTGCCGTCCGCTGCAGAAAAGGCAGTCAGGATGGGCTCCGTGCCGTCAGTAGTGAACAGGCCGAAGGTCGCTCCCGCAAGGGCGCTGCCGTCCTCATCCTTTTTCAGCCCATGAATTTCTCCGTAAATCAGCTCGTTGGAGATGCTCGTGCCGTCGTTGACCACCAGCTCCACCACGGGAATGTCCTGCCCAGCATAGGCAAAGGCCACGGGATACTTCTCGTCGGAGAGAATGTAGTGGCTGTCGGTGCTGATCTCCCGGACATAGTAGCTGCCGAAGGGAACGTCGCTTCCCAGCGTGGCTTTCCCGTTTTCATCCGGCGTCAGAATTTCCAGCAGCCCATCGGCCGGGATGATGCTGCCGTCTGCTGCGGTCAGATCCTCAGCGGCATAGAAGCCAAAGGTGACGGCGGACATCTCCTCATTCATGCCGATACCGAACGGCTTGTTCTGCTCCAGCACCTTGCATAGGGACAGCTGCGCCTTCTGGCGGTCGTTTTGGAATCTGGCGGCGGTCTCGGTGATTTCAATTTCCTGCCCGGCGTAGACCAGCTCGGCGGTGTAGGGCTCGGTGTTCAGTACCATGCCGTCGGGAGCCTGGATCTCCGTGATCTCATACTTGCCCAGATACAGCGGCTGACTCTCGGCCGGGCCATCCTCGCCGGTGGTCACGGTGTCTACCACTTCACCGGCGCGATAGCGCAGGGTGCCGTCCAGGGTGACGATGTCCTCTGCAGCCTTGATCTCATAGACGGCACCGGGCAGCCCCTGTACCGCATAGACCGGCTGATAGATTCCGTCGGACTCCGTCACGGAGGCAAACACCTCACCGGACTTGGAGATTTTGATGACGCCCTTCTGGGCGTAGTTGCCCAGCTTGACCTCCACAATCTTCACGGCGTTTTCCTCGGTGGAGTTGTCTTCGGCCACATCAAAGCTGACGCCTTCCGCACGCAGCACATAGCCGTAGGGTGCAGAAACTTCCTTCAGGGTGTAACCCTTGCCGTATTCCAGCTTCTCCGGGGTAATGAGAAAGCCCTCCTCATTGGTATAGAAGGTGTCTATGGTGGTGACCTCCGGATAGGTGAAGGTCATGGAGACCAGCGAGCCGTCCGGGCGGTAGATCTGGAAGCCCGCCCCGGCATAGGGAATGGTCTTTCCGGTCTCGGCATCCACCTTGACGACCTTAATAAAGGAACGGAAATTGGCGTTGTTGATGAGATAACGGTAGGTCTCGCCGTCAGCACGGACGAACACATCAAAGTCGTGCATCAGCTCACGGCCCTCCCAGCCGGAGACCTGATGGACGGTGTACACGCCGTAAGGCAGGTCCTTGGTCTGGGCAAAGCCGTTTTCATCGCAAACGAGATAGTCCCGTTCGGTGTCCTTCGCCGCCTCATAGCTGCCAGCGGACTTGAGATACACAGCAAACTCTGCGCCGCTTTCCGGGGTTTCGATTTGAGTTTCGCCGTTGTCGGTGTGCTTGAGGATGGCGATGCTGCCCTTGCTGACCTGCTCGGTCACATCCACGGCAGGAGCGCTGTTTCGCTCGATGGTGTAATGCTCTGCCTCTGCGCCGACGGAATAGACCGTGCCGTCCAGCAGGTAGCCTTCGGAAGGACTCAGCTCCCGGATGGTCCAGTCGTCACCGCAGACGTAGTAGGAAGTGGTAAACTGGCCGTACTCGTCGGTATAGTAGGTGTCCACCAGCTGCTGGCCCTTGAAAATACCGTAGGCCGCACCGGTCAGAGAGGCGTCGCCCTGCGCCGTGCCAGTCTCATGGTCAGATTTGGTCACGGTGACGTTCCACTTCTTCAGGATGTTGGAAAAGCTCTTGTTGGTGACCGTATTCCACTCCACGGCGGCGGTCTGGCTATCCGGCACCACATAGCGCTCCGCCGTATCGATCTCCTCCAGCGTATAGCCGGTGCCGATGAGCACGTTCTCGAAGGTGGCCACGCCGCTTGCATCCGTCACGGCGTATTCGTCCACCGGCAGGCCGGAAAGCGAAGTGCCGGACAGGCGGAACTTGACACTCTCCGCAAGGCCGTCCTCCGCAGTCTTGGTGACGGTGAGGCTGCCGCGCTTCAAGGTATTATTGAAGCTGACCGTGGCTGTCCTGCCGCTGACCACCGTAACTCTGCGGGCTTCCTGCGGTTCATACTGGTCGTAGCCCTGCTCCGTAACGGTGTAGACGCCAGGCTTCAGGTTGTCGATCTGAATTTCGCCGTTTCGGCCGGTGGTGACGGCTTGATTGACGCCCTCACCGGTGATGGTGAAGGTGATGCCGTCCACCTTGCCGTCCTCGGAGGTTTTGACGATTCTGGCGCTGCCGTAGCTGACCTTCAGGTTGAGATAAGCGGTGACAGGGTCGCTGACGGAGGCACTGTAGGTCACCGTGTCCTGCTTTCCGCCGCCGATGTTGCCGTCGGTCCAGGCGATAACGCCGCTGCGCATCTGGCTTCTGGTGGCTGTGATCTGCACGGCATCCGCAGGGGCTTCCTTGGCGGTGATAGTCAGCTGGTTGCCGCTGACGCTGAAGCTCACGCCGGTGACATTGGCCGTAAAGCGGAAGCGGGACAGTACGCCGTTGGTATCCGTCAGGGCGGCAGAATACTGTTTGCCGTCCCATTCCAGTTCCACATTCTGCGTCTTGCCTGCGCTTCTGGCCATGAAGCTGGGCACCACGGTATGGCTCTGCACCCCGGACACGATGCTGTCGTAATAATCGCAGATCTGCTGATAGAGGGGATGACCGGTACTGACGAGGGACTTCACCGTGTCATAGCCTCCGGTGCTGACGTGGTGGAAGTCTGCGTCACGCTCGCCGACGATGGTCTCCCACACCAGGATCTGCGTGGCGTAGGCGTGGGCAATGCGGTCTGCATCCGCCGCATTCTGGGAGCGCCACGAGGTGGAAAGATTCCCCTGATAGCCATACTGCATGATACGGCCCAGCAGCACCTTGATGTCATCCGGCTCGATGGTGCGGTTCAGGCTGCTGGGGTAGTTGTCCCAGAAGTCCTCGCCGAAGCCGGTGAAGGTCTCGCCCATGCTGCGGGGGACGCCGGGCTCAATGCAGTAGACCACCTGACCGTCGAAGCTGTCCATGCAGTGGACGGTGGTTGTGGTGGACTCGGAGGTGGACCAGCCGTTCATATAGGTTTTGGCGCTGTGGCCCCAGACGTCCTCGGAATAGATCTGGTTGGCGTCTCCGTCCCGAGGGAAAGCGACGGAGTAGGATTTTGAGGTTGCTCCGGAGGGCGAGGCAGCCAATGCCGTCACGCCGCTGCCGAAGACAGCCGTGAATGTCAGCAGGGCAGCCAGCAGTCCCGACATTCCTCGTTTAAGTTTTTTCTTCATGTTTCCTCCTTCATGCATGAAAAGAGCACCGTGTTTCCACGATGCTGATTTCAGAATGTTTTGTTTTATGCGTATCCGATGTAGATCAGATACCGGTTTTCTCCCACGCATTCGTACCAGATCCAGACATCGGTAATGTCCCCGTCACCGGCATAGCGGTTCAGTCGGGCGGTGATGTCTCGCTCCAGGTAAATGCAGTTTGGATTTGCGGAGATGGGGTTGTCCCAGCAGTCCACGGCCGATGGTTCCAGAACCAGCCCCTTTTCCGTGGCGACGGTCTGCGCATAGCCGATCCAGTAGTCGATGTCGAATGGGGCTTCTGTCGGCTGCGCCGTCTCCGGCGGGGCGGGCGGTTCTGTTGTTGGCTCCGGCTGTGTGGCAGGCGGCTCCGTAGGCTGCGGGGGCTGGGATACAGGCTCCGTATTTGGGGGCGTGTCCGCTGCCGCAGCGGTGGAAGCCGGTTCGGTAACCGGCGGTGCTGTTGGTTCCGGCATGGGTTCTGTCACCGGCTGAGAAGACGATTCTTGTCCCGGCTCGTTGATTTGTTCCGGCGGTATCGTCGTTTGCTCTGTCGGCTGAGTGGCCAGCACCGGCGGTTCAGCCGTCGGCGGCGAAGGGCTGCGGGAACAGGCCGAAAGAGTGATCAGCAGAAGCGGCAAAAAGATCAGCGGCAATTTTCTCATGATTTGATCCTCCGTTTTTTGCTTTATCCTACCGATCCGGCACTGCCTTGTCAAAGCTGCGCCTTTATTCTTCTTTCAGCCGGTAATAACAGCTTGTTTGATTGGGGGGAGAGTGTGAGAGGGGGAGCGCAGTGTCGCCTGTAAAAGGGCGCACTACCCCCACGGTGCAGCGATATGGTTTTATCTTGCGTCATCCCGCATACGTTCCAGATGCCGGTGATAATATTCCAGCGCTTTCAGAATAAACGCACCGGTATCTTTGTAGGGAACACTGGAAGGAATGTACTTTCTTGCATCTTCGTACCTGATGCTGACTTTTTCTTTCTGGTTAGGCTTTTCTTCACACATGATAGACTCAATGACCTCCGGCGTGAGCTTGCCGTCCTGAGAGAATTTGCGCATCTTGATGGCCTGCGCATGGGAAGGTGTGGCATCCGCCAGTTCCATAGCCGGAAGCAGATTCTGCTGCTCCTCGTCGTTGAGATAGCTGAGTTCTACAGCAGGTCTGAGAGCAATCCTTCCTTCATCCACCAGATCGAGGAGCTCTGGAACAAGCTCGGTGAGGCGGATGTAGCGAGAAATTTGACGACCACTTTCTCCCGCAGACTCACCAAGTTCATCTCTGGAGAAATTCTGGACCACTGGTCCCGAATTTTCCTTAGGCGGCCTTCCGGGCAATCTTTTCATCGCCTCCAGACGCATCTTGTACGAAAACGCCTTCTCGCTGGGCAGGATCACGGAACGCTGCAGATTGGATTCCACCATCAGAATAATGGCTTCATCCCGGGTCAGCTCTTTGATCTCTGCCGGTACGGTCGCAAGACCTGCCAGCTCGCAGGCCTTTCTGCGCCGGTGACCGGACACGATCTCGTAGCGGCCATTTTCCTTCCGGCGAAGGGTGATGGGAGTAATGACCCCACGGTTTTTGACGCTCTCCACCAGCTGATCCATGTCCTCATCCAGACGGACCTTGAAGGGGTGGTCAGGAAAGTCGTCGATTTCGGTCAGGGGGATGTCAAAAATCTTCGGGAGCCTGTTTTCGGCACGCTCCTGATCGTTCATAAACATCTCATCGTACCCGGTCATTCCTAAGTCGAGTTTGGGCCGCTCTCTCAAGTTGTTCCACCTCCTTCGTCAGATTTTCATAGGCCGCAGCAACCTTACCGGTTTTATCGTGGGCAAAGATGCTCTCACCGGTAAGGCTGCATTCTGCCGCACGGACGGAGTGCGGAATCTCGGTATCAAAGATCCGGATATTCTGTCCCACCGTATCACGAAGGGTTTCTATGATGTCCTTCGCATTGTTCGTGCGGCTGTCTACCATCGTAAACAGGATTCCATCTATTTTGAGGCTTGGATTGATGCTCCGTTTCACTTTACTGATGGAGTGAAGGAGCAGATTCAGACCCTTTGTAGACAGAAAGCTTGGCTGCGACGGTATGATCACGCTGTCTGCGGCAACCAGCGCATTGATTGTCATCATTCCCAGAGAGGGCATGCAGTCAATTAAGATATAGTCGTAATTCTTCCGGACCGAATCGATATAGTTCCTGAGAACATATTCCCGGCTCATAATATTGAAAAGGCCGGTTTCCATGCCGGATAATTCAATATTTGAGGGAAGAATATCTACGCCTTCCCCGTGGTGCAGAATGCCTGCGCTCTCATCCATAGGTCTGTCTTCAATCGCTGCGTCCATAACAGTGGCAAGGGACACATCCAGCGCATCGGGATTTTTGATTCCCAGACTGATGGTCAGGCTGCCCTGCGGATCTGCATCAATAAGAAGTACCTTTTTCCTGTTGCATGCCAGGCCGACACCAAGGTTTACGGTCGTAGTTGTCTTACCGACGCCGCCCTTCTGGTTTGTAATGGCAATCACTTTGCAATTGTCCATTGGCTTCCTCCTTTCGCAGTTTTTTGAATCATTGCTGATCCACGAAAGCCTCAAAGCATCCTTTGGGGCTTTCGTCGCTGCATTTCATTTTTCCTCGAACCCTAAATGCAGAAAAGGAAGTCATCAGACGCCCGATAGCAAATCGGTTCCATGGGAATCTCACCCCTGCCGGGTTCTCCGCCAGCTCCGTAGAGAAGTATCATGATCGCCTGAGCCTGTCATCGCCTTATCCGTAGCCAACGGATATTTCGGCCAGGTCTCGGAGCCGCTCACCACCTTACATTCCGCTAATGCCAGAGCGGCAGATGGGTCTTGGCGTACCGGCCTCCGGCTCGGAGCTCAGGTAACGTATCTGATGAATGGTATTCAATTGTCAAGGTGCCCGAGAGGTTGTTTGCCTCTCTACTAACCAGTTGCTGAATTTTGCCGGGAATTGTTAATGACTTTTTCAAAATAATTCACCGCCAGCTCTGAGATAAGAAAAAAGCCCTTCGCACCAATCAAAGTGATTGGTGCGAAGGGCAAGATTCCTGTGAAAATGGTAATCATGTGAATGGTGTCGCTTGTAAGCGACATATTCAGGACGCTATGAAATTACATGGGTTATACGGGCTACACCTGGGGGTTTGGCCTATTGAACTTTTCTGGCCGATGAGTATAATTTGCATTACCGGAGCAATCTGCTCCAAAATAAAACAAAAAGAGGCGTTGCAATGAGAAGCCGTGATCCGAAATTAATGAAGCAGATTCACGATTACATCAATGAATTCTATATTGCTGAAGAAAGAACGCCTACCACGACCGAGATTGCATCAGCATTTTCTATTTCGCGTTCATCCGCATACAGGTACCTGGTTTATCTTTCCGAGAATCATGACATTGCGTATGAAAAAGGTGAAATACGCACCAGCAAAATGAATCGGATCAATTTGAACGGTTCCCGTGCCGCAATTGTCGGGTCCATTCCGTGCGGTGAAGCAACCTCTGAAGAAGAATGCGTCGAGGAGTATGTAAAGCTCCCGGAATCTCTGTTCGGCAGCGGAGCGTTTTATATTCTCCGTGCCAGAGGAGACTCTATGGAGGATGCCGGTATACATGAAAAGGATCTTGTTGTTATTCAAAAGCAGGAAACCGCAAAGGTAGGCGATATCGTTGTTGCCTTGATCGGAGATAACGAAAATACGCTGAAACGCTTCGGTGGTCTGGATGAGGAAGGCTACGCAATTCTTGAGTACCAAAACGAAGAAGTCTATCCGGAGAAAATCATTCGCGTACGGGACTTGATCGTCCAGGGTGTTGCAAAGCATGTAATCAGATCCCTGTGACATAGGAGAGGAGAACCAATTGAACAGGACCTTTGTGAGAGTGGAGTGCCTGGTTCTGGAAGATGGCTCGGCACAACCCAAGAAGATCATTTGGCTTGACGGCCGCGAATTTCCGATTCGCCGCATCATACACTCTTGCCCGGCCTCCAATGGTGAATATGAAGGAATTCGCTACACGGTATTAATCGGTAGTGCGGAAAAATATTTATACCAGCTTGATGCACGGTGGTACGTGGATTCAGGCTAAGGAGGTTGTGGACATGAAAACTTACACATCGTTTCAGGAGCTTGACGCTCTTGGCGAAGGCCTCGCAAAGAAATATACCGGCAATACCCATCGGTGGAATTCCAGTTGTTTCGACATTGAGGGCTTCATTACCGACTTTCTGAAGCTGCAGATTCTGTACGAAGCCTTTGCGGAGGATGATCCCAGCAAAATAGGCTTTCTTTCAGATGGCATAACCCCTTTGATCGTCTATAGAGCCGGAAAGAAAACCCCGATTGTGTTCCCGAAAGACACGATCGTAATCGAGAGCTTTCTTCAGCGCTCAGACGAAAGCGGCCGCAGGCGCTTTACACTCGCCCATGAGGCAGCGCATTTTATTCTGAACAGACATGTGCCCATGCAAACGGCCTGCTTTCACAATGAGTATGATCATGAGTTCCATTATTCCGGTGAGGAACTGGCAAAGATGTTTTCTCTCAACGAAACCTTGACCAACAGACTGGGTGCCGCAGTTTTAATGCCGCCTTTCCTGGTAGGCCGAGCGTTGAAAAAGTATAACAACGGACAGCCAATTGTTTACTACACCGAAGGCGTCTTTGCGCCGGATACAAAGATCAGACTTCAGTCCATGTCGGATGCGCTTGGCGTATCTTATTCGGCACTTATCAACCGGCTCAGAGAACTGAGGCTGCTGGAATGCAGACCGATCGAAGAATATATTGACCACGCTCTTTTCCCGAAGGCATCCATATGATTCAGCATGACGCACGTTTCGGTACACCCAGCGACGAGGTGCTCCGAAAATTGGAACTGTCACGCATGGAAGTAGAATCCATGGAAAAGAGGAACCTTAACTGCCCAATCTGCGGCTTTCGCATCCTTGGTGTGTACGCTGACCGTACCGGTCACGCAGAAGTGAAATGCCGCAAATGTAAGTTTGAAGGTCCCATCAACCTGGCCTACTTCAGAAGGCAGCATCGGCACCATAGGTATATCCGCTTCGATAACCGCAAGCGGAACGTCACCAGATAACTTATAACTGAATATCTGAAAACAATACGATTTCTAATCGTGCAAGCGGAGCAGGACCCGTAAAGGGCTGAAAAACTTCCAAGCGCCGTACGAAGCCGGATTGAGACAAATTACAGGATCATTGTATCCTGATGTCTCTTTCCGATTTCTGCGGCGCTTTTTTGCACGGTTTTGCTTCGTACTGCGTTAGAAGGTCTTTTCTCAAAGCTCGCGCTTGGGAAAGGACCTTTATGTTTTGTGCCTGGCTTTGCTACATAGGCCGATATCCGTAGCTCCGAAATTTGGATTTCAACCAACAAACCAAATTTCAAAACAAGGAGCTACGAATCATGAAGAAAGAATTCTGGATCAAGAAAGATCGAACCAAAGACGGACCGGATAATTGGGAAAAGATGAGCAGCTATGAATTTGCTCGCTTTATGGAAACGGCAGATGGAAAGTCCCGCAAGGAGAATATCGCTAGGGTTCCCGGCGGCGAGTCCGGCGAACCGATCATCTATATGGAAGTTGACAGCCAAACCGCAAAAGAGTGGAAGCGTGAAAACAACAGGGCCTGTTATCTACAGAAAACCATGAATGCATTGGGCATCGAGGTGATCTCCTACAATGTTTCTCCTAACACTGAGGATTGGGAAGTAAATGGAGAGGCCTTGCTGGAGAACCCTGATTGCCATGTGGAGGACGATGTCCTTCGCAGCATTCTCACGGAGAATATGCTCGATGCAATGTACCATTTGTCGGAGATTGAGCAGGAAGTAATCACCCATCTGTATTTATCAGATGATCCTATGACCGAACACGAGTTTGAAAAGGCTTTCGGTGTCAAGAGGTGTACGGTCCACTATTACAAAGTAAGTGCGTTAGAGAAGCTCAGAAAAATGCTGAGTGAAAATGTTTAAGGCAGTTACTAACAATTCACGGAAAAATTCAGCAACTGGTTAGTAGAAGGACTATTTTCATTATAGAACAGGAAAACACAATAAAGAAAACAGGTTCTATTTGTCTACATAGCCGCCGGAACACACGCATAGATTGAAGAAGAAAACGCTCTGGAAAGGAGGGCAGCCATGGAAGTATTTCTGATCTTCCCGAAATCAAAGCAGGCTCGGCAGGAGCTTTGGCAGGAGCTGGCGAAGTTCCAGTCCGAGCAGGCGCTGAAATCCATCCAGAAGCTGCCCTGCTCCACGGAGCAGAAGCTGGAGCTGGTGGACGCCGCCGTGAAGCATCTGAAAGCGCAGCAATAATACATAGCAAACGAGCAGACCGGCATTCAACGCCGGTCTGCCCGTTTTTCATATGTTTCTCGCTGAATTTGGCCCCACAAGGTTCATATCCAGCAGCGTTTCCACCGGCACTTCAAAAAGCTGCGCGATTTTCTCCATGTGCTCTGGCGGATAGAGGTCTTTGCCGTATTCTTCATAGTGGACGTAGGTGCTCCGGTCTATCCCGGCGTAGTCTGCAACGTCTCTCTGCCGCAGTCCTTTCTGGTAGCGAAGCCAGCGCAGCTTGTCCGCTGTTTCGGTGATTTCTGAGAAGTCCGAGAACTGCAAATTGAACTTCTCCGCGTCCTGAAACTTGTGCGGCAGTATCACCGGAAATTGAAGAATTTGCAGTGGGGCTACTTTTACTGCACCCGATACACTGGAAATCAGAATATAGCAGCGGACTCCCACTCTCGCCAGCAGACGCCATTTTGCCTCAAAAGGCGTCCGTTCCGCCACCTGCAAGGCCGTTTCTTCCGTTAGGTCAGTATAGCATTGAAAAGGTACCCAATGGAAGAATCTGAAAAAATATTGGATCGGTGATGCACCTGATTGGACAGGCGTGATACATAAACAGGCAACCAGGAAGTCCCTTTTTTGAACAGGGCCAGATCGTGCAGGCAGCATGATCTAAACGGGATGGCCCCCCTACGCACTCATCGGAAACAGTTGTATATCCGGCTCGGCTGGGATGTTTTTGCAGAATAAGCCAATAACACAGCAGCCCTCACGGCATAACCGTGAGGGCTGCTGTGCAGCTATATGTCCTCGGGCTTGGAAATGGCCGCAAAGGACTTTTTTTCATTTTGTTCATCAAGGGAGAGGATGCGCACCTCCAGACCGGTAATATAATTATCCGGGTGTCCCTCGCAGCACTGATCCACGATATTTGGGGTGATAACACAGTCATCCACCGGCAGCTTACGTCGGTAAGCTTCGCCAAACAGGCGGTCGATAGAGTCCTGAATGGTGAGATACGGTCCGTAGTGATAGCCGCAGAGATAGTCCCCGGCAGGAATATAGGAAACAGGCTGGTCGGCCATCAAATCCGGCAGACGGTGGACCTCGGTCGGAGTATCTTCATAGAGATAGGCGCCGAACCATTTTCGCTGTCCCTGATAAAAGCCTACGGTGGGATAGAAGTAAAACAGCTCATGGGTAAAAAGGTTGATTTCCTCGCCGATGTGCAGAAAGGCGCGGCGCGGGAAGGCGCGGACATAGAATTTATCCCGCTGGCTGACCGCCTGCTCCCTCTCGATAAACTCCACCTTCTGCTGGATGATTTGGATGGTGGCATTCAGCTCATCGCATTGACGGCGCAGCTGCTGCGCCTGCTGGGAGAGCATTTGCAGGTTATCACGCAGGCCGTTGCTGTGGAGAAAGGCCTTGATCTGGGCAAGAGAGTAGTCCAGCCGCCGCAGATACCGGATCGTGGCCAGAGGATAGACCTGGTCGAAGTGGTAAAAGCGGCGGTTGTTTTCGCTGTTGCGCACCTGCGGCACCAGCAGGCCCTTGGCGTCATAATGGCGCAGCAGCTGGACATCCATGTTGAAAATGTCGGCAAGCTCCCCGATGGTCAAAAATTCTTTCATAAAAAACCTCCCATTTTTCCGGGGTATAACAGCAGGATTTTGTGAGAACACCAGAAAATCCGGAAAAATCAAAATTAGGGCTTGAACCTATAACCGTTATAGGTTGTAGGGTGAGTATATCATTTTTGAAGCAGCTTGACAAGTATCTGGATGGAGGGATCTCATGCAAACCTATTTGAAGAATGGCTACATCGTCTCCATGGATCAGCAGGACACCGTTTTTGACGGCGGCGGCGTGCTGGTGGAGGATGACCGCATTACGGCGGTCGGTAAGGTAGACCCCAGGCTGGTGAAGCCCGACGCGGAGGTCATTGACCTGCAGGGCAAGTATGTACTGCCCGGGTTTGTGAACACTCATGTGCACACCTCCCAGCAGATTTCCCGGGGCGTAGGCGATGATGTGGATTTCATCTGCTGGCTCCACGACCGGATGTGGCCCTTTGAGAGCAGCATGACGGAGGAGGACTCCTATGTGTCCACGCTGATGACCAGCCTGGAGCTGATCCGCTCCGGCGTAACCTCCTTTGCTGAGCCCGGCGGACAGTTCGTCTCCGGCATGGCCCGGGGCACGGCGGAGTCCGGCCTGCGCGGCAAGCTGGCCAAATCCGTGATGGACTGCGGCGAGGGACTGCCGGAGATCTGGCAGCGCACCATGGAGCAGGAGCTGGAGCAGCAGGTGGTGGATCTGGAGAAATTCCACAACACCGCCGACGGAAGGGTGCAGGTATGGTTCGGCCTGCGCACCATTTTCAACAACACCGATGAGTTGTGCGTCCGCACCAAGGAACTGGCGGATAAATACGGCGTCGGCATCCACATGCATGTGGCTGAGGCCAAGGAGGAAAAAGAATATACCTACGCCCGTTGGGGCGAGGGCACGGTGAAGCATCTGGAGCGGCTGGGCGTGCTGGATAAGAATTTGCTGGCCGTTCACACGGTATGGCTGACGGATGAGGAGCTGGAGCTGTTCAAGAAGCGGGAAGTGAAGATTTCCCACAACCCGGCTTCCGCCATGCGTGTGCTGGGCTTTGCACGGATCCCGAAGATGCTGGCTATGGGGCTGCGGCCCTCCATCGGTACGGACGGCGCGTCCTCCTCCAACCACATGGACATGGTGGACGAGATGTGGCTGACCAGCCTGATCCACAAGGGCTGGCGTCTGGACCCCACGGTGGTTCCCTCGCAGGATATTCTGCGGATGGCCACCAAGTGGGGCGCCCGCGCACTGCTGGACGAGGACCTGTACGGCAGTCTGGAATGCGGCAAGAAGGCGGACCTGATCGTCATTGACCCCCACGGTCCGTCGATGATGCCGGTGAACGACAAAATCGCCGCCCTAGTAACGGCCATGCATTCGGCCAATATCCAATCCACCATGTGCGACGGCAAGTGGCTTATGCGGGACCGGAAGATCCTGACCCTGGACGAGGAGGCCATCCTGAAGGAGGCCTGCGACCGGGCCAAGGCCATCTATAAGCGAGCGGGCATTGAGCTGCCGGACCGCTTCCCGGTGGTGAAGGTTTAAAGGGTTTCCAACGGTGCGGGGCACCAGAACATAGAAGCAGCAAGCGGAATTATGCGTTTAGTATGGAGGTACAGCATGAATCAGAAATTACTGTCCGTTGCGAAGGGTGAGACTCCGGCCGATCTGGTGATCCGGAACGGCAAGGTGGTCAATGTCTATTCCGGTGAGATCTATGACGGCGGCGTGGCCATCTGCGGCGACACCATCGCTGCCGTGGGCGATGTGGAATACTGTATTGGCGAGGGCACCCGGGTGGTGGACGCGGAGGGAAAGTATCTGACCCCCGGCTTCCTGGACGGACATATCCATCCGGAAAGCTCCTCGCTGGCCATCCGGCCCTTTGCCGAGGCGGTGCTGGCACACGGCACCACCGGCATTATGACGGACCTGCACGAGGTGGGCGTGGTGTCCGGGCTGGAGGGCATCGAGGCCATCCTGAAGGAGGCCGAGGCCACAGACCTGAAAATTTATTTCGTGGTGCCGTCCCACGTGCCGTTTTCCCCCAATCTGGAGACCAGCGGCGGGCGCTTTAATCCGGAGATCATCCGCAAGGCCCTGAAGCGTCCGGACGCGGTGGGCCTGTCCGAGTGTGTCGGCCCCTATATCACAGCCGGGTTCCCCGATCTGCTGGAGTCCTTTGACACCACGCTGTCTATGCCCGGCAAGACTCTGCAGGGCCATCTGCCGGATATGTACGGCCCGGCCATGAGCGCCTGCATTGCCGCCGGTGTGTCCACCGACCATGAGTCCTTCTGCGAGAAGGATGTGTTCGAGCGGCTGCGCAACGGCTGCCACCTGATGATGCGCGAGGGCAGCGCCGCCCGGAATATGCCGGTGCTGCTGAAGACCGTGATGGAAAATCATCTGGACACCGCCATGATCAGCATCGTCACCGACGACCTGCACACGGTGGACCTGCAGGAGCGGGGCCATCTGGACGACTCGCTGCGCACGGCCCTGGGCATGGGTCTGGACTTTGTCAAGGCCATTCAGATGGTCACCGTCAACTGCGCGCGGGCTTTCAATCTGGACCGGGAAATCGGCGGACTGGCGCCCGGACGTCGAGCGGACATCAATATCACCACCGGCCCGGAGGATTTTCGCGTGCTGACCACCTTCGCCGGCGGCCGCCAGATCACAGACAACGGCAAGCTGCTGGTGCACTATGAGACGGCAGAGCATGAGCCCTGTGTGCTGAACACCATGCACCTGAAAAACCCCATCACGGCGGACAGCTTCAAGATCCATGCCCCCGCAGGCGCCAAGAAGGTGAAGGCCCTGGTGATGGATACGCTGCCCTACATGCCCTTCACCAATCGCCGGGATGTGGAGCTGCCGGTGGTAGACGGCGTGGTGCAGTGCGATGTGGAGCAGGATGTGCTGTACATTGCGCAGGTAGAGCGCCATGGCAAGAACGGAAATGTGGGCAAGGCCTTTATGGGCGGCTTCCATATCCGGGGCGGCGCAATGGCTTCCTCCGTGGGCCACGACAACCACAACATCATTGTCATGGGTGACAGCTTTGAGGACATGGCGCTGGCGGTGAACCGCTGCGTGGAGCTGGGCGGTGGACAGGTGATCGTCCGGGACGGCAAGGTGGCCGCCGAGGTGGCATATCCCATCTGCGGCTTGCTGAGCGACCTGCCGCTGGGGGAACTGGCGGAGAAGAAAAAGGAACTGAACCGGGTGGCTCACGAAATGGGCACGGAAATTGCCATTCCCTTCATGTTCCTCAGCTTTATCTGTCTGGCGGCGATCCCCGCTTACGCCATTACCGACTGCGGATTTATTGATGTGGCGCAGCAGAAGGTTATCGACCCCATTCTGGAGGTCGTGGAATAAAACCGAATTCCCTGAAAAACCGATTTACAAAAGAGCACAGAGAGGAGCAACATGAAGAACGATTTTTTTAAGCTGAAGGATCACGGTACCACCGTCCGGCGGGAAGTGCTGGCAGGTATCACCACCTTTATGACCATGGCCTATGTGCTGGCAGTGCAGCCCTCCGCCATCTGCGGCTTCGGCCCCGATCCCTATATCACGGATATAAACGGCGTGGTGATCAGCAAGTCAGCGCTGCTGGTGATGTGCGCACTGGTCAGCGGCATCATCACCCTGTTTATGGGCCTGTATGCCAATCTGCCGCTGGCGCTGTCCACCGCCATGGGCAGCAACTTCATTCTCGGCGGGCTGGTCAACAGCGGCACGGTGTCCTTTGGTTGGGCCATGGCGCTTCTACTGTGCTCCGGTATCCTGTTTATCCTGGTAACGGTGCTGGGCGTGCGGAAAATGGTGGTGGACCTGCTGCCGAAGAATCTGAAGATCGCCATACCGACCGCTGTGGGCTTCTTCATTGCCTATCTGGGCTTTAAAAACACCGGCCTTGCCACTTTCAGCGACAGCGGTCTGGCTTTGGGCGATTTTACCCAGCCTGCGGTGCTGCTGGCCTTGATCACCCTGGCAGTGATGGGCGTGCTGACGGCCTACAAGGTGCGCGGCGCTATTCTGATCGGCATCATTGTCGGCACCATCATCAGCATTCCTATGGGCGTGTCTACGCTGCCTGCTGCGCTGGTGTCCCTGCCGGATATGAGCGAAATCGGCAATCTGGTGCTGTGCTACGACTTCAAGTCCGTGCTGGCAGACATCCCCGGCGCGCTGGTATGGATCTTCATCCTGTTTACCAGCGACTTCTTTGCTACCTTCGGCGCGCTGATCGCCGTGGGCGCCCAGACCAATATGCTGGATGAGAATGGCAACTTCCCCCAGATCGAAAAGCCTTTTCTGGTGGATGCCGTTGGCACGGTGGTGGGCTCCGGCACCGGATGCACCACCATCTCCACCTTCATTGAATCCACCATCGGCGTGGAAGCAGGCGGCCGCACGGGTTTGACGGCGATCGTCAGCGGCGGGCTGTTCCTGGTGTGCATTTTCCTGTCCCCACTGTTTTTGATGATTCCCACTGCCGTGACCGGCGTGGCGCTGATCTTCGTGGGCTTCTCCATGCTGTCGGGCTTTACGAAGCTGGACTTCTCCGACTTCAAGAGCTGCTTCGGTCCCTTTGTAATGATCCTGTTCGGCACCTTCACCGGCGACATCGCCGCGGCAATCTGCCTGGGCGTGCTGACGGACGTGCTGATCAAGGTGCTGACAGGCGATGCAAAGAAGGTACACCCGGTGCTGTATGTGCTGTGCATCCCGCTGGTGCTGTACTTCATCGTGTAAAAACCGGATAACAACGCAACTTCCCGGCATACCCGGATGAGCAGGTCTGATTGTGCGGAGTAGCGCAGCGTAAGCTGCGCTACTCCGGTTTTTATTGGGATACGTACGTGGTTATAAAAATGGATGCATCGGTCAATCACGCCGTTCGTTCTTTAGAATGCCTCAGGTTTATGTGTAGATTACTGCCAGCAGCAAAGTGTGTAGTTTTCTTTATGGACATCCATTCCTACATAAAGTATACTGTTCATCGTGGCCTCCCATTGTATGCGGTAATCCCTGTTGCTCTGCCTTCCATTGTCAGTATACAGGTAAATCCGCGTCCCTACAATGGTGAGGTCACTTCATATTATCTACTCTCCCAAATCTCATATCCGCAGATCATGGTGTCCCCGCTTTTTCGAAAGCGGGGACATTTTTTCTTCTCCGATACTTAAAAAACGGCAGAGAAATGTCCGTTGTATCCAAAAGCTGCCCTGCTCCACGGAGCAGAAGCTGGAGCTGGTAGACGCCGCCGTGAAGCATCTGAAAGCGCAGCAATAATACATAGCAAACGAGCAGGCCAGCATTGAACGCCGGTCTGCTCGTTTACTGCTATGGTTATGTCTGCTTGAAATACTTCTCCCATGTAGATTTGAAAATCTGCACGGTACCCTGTTCCCATCGCTTGAACTTTTGCAGCGGGACGCCAAGCTGCGCTGCATATGCCTTCTGCGTCAAGCCGAGCCGCTGGCGTATGGCTTTGATCTGCGCTCCCTGACCCCGCAGCAGAAACAGGTTATAGTCATCCAGCAAATCCTCCAGCGGCACTTCAAACAGCTCCGCCAGCTTCTCCATATGCTCCTTCGGATAAAAGTCCCGCCCTGCCTCTTCGTAATGGATGTAGGTACTGCGGTCAATACCCGCATAGTCTGCCGCGTCACGCTGACGAAGTCCTTTTTGATAGCGATACCACCGCAGCTTGTCCGCAATTTCCGTGATCTCGGATGCGTCCGAAAACCGCAGATTGAACTTCTCGGCATCCAAAAACTTATGTGGAAGGACAACCGGAAACTTGAGAATTTGAAGCGGCGCAACTTTTAACGTACCTGCAACATTCGCAGCCAATACATAGCTGCGGACTTTCAAGCGGCAGAATATAGACCATTTTGCCCAAAAAGGTTCATGGTTTTCCACCTCAACTGCCGATTGTTCCGTTGCGATAGTATTGCATTTTCAATACATCTTGACGCATAAGTTGCCAGGCGGATCTTTTTATCGGGCCGAAAGGTGTTCACCGCCTTGATCAGGCCGATGGTGCCGATGGAGATCAGGTCCTCCTGATTGCTGGCCTGGGTATAATACTTTTTGATGATGTGCGCCACCAGGCGGAGATTGTGCTCCACCAAGCGGTTGCGGGCGGACAGATCGCCCTGGGCCCACTGCTCCAAGCACTCCCGCTCCTCCTGCCGGGACAGGGGACGGGGAAAGGAGCCGGGATTACCGGACAAATGCAGGGTCAAAAACAGGCTGTTGGACAGCAGCAGCAATGCCGCCGATAACATAGGTCATCCCTCCTTCACGGCAATCCTATGCCCGGAGGGGATGGTCCTATGTAACAAGAGGAATCGTCAAAAACAGCGCTGAAAGGCGGACGGCCTTGCGGTCGTCCGCCTTAAGCGCACATAGGTATAAACGATTACAGGTTTTCCGGTCATTTTCTTGGCCGGCGCGGCTTACTCCCCGCCGCTTTCGTCTTTGGGGGCGGCAGGCTCATCGTCCAGGGGCTCCGCCTGTGCGGACTCCGGGGCGTCGTCCTGGGACCCCGCCGCTTCGGTTTCTGCCGGGGCCTCAGCCGCCGCAGCGGCAGCAGCCTCCCGGGCAGCCACCTGGTTCACATACAGGTCCTCAGGCCGGTGGGGGTGGAGCTTGATGTTGTAAAACAGCACCGCCAGAGCGGCGATCATCAGCACCAGGCTCAGCACCTGGGACACCCGGATGGGCTGGCCGGCGATGGTCCAGTTGAACAGATACAGGCTGTCGGTGCGCAGACCCTCGATCCAGAAGCGGCCCACGCCGTACCACAGGAAGTAGAAGCAGGTGTTCTCACCGTCGAATCGCCTGGCCTTGGATACCACAAAAACGATCAGCAGCAGGCCGATGAGGTTCCACAGGCTCTCGTACAGGAAGGTGGGATGTACCTCCACCAGCTCCCCGGCAGTGGTGGTCAGCTGCATGCGCCAGGGCATGGTGGTTTCCGCACCAAAGGCCTCGCGGTTCAGGAAATTGCCCCAGCGGCCGATGGCCTGGCCGATGAGCAGCCCCATGACCACCAGGTCCATCATGGCCCCCAGCTTGATATGGCGGCTGCGGCACAGGATAATGGCCACGATGACCACAGCGATGACGCCGCCGTAGATGGCCAGGCCGCCGTCCCAGATGGCGATGGCCTTGGACCAGCTGAACCGGCCCTCGTGGTCCTTGAACTGGCTGAGATAGAACAGAACGTAATAGATCCGCGCGCCGATGATGCCGCAGGGAATGCCCCACAGCAGCCCGTCGATCAGGTCATCCTCGCGGATGCCGTATTTCGTGCGCTGGCGCATGCACCACCACAGGGCCACCAGCATGCCCAGGGCGATGAGGATGCCGTACCAGTAGATGCCGTTGCCGATGTTGATGGCCTTGGAGCTGAGGGTAATGGTCCAGTCGCCAAAAAGCCCCGGAAAGCGGATGGGGCTGTCGGTCATGATCTTCATAGTGTCACTCCTTGCTCAGAAACTGGCACCTATTATACCGCAGACGGCGCAGAATGAAAAGCCCTTTTTTTCCGGGCAGCGCCTGCACGCGTACCCCCCCTTACCCCTTGATGATCTCCACCACTTCGCCGATATACATACGGTGGACGGGCTCGTCCTTATAAAAGGCGTCCCGGGCCTCCTGGGGGATCTGCTCCAGGTCCAGGTCCTGGCAATAGATCTTGCGGCAGACCAGGGTAGTCTCCGCCTGACGGAAGGTGATGCCCTGGGGCAGGAGCTCCGGGGTCAGACCCGCCGCCGCCACCTTGTCGCCGTTCCGGCCGGAGGTGCTGCCCAGCAGGGACAGGGCCCTGCGCTGCTCCTTCGGGTAAAAGCTGACGGTGAAGTAGTCGCTCTCCTCCATGAATTCAAAGGTATAGCGGTTCTTTTTCACATACACGGTGGCCACCGGGCGTTCCCACAGGGTGCCCAGGCCGCCCCAGCTGATGGTCATGGTGTTGTAATGCTCCGGGGTCCCCGCCGTGACCAGGGCCCACTGCTTGTCGAATTTGGTAAATACGTCCGCTTCCAGGTGCATCATGATGCTCGTCTCCTTCATTATAAAGTAAGGCCATTGTATCACACCCCGCCCCCCCGTGGCAAGACGGAGATTTCCGGCACCCGCAGGAAAAAGGGCGGACGCCGGCGCCCGCCCCGATCTTTATCCGAACAAAAGGATGCACCACCAGATGGCGCCGATGACAGATACCACCAGCCCCAGCAGGAGCATGATGCCCCGGGCCAGGTCCGTGGCCTGGAGCTTTTCCGAGTTGTGATAGAAGAAGCCCAGCAGAAATTTGTCCAGGGCGATGGCGGGCTTCAGCAGCAGGGGGAGCACCAGGCCCAGCAGCAGGAACAGCCCCGCCGTGAGAAATTCCCCGGGCCGCCCGGCGATGCGGGTCTGGTGATTGCCCAGGGCCATGCTGTACAGCGCGTTATCGGTCAGGCCCGGGCTGAACCCGGCCTTCTCCTGCACCAGGGTGCTGATGGACCAGCTGTCACCCGCTGTCATGAACGTTCCGGTGGCGGTGTTGTAGGTGACGTTGCGGACCACACCGTCCATGGCCATTTCCGCCGCCCGATAGGAGCCGTTTTCCGCCAGGGACAGGGTAAACTCCGCCGTCTGCCCCGCGGGGGACTGAATGCGCAGGCGGTTGTCCTCCGTCACCTCCACCGTGGAGCAGCCCGGGCGGGTATAGGTCCTGCCCTGTTCCCCGGCGGCCATGCGGTAAAAGCCGCCGTAGTTCCACACGCCGGGGCGCAGGCCCCACACCAGGGCCGAGACCGCCAGGAGCACTGCGGCGGCCAGTTCGATCTTCCAGATGATGCTTTTCATGATGGATTCCCTCACCTTTCCAGCGAATTTCCGTCTGTTGCAGCTGTGGTTCTCTGTACAATTATGTTACTATATTTATGCACAATTGTCAACGAAAAAAAATATTTTCGATTGAGTATTTACCCTCCTTCGCGGCCGCCATTTACCGGAAATCTTCTTGATATGTCATTTCGAGTCAGCCGCAGGCTGGTGCGGCGATCCGTTTTCCCGGCGCATCAGTGCCTATTTTCTCTCATAACCGCCGCCTCTTGTCTTTTCCTGCCCTATGTGGTAAAATGGCAAAAACATCGAAAAGGAGCTGAGTGCGTGACGGACTATCCCACTTCCCTGCTGCCGGACCGCGGCAGATGCACCGGCTGCGGCGCCTGCGCCAGCGGCTGCCCCAAGGGGGCCATCCATATGCTGCCGGACCGGGAGGGGTTCCTGTACCCCACCGTCACCGATGCCTGCATCCAATGCGGCCACTGTGCCCATATCTGCCCCGTTCTGAAGCAGCGGGAGCCCCGGCCGGAGCCGGCGGTGTTCGCCGCCTGGAACCCCGACGCCGCCGTGCGCCAGACCTCCACCGCAGGCGGCGTATTTCCCCTGCTGGCGGAGTATATCCTGGACGAGGGCGGCGTGGTGTTCGGCGCGGCCCTGGACCAGGAGCTGCGGGTGCGGCACATCGCCGTAAAGGACAAGGCGGAGCTGCCCCGGCTCCAGGGGGCCAAGCCCGTGCAAAGCGACCTGGGCGACAGCTTCCGCCGGGTGCGCCACTATCTGGACCAGGGGCGGCGGGTGCTGTTTTCCGGCACCCCCTGTCAGGTGGACGGCCTGTATCACTTTAAACTGTACCCATGAAAATGGACACGGGGAGAGAGGTGTGTCCCAAGAAGTTGG